>OCTV010000193.1_pt1 | contig 24479 bp, 20 predicted proteins | sample 1539101 | NCBI WGS metagenome assembly OCTV01 (sample SAMEA3991422, study PRJEB22521) | metagenome | biome: anthropogenic terrestrial biome; feature: sewage plant; material: sludge | place: Sweden | collected 2012-09-26 | reverse complement strand
CGGCAATACGATTTGGTCACCCTCCAGTTTGATGGTCTGCGTAGCAGTCGAAGAAGTAGTGCCTGCTTTGTCTCTAAAGAAATTTTGATCCAACAGGAACTTAATAGGTCCTACTACGGCATTGCTGTTATCTCTTTTACCTGAATAGTTCAGATCCCCTCTACCAGTAGACCCGACCAGGATGGAAGCATATCCGCCGACAGATACATCCAACCTTTCAAACAATAAAGTGTAAAACATCAGCGGGACATCAATATAATTATTGTTTATCGCCACGCTCATATTGCGGGTACCACTGGTCGTAATAAACTGACCATTCTTTCTAATCGTAAAATAACTCGGTCCATCGTAAGTATATTTCGATCCTTTCTGAGAAAAGATGAGTTCACCCCGAAGACCCATGATATCTGTAAAACCATAGGAAAAGGTAGGTCCGACATGGAATCCCGGCAAATTGCTAAAAGAAGAGTTTTCTTCTGCAGTACCTTGAAAATGGGCTGAGTTGAGTCCAATGCGCAAGCCAAGATGAGCGCCTTGGGCTTGAACCAAGTGAAAACTCAATAATCCTAAACATAAAACAACTATCGACCTCATAATGTAACTGTATTATTTTTTTGAAAGAGGGTGCAAAGATCGGAAAAAAAGAGTTGTCAGACTCAAATTGATCAATTTCACAATACAATCAATTGCCTTTGATCTTCTGCCATAAGGCACCCATAGCTTCAAATCCGCCCTGGGGCCAGGGGTTGACTTTGATCAGATGAGCAGTATCTCCAGCCTGACGCTCCAGGGGATAACTGAATGTAAATCGGCCCAATTGATCAGTCCATCCGGTTGAAGTGCCAAACCTCAGGTCGTGAAAGTAAGGTGTACCATCCATGAGGCTGATACAGGAATAACCTTTGGCAAACCGCTTCAGTTTGAGATATTCTTCCTGCGACCCAAAGCCTTCGGAGAGCTGATCATTGGCTGGAATGAAGGTAAATTTTACATTAGGGTCTTTGCCCAATAATGAATGATACCCTGAGTAATACCCTGAGTCGGACCTTGCCATGGTGCTCCAAAGGACATTATTAAGGGGCCCCGGAGTGAGGCTCTGATCTGAAATACTCAGCTTTTGCACTTGAAATTGATTCTTAAATAAGGTTTCAAAATGTGAGCGGTTAATAAAAGTCCAGACCAGATAGATGGAAGAGATCACTATCGCATATTTTGCCCATGTAGTCTTAGTATCAATGGATGGTTTTTTTCTCAAAAGCACCACAAAAGCCATCAACATAGGCAAGGTGAATGCCGGATCAGCTATAAAAATCGTGGTATATGCAAATCTAATGTTGGAAAAAGGCTCTAACAGTCCTGTCCCGTAATTGGTCAATGAATCTATAAATAAATGAGAGCTTAGTCCTAACGCCATCACCAGGGACCAGTCTTTCCATGGAATCTCATATTTTTTATACCATTGACTCAGCCCCCAACCTCCAAAGATCGAGCACAAAATGGCAAACAGGATAGAGTGAGTAAATCCCCGATGGATCAATAATGAATCTACAGGATGCACCCAAAAGCCTGCAAATACATCCAAATCAGGAATGGTATCTGCGATGGCACCCCACACCACTGCCTTTCTACCCGCTTTTTTGCCCAGGGCAAGGTGACCAAGACAGCCACCCAGTACTATATGTGTCAATGAATCCATCAGCAGCCTATTACGCTCTCATTTCTTTCAGCGCAGCTATAAAGGTATCAAGTTCTGCTGTGGTGGTATAGATATTGGGGGATATCCTGCAACCATGTACATTGGCACCATCGATCGCCACAGTAAAGATTTTATATTTTTCCAGCAATGTTTTCGCCAGATCAGCCGGCTTCATGCCTTTAACACCAACATTGGCTATGCCACAGGATCTGGATGGGTCTTCAGGTGTATTCAGATCGATATGGGGCAAATCGCGCACTTGAGTTGTCCAGTATTGCTGCAGATATCTCATCCTTGCTTCCTTCCTCGCAGGACCTATCAAATTATAATAATCGATAGCATCCATTACTGCCAGGTGAGTATGTACAGGAGGTGTGCCGGTATGGTTTAACTTGCGTATATCATCATCCTTATAGCCGGTGTCACCAAACATTTGCCACAAATTATTGATTTTATCTTGTCGTACATACAATAATCCTGCACCCAAAGGGGTACTGAGCCATTTATGCAAGCTGCTTGCATAATAATCACAATCTAATGAAGAGATGCTGTATTCAAAATGGCCTACACAATGAGCTCCGTCTACGAGTACATCGACTCCGTGTGTATGGGCCATCGCACAGATCTTCTGGATAGGCAGTATTTGGCCGGTGATATTGATCATATGACTGACCATAAGCAGCCTGGTATTGGGCGTGATTGCTTTTTCATATAAGGACACGATCTCCTCATCATCTTTGGGATGCAATGGCACATCAACTTTTTTATTGACCAGCCCATATCGGCGAGCCTGCAATCGGAACATGTCCAGCATAGAGCCATAGTCTTGTATAGCCATTACAGCTTCATCACCTGGTCGCCAATCATATGCTGCGATAATGGTATCGAGTGATTCGGTTGCATTGCGGGTGAGGATGACTTCTTCAGTTTTGGCACCGACAACCTGGGCAAGTTTTTTTCTGATTTCTATATTGTCTTTTAAACGGTGGTTTCGCATATACCATGATCCCTGGAAGTTGACCTCTCTCTCCCTTTGGATATGCCGATCCATGATCTCCTGCGGCATGATGCAGTAGTATCCGTTTTCAAGATTGATGTAGTCAGGTTTCAGACGATATCCTTCACGCACTTTAGCCCAAAAATCTTCGTCGGTAGACAAGTCATTGGCACTTCGCAGTTCGTTGGAAGCCATTAACTTGTCGAGGGTCGACATAAAAGTACCGGACATCAATCCTGCTTTACTTATGCTTTTTATAAATTCCCTTTTATTCATCTTGGGAAAATACGAAGGAATTTTTGAGTATCAAAACAACTGAAAACAGATGAATTACCATCACTTCAGCTTCCACTGAATAAATCTATTTGTTCACTTTGGTCTCCGACTTTTACTTCTTCTATCAATGACGCGTCATTTTCACTCACTTTACCGACTCTTTCACTCACAGGATATGCAGACATTTCGTCATCAGGATATGGGATGATCAATAGCAATGCTTCTTTGACGGAGAGAGTTGGATCGATCCATAGTTTTTCCTGTCCGGGCAATAAGATGGCGGGCATGCGATCATGGATGGCCGACATCATTTTATTAGCAGGCTGGGTGATGAGGGTAAATGATTCAATGACTTCACCCTGCGGAGATTTCCATTTTTCCCAAAGTCCCGCTATGGCAAATAGTTTGCCATGCTCTACCACTATGCGATAGGGTTTTTTCTTTTTACCGATCGTTTTCCATTCATAAAAACCATCTACAGGCACGATACACCTTCGTCTTTCCAAAGCCTGCTTAAAAGATTTTTCTTCTACTGTTTCGATACGGGCATTGATCATTTTATAGCCTACTTTTTGATCTTTTGCCCAGAAAGGGATGAGACCCCAACGCATCGGTCGGAAGTGTTGCGGATCATTGTTGGCTATCACCGGCATTACATGCGTAGGCGCAACATTAAAATTGGGCAATGGATTGTATCGCTCCAGGTCTTCAGAATAAAAACTAGCCTGGAAGCGCTCTTCCAGCTCTTTCTCGGTTTTAGTCAGTGAAGATCTTCCACACATAGGTTGTGATTATAGCGATATGATTACTTTTTTATTCAAGTAAATGACCTCTTTCTAAGCCAAATACTTTTTTTTTAGTGGAGTCAAAACCTTTTGAAAATATTTTCAGTTTCTGTGACCATCAGCTACCTTGCAATACCATTTTAATAACTTCCCCTAAAGATACTTTAAAATTAATCCGACGGTTATTCTAAAAAGTTTTAAACCCGATTTTACCCCTTCCATCTAATTGCTTAACTTTCCACCATGCCAAACCATGTAAAACCATATTCGCGATTTACAGACTTCGATATCAGTTTGTTTAAATCCGGCAAACACTTCAGATTGTATGAGCACTTTGGATCTCATATCGTTGAGCATGATGGGGAAATGGGAGTGTATTTTGCGGTCTACGCACCAGCTGCCAAGGTGGTGACTGTGATAGGCGACTTCAATTTTTGGGCAGGAGACCAACATATACTCCAGGTGAGGTGGGATGCCTCGGGCATCTGGGAAGGATTTGTACCCGGCCTCAAGCAAGGTGATAAATATAAGTATAGGATCTTTTCCAACCATGACGGCGTGGTCACTGAAAAAGCAGATCCATATGCCCGCTATTGTGAGCATCCTCCATACACAGCATCATTGGTGTGGCCTATTGACTACACCTGGTCCGATGGACATTGGATGGAGACCAGGAAAGAAAAACAAAAACTTTCTCAACCCATGTCAGTCTACGAAGTACACCTGGGCAGCTGGCGAAGACCGTGGCATGAAGACCGACCGTTTAGCTACCAGGAGCATATAGACCAGTTAGTACCCTATGTCAAAGAGATGGGATTTACACATGTCGAGCTGATGCCGGTGATGGAACACCCCTACACTCCCAGCTGGGGATATCAGATCACCGGGTTTTATGCTCCTACGAGTCGATTTGGCACCCCGCAGGATTTTAAACGATTGATCGATGCGTTTCATGCTGAAGGAATAGGAGTAATCCTCGATTGGGTACCTTCGCACTTTCCTGAAGATGCCCACGGCCTGGGCAAATTTGATGGCACGGCGGTCTATGAGCATCCTGATCTTCGCAAAGGATACCACCAGGATTGGAAAAGTTTGATATTTAACTATGAGCGCAACGAAGTGAGGTCTTTTTTGATCTCCAGTGCAATATTTTGGTTGCATCAATATCATATCGATGGTCTACGGGTAGACGCTGTAGCCTCCATGTTATACCTGGATTATTCCAGAGAAGCTGGCGGCTGGGAACCCAATATCTACGGTGGCAATGAGAATCTGGCTGCTATCTCCTTTCTCAAAGATTTTAACGAAGCAGTATATGTTGCTTTTCCTGATGTGCAGACTATTGAGGGGGAATCTACTTCTTTTGCGAGGGTGTCCAGGCCGGTATTTATGGGAGGACTCGGCTTTGGGCTCAAGTGGATGATGGGATGGATGAACGACACCTTGCGGTATTTCAAGACTGATCCTTTCTTTAGGCGTTATCATCAGAACACCCTCACCTTTAGTATGATGTATGCCTTCACCGAAAATTTTACCTTGCCATTGTCTCATGATGAGGTCGTACACGGCAAAGCTTCACTGATCAATAAAATGCCCGGTGACTATTGGCAGCAGTTTGCCAACCTCCGGACCTTGTTTTCTTATATGTTTACTCATCCCGGATCCAAACTACTCTTTATGGGCGGCGAAATAGCTCAGTTTCATGAATGGAAGTTTGACAGCAGCCTTGACTGGAACCTCCTCAGTGAGTTTTCTCACCTTGGAGTCCAAAATGTGGTCAAAGCGCTCAATCATCTGTACAAAATTGAAAAATCCCTTCACCAGCACCAATATCAAAGTGAAGGATTTGAATGGTTGGATTGTAATGATGTGGACTCCTCTATTATATCGTATATCAGGAAGTCTGGTGATCCAAAGGATTTTTTGGTGGTCATTTGCAATTTTACTCCGGTACCCAGGCATGGCTATCAACTAGGCTGCCCACCTTGCGATACCTATACCGAAATTTTTAATTCTGATGATAATAAATATTGGGGCAGTGGTATCGTCAATAGCCAGCCTATCCCCGTAATCGAAGTGCCAAAACATTTCAGGACCCATTCTCTCGAAGTCGAACTTCCGCCATTGGCAGTGGTCGTTTTGAGACCGGTTTTTACCCCGGTCGAAAAGGTCAAAAAAGCAAAATCGATCAAAAAACCTTAAAATTCTTATAATTATTCCCGTATTTTTTAAAAACATTCATCGATTTACGGGAATAATTATATGCCTGAAAGACAAATTCCTGTTGAAAAAACTTACAATTTGCCCGGTTTATTCAACGGCGACGCCTGGTCGCTTACGAATCTGTACAATACTTCATCCCCTGGTGTTGGTAATGTTGGCTATATTCATAAATCTCACAGAAGCATAAAAAACATTTTTTAACATAAACCAAGTATTACATCGATGTCAGAACTTAAATGGGGAATAGATCTTGGAGGGACCAAAATAGAGGGAGCTGTCCTACAGATTAAAGACAATCAGCCCGATTTTATAGTGCGAAAAAGAATACCTACAGAGAGCCACCTCGGTTACGAACACATCATCGACAGTATTTGCGCTCTCTTAGAAGATCTTAAAAAAGAATCTGGTAACTCCCCGGATCAGCTAGGTATCGGCACTCCCGGCAGCTATGATCCGGTCACTTTCATCCACAAAAACTCCAATACTACTTGCCTGAACGATCGAACCTTCAAGACAGATCTTCAAAAAAAATTGGATCTGCCACTCTATATGGCCAATGATGCCAATTGTTTTGCAATCGCCGAAGCTACACTTGGGGCTGTTCCTGCACTATTGCCGGATGCTAGCGTCGTATTCGGGATCATCATGGGTACAGGCGTGGGCGGCGGCCTGGTCGTCAATGGGCAGGTGATCCATGGCAGACATGGGATCGGCGGTGAGTTCGGCCACATTCGTACCGAAGAAAACGATATCATGTGTTACTGTGGCCATACCGGTTGCAATGAAAATGTAATGTCAGGTCCCGCCCTCGAAAAATATTATAGTAAATCATCCGGCCTCAAAAAATCGATGAAGGATATCGTACAAGCATGGCGATCCGGTGATGATCCACACGCACTCCACACACGAGATCGTATGCTGCACAATTTTGGCCTGGCGTGCTCCTATATCGTCAACCTGATAGATCCTGATGCTATCGTCATCGGTGGCGGACTGGGTCAGATTGAAGAGCTGTATACATTTGGACAAGCTGAGATTCTGAAACATATGTTCAATAAGCGATGCGACACGCCGTTGTTGAAGCCCGCCTTGGGGGATAGTGCCGGAGTGGTGGGTGCGGCGATGTTGGGAGGATGAGGGTAGGTTATGGATAGCTGGAATGTAGATGGAGACTATGATCAAAATGTAGAACTCACTACATTTTAAAAAATCTCAATTTCCAACAACTTATATTTTGAATTAAATGAACCTGCTATATAATATCTATTTAAGTATAGGTACAAAGTTAGGAGAGTACCAACACTATTCTCTACTGGATGGATATTCAGCACAATGGGTTAGATTAAAGGCAAATAAAGAATCAGTCGTCACAGCACAATTCGTTTACCACTAATACAGATGATTTATCTCAATTTACAAAATATGAATAGCCTGGGCCGCAGTTTAGTCAAAAGTTGCAGCCAGTATCAATTTTTTGTTAATTAACCTGAATAAAGATTTAGCCAATTTGATTCTCAGGTTAAATTTGTTCTTAAATTTTTATTGATGCAAAGGATAAAACTTTTCCTTATAATATTTGGTTCGTTTACTCTATCATCTCTTCCCGGAATATTGATTGCCCAGAAGAATGATTCACTTCCGGGCCTGGATTCACTTCCCTCACAATCTCTGGCGGAGGTGGTGATCTCGGCTAACAGATATGGGTCACTCCAGCTAAAAACACCTGAAGCAATCAGCGTGATCGACCATAAATCAATTCAAAAATTTCAGTTACGGACTGCTCCTGAGGCCCTTCTGCAGACACCTGGAGTATTTGTACAGAAGACAAATCATGGTGGTGGTTCTGCTTTTCTACGCGGTTTAACCGGTAATCAGACTCTTCTGCTTGTGGACGGCATCAGGCTCAGTAATGCTACTATGCGTTACGGGCCAAATCAATATTTTAATACCATTGATGTTTTTAGCATTGAAAAAATCGAAGTCTTGCGTGGAAGTGGTTCTGTCCAGTATGGTTCTGATGCAATAGGCGGCACTATACAGGCATTCAGTCACGAACTCCTGGTCGCAGAAAAGCCAACCTGGGAAAGCACGCTGCTTACGAGGATTGCAACACATGGTATGGAGCAGAGCCTACGTGGTGATGTAAATTACCGGAATAAAAAAGTTGCCTTCAGGGCCGGAATCACCGCGCGGAATTTTGGCGACCTGGTCGGTGGTGACACTACTGGCCGGCAAACTCCAACCGGCTATCGGGAATTTGATTTCGACTTAAAAGGTAAAATATTTCTATCCCCCTCAACCGATCTTACCATGGCTTACCAAAGGGTACATCAGAGCGATGTACCGGTGTATCATAAAGTAGTCCTTGAAAACTTTGCTGTTAATAAAATGGATCCCCAAAAACGAGAATTGGCTTATATAAGGCTACAACAGAAGATTAACGCAGGAATATTAAAATCTGCAGTATTCACGGCTTCTACCCAGCACAATGAGGAAGGCAGGGAACTTCTCAAAAACGGATCGTCCACTTTACGCAATGAGAATGACGCAGTGCGTTCATTTTCATTTTCGGCAGAAGCGTTTGCATCAGGCAGAAATGGCTGGTCGGCAAACACCGGACTCGAAGTATACAATGATATGGTCCGCAGCAGCCGTACCGATAAAGATCTGTCAACTGATGTGGCAGTATTAAAACGCGGACTATATCCCGATGGGGCCACTATGACGAGCATTGCAGCTTTTAGCATGCATACGTTTGAGCTGCATAATTGGAATCTTACAGCCGGAGCACGGTTAAATACGTATATCAATAAAGTTAAAGATGAGGCTGTAGGCCCTACCAAACTGACTCCATCTGCACTCGTCGGCAACTTGGCAATACTCCGGAAGTTGAATAAAAAATCTAATTTGTTTGTCTCTATGAATACAGGTTTCAGGTCACCTAATATTGATGACCTTGGTACATTGGGAATTGTTGATTTCCGTTACGAAACGCCCAATTTTGACCTTCAACCAGAGCACTCATTGCAGTATCAGATGGGCTATAAATACCAGAATCACAAACTCAGAGGTGAATTATACCTGTACCGCAATGAGTTATACAACCTAATTGTGCGAAACAGGATGGTTGGGGACAGCATTGAGGGTTACCCGGTATATCAAAAAAAGAATGTTGAACGTGCTTATATTCAGGGGGTTGAAACCGCATGGGATCTGGAACTCAATAAATCATGGATGGTTAGTGGCGCGATGACTTATACCTATGGTCAGAATATTACCCGCAACGAACCTATCCGAAGGATTCCACCTCTTTTCGGTCGTCTGGCAGTCGTGTATAAGCTCAAAGACTGCTGGATCAACCTTGAATGGCAATCTGCAGCTAAACAAGACCGGCTGGCTGCCGGGGATAAAGAAGATAATCGGATTCCCATCGGCGGCACTCCGGGTTGGAATATTTTTAATATCAATACCAATTATGAAATAGGACGCTTTAATATCGATCTCAACCTTCTCAATATTTTCAACCAGGATTATAGGTTTCACGGATCGGGTGTAAATGGATATGGCCGATCCGCTTCCTTGTCTGTGATGGTAACCATTTAGCAAAATGTCACCTTTTAAAATAAATAATCACTTTTATATCTTACAGCTATTAATAAGTTGACTAAAGTCGTTTTGCCTTATAGGGTTCGAAAAAGCTTTTGCCCTCTAAATGGAAAAATAAAATCATAAAATTAAACCCATAACTTTAATCCAATCAAATTGAAATAAAATGGAGATCACGCCTGAACATAATGAACGAATGGCAAAATTGACTTTTGCCTCTGTCTATCCGCACTACGTTACTAAAGTGGAGAAAAAAGGAAGGACCAAAGAGGAGTTACATCAAGTGATTGAATGGTTGACAGGATTTGATGATACCAAACTAATAGAACTGATTGAAGCGAAGGCAACTTTTGACACATTTTTTAAAAAAGCAAAATTGCACCCAAACGCTGATCAGATTAAAGGATTGATCTGTGGATATCGAATAGAAGAAATTGAAAATCCCCTTACTAAACAAGTGCGGTATCTCGACAAATTAGTCGACGAATTGGCGAAAGGAAGAAAAATGGAAAAAATTCTAAGAGAAGCATAAAAATGCGAAGGATGTACGATGCGACCGAAAACATCCTTCATTAGAGCCTCATAAAATTTACCTAATTTTAAGTATTAACTTTTTTTTCAGGGATATTGATCACCTGTACTAATGTTGCATGACTAGCAAACAAATGAACATATCAAACTATTATAACTGTAAAAATTACAAATATGGCATTGAAAAAAATATTATTTTTTGGATTTTTGACAATTTTTACTTCCTGCAATGGACAAGAAAAAACAAACACCTTTAAAGATCCAAATACATCCAATCAAAGTCCACAGGTAATAAAAAACTTTAAGGCCGTTGCTATGGCTCCTGATTTTGATACAACCTTAGTCAGTCAATATATCAGAAGTATTTTCCAGGATTCGAAAGGAAATTTATGGTTTGGCACTATAGCTGAAGGTGTAGTGAGATACAATAATAAAACATTGACCTATTTTTCCAATGCTGATGGGTTTTATAGCAACTCTGTTTTTGCGATCAATGAAGACAAAAATGGCAACCTTTGGTTTGGTACTGACCAGGGCGTATATAAATATGAGGCAAGCCTACCAGATGGCCACGAAAATAAATTTAGAAATTATAATCAAAAAGATGGACTGAGCCATATAGATATCAGTCGCAAAAGCATCCTGGTCGACCAATCGGGTACTGTCTGGGTAGGTACTCACGCCGGCGTTTTTCGATATGACCCGGCCGCTGATAGTGCAGGAGAACAAAGTTTTTCCTTGTTTAAGCAGCTTCCGCCAATCAATGTTGCTGGCATTATGGAAGACAGAAGTGGAACCATTTGGTTTGCCTCTTCTGACAAAGGTGTTTTTCGTTATGACCCTTCGGCATCGAACACTCCGGGCGGACATGCCATTACCAATATTGCAGAAAAGGAAAAATTAGGGGAAAACTATGCGGGAGGCATGGCCCAGGACAATGCCGGTAATATGTGGTTTACTATGAAAAATGGGATTTGCAAATATGACACACACCAGCCAACCCGTGCCGGATCGGGCGGGAATGGCGAATACGGGCAGGGGGAAACTTTTACAGATATCACCGCCAAAGACGGATTAGGTGGAACAGAGATTTGGGGCATTTATATTGAAGCCTCGGGTATTATTTGGGTTACAGCCCGAGGCAGTACTACGAGGTATGATCCATCCATTCCCTTGCCAAATCCAAAAGCGTTTACTGTGTTTACAGCACAAGACGGGCTTACCTGTTGTGTGCAAAGTATGTATCAGGACAAGTCAGGACATATGTGGTGGGGTACCGGACAAGGACTCTATCGATTTGACGGGGCCCGCTTTTATCAAGTGAAGCAGCATGGTCCATGGTAATAGCAACACTAATTAAAATTAATTAACAAAGCTTCAAAGAAAATGAGAAGAATAATAATATTGTTAGCCGTATTTACAAACAGCCTCATGTCCTCAGCGCAGACTGACTCAACAGAGATGGAATCCGACAAAGCTGCTGTAAAATCGCTGATAGAACGATTTCTAACAGCGGCCGGCAATTATGATATCGACGCAATGCCTGAAATGTTTTGTGCAAAAGCAAACATTGGAGGTGCTTCATTCAGAAATGGAAAGTGGGAATCTTTTACATTTTCATTTTCAGAGTTTTTGGACCTCTTAAAATCCAGAAGTAATCCCAAAAAATACACTGAACCCGTTTCTAAATATACCATCCATATGGACCACGGCATGTTGGCATTCGTAAAAGCTGACGCAGTGGTAATAAGAGATGGGACATCCCAATCAAACAATTTTGACTACTTCACCATTATTAAGGAAAATGGAATTTGGAAGATTTTGAATGGTTCTTATGTGGCTGTTCCCATTAATAATTGATTTTTTAAAGCCCGGATGGTCCGAAAAATAATAGAGAAATAAAAAAACTACTGCCAACTCAAAAACTATTTATAAATGAAAATAAGTCATATAAAATTTTCTTTGCTTCTATCATTTTACCTGATATCCATTTCATTTGTATTTTCCCAAAGCACAATTACTCCCCAATCAGCCCTAAAAAGTTATCTTCAAAATGGCGATCAGACTTATCAATGGGAACTAAAAGATTCGATAGAATTGGGAGGTGTCAAAGGTTATCATTTGCTACTGACTTCGCAAAAATGGCGTGAATATACCTGGCGACATCAACTTACGGTTTTTGTACCCGGTGAAATAAAATATGATGGAGCCATGCTATTTATTTCGGGAGGGTCAAACAAAGACGAACAGCCAAACTGGAGCAAAACAGATGGATTATGGGCTTCGTTAGCAGGTATTTCTAATAAAAACAAAGCGATTGTAGCCCTGATCAAACAAGTCCCCAATCAACCGCTTTATGGCAATCTGACTGAAGATGCACTGATTTCTTATACTTTGCATCAGTTTAAACAAAACAAAGATTATTCATTCCCCTTGCTTTTTCCGATGGTCAAATCAGCCGTGAAAGCCATGGATGCTGTGCAGGAATTTACGAAGCTTAAAGCCAATGTAATGGTCAACAATTTTGTGGTCACAGGTGCCTCGAAACGTGGCTGGACCACCTGGCTGACGGCGGCCATAGACGATAGTCGGGTGAAGGCCATCGCTCCGATGGTGATAGATATGCTTAATATGCCTGCCACACTCAACTATCAGTACGAGACCTACGGTGAATACAGTGAACAAATAGATGACTATGTAAAACTAGGTATTCCGCAAAGTGCTCCCACCGAGGAGGGCAAAACCATCAACGATATGATAGACCCATATTCATATCGCAGCAAGCTGACGGTTCCAAAAATGATATTTATCGGTACCAATGACGAATACTGGACGATTGATGCCATCAAACATTATTATGATCAAATTCCGGGTAAAAACCTGATTCATTATGTGCCCAATGCAGGTCATAATCTGGGGGATGGGAAGCAGGCATTTGAGGCATTGAGCGCGTTTTTCGGTACGACCATCATGAATAAAGAATATCCATTAGCAACCTGGAAAGTGGTGCCAGCCAATGGAAAATTATCGCTGGAAGTAAATCCGGTGACGACAGACCTGGTCGAAGCTCGACTTTGGTATACGACCTCATCGGATAGAGATTTTAGAAATAATCTATGGTTGAGCAGAAATATAAAATTGGACAAATTGCCAGATATTAGAGTTATGATTCCATATCCAAAAAAAGGCTATCATGCATTTTACCTTGACTTGAAATATAAAGACTCTAACGGTGGCACTTATACGACCAGTACGAGAGTGTTTGTAACGGATGGGGTGAAGGTTTTGTGAGTGGTATTGCAGAGGTGAAATGATTTACATGGTGGGCGTCAGCCTAAAACCAATGGACAGAAATAATTCGAATTTTTTGTTTCTAAATATAGAAACTTTTCTATCATCTTTGTGACATGTTCCAAGACTTTATTGTGTGAAATATTTTGAAACAAGATTTCTGGAAGAAGCAGACGAGTTCCTTTCAGGGCTTGAGCCTAAAACAATCAAAAAAATCTTTTACAATATTGATCTTGCTGAACAGACGAATGATCCAAGACTATTAAAGAAACTTCATAATGATATTAGGGCGTTTCGAGCTAAATACGCAGGACTTCAAATCAGACTTCTTGCATTTTGGGATAAGACAGACAATAAAGAAACTTTAGTAATTGCGACCCACGGTTTCATCAAAAAGGTAGACAAAGTGCCAAAAAATGAAATCGACCTTGCAGTAAGATTAAAAGACAACTATTTCAATAACAAACCGAAAAAATAATCACATGGCATCAAAAGAAATCAAGACTTATTCGCTTGCCGAAATGAAGGAAAAGTATATCGGCAAAGTTGGAACCACTGACCGTGACGAATATGAATATGAACTTCGTATGGATGTTTTGGGAAAAATGATTAAATCAGCAAGACAGGAAAGACATTTGACACAAGCAGAACTTGGCAAACTTGTAGGAGTTCAGAAAGCTCAAATTTCGAAACTTGAATGCAGTGCTAACAGTGCTACAATTGATACCATTTTGAAAGTCTTTAAAGCATTAAAAGCAGAGATAAACTTTAACGTAAAACTTGAAGATAACTTTGTTAAACTCGCCTGAAAGAAAAGAAAAGAAAGCCAAAAGCCTAACAGCTCATTTGCAAAAGAGAGGTATCGTGCTCGACCCTTTTGTGGCGCAGAAAGTTCTGCACTCCACATAAACATTGGTGGTAGACTTCTTACTCTTTGTAGAAGAAGTTACTTTCGTGGAAAATATTTTGTCTACCCTAATACTTTCTTCTCATTGGAACAAATTTTCCTTTGCACCTTCAAAAGGTTTTATTTGGTTCTTCTGACTCTAATGTCTGGAGCCCACTGAAGGAAAATTGAAAATAAACCTGGAGCCAAACGAGTAGATAGCCAGCAGCAATAAAATGAATGGTACCCCCAAAATCTATCCAGTCTGTGCTGCTCCGCAAGATTTCCTTATTTTTCCGCCATGCTTTCATTACCAGAACTGGGCCAACTGTTTGAATCTTATCGAAGAGCACATGCTTTTAAGGGTACGGTAGCAGAGCTTTATGCCCCGGCACAATACCTGATGGATCTTGGTGGAAAGCGGATAAGGCCTCTGAGTACCCTGGTGGCGCATCAACTTTATCACGACGAAGTAGACCTGGCCTTGCCGGCGGCCTTAGCGATGGAGGTTTTTCACAATTTTTCGCTCATGCATGACGATATCATGGACGAATCTCCCCTGCGCCGCGATCATCCTACCGTCCATATGCAGTATGATCTTAATGCTGCGATCCTCTCCGGTGATTGGATGCTGATCCATTCTTATGAACTCCTGGCCGGATATGATGCCTCTAAAGCATTACCAATGATCAAATTGCTCAACAAAACCGGAGCAGAAGTGTGTGAGGGTCAGCAGCGGGATATCAATTTTGAATCGACAATGAACGTGAGCGAAGCCGCATATATCCAGATGATCCAGGATAAGACAGCCGTGCTGCTGGGAGCATCTTTGCAGATGGGAGGATATACAGCAGGTGCGCCTGCCAGTGATCTGGATGCCTTATATCTGACGGGTATCAACGCCGGGATCTCATTCCAATTGATGGATGACTATCTGGATGCTTTCAGTCCTACAAGTGGCAAAATAAAAGGTGGAGATGTGCTGCAAAATAAAAAGACCATTTTGTTTATTCACTGCCTGCAAGAAGCGAACGAAACTGACCGCAATCAACTATTAAACTGGTATCAAATACAGACACCTTCTGACGAAAAAATATCGGGCGTATTACATTTGTTTGAAAAATACCAGGTGCCTTCATTTGTCAAAAACATGGTTCAGTCTTATGGCCAAAAATCAATGAAAGCACTCGACTCGATCTCAGTCGCTCAAAGTCGAAAAACAAATCTCGAAACTTTATTGACAGAATTATTGAATAGAAATAAATAATGGGTTTAGAACTTGTAGAAATAAATCATCTCCATAAAAAGGAATTAAAACAATTTATCCAATTTCCTTTTGACTTATATAAAGACCATCCTTATTGGGTACCTCCATTGTGGGCTGATGAATATGATATGTTTTCACCGGTGCACAATCCTGTGCTACAACATTGCCAGCTCAAATTATTTGTCGTCATAGAAAATAATGTCGTCAAAGGCAGGGTTGCGGGCATCATCAATCACCGGGAAAACAAACTGTATGGCAAGTCAAAGGCCCGGTTTGGCTGGTATGATGTAGTAGACGATCCGGCAGTCACCGAACTTCTACTTGAAGTGATCGAGACCTGGGCCCGTCAATCACAGATGCAGGAGATAGAGGGTCCGATGAGTTTTACCAACCTGGACAAAGCAGGCTTGTTGGTCGAAGGTTTTGATCAGCTTCCTACCATGGCGACCATGTACAATCCACCCTACTATGCTACGCATCTGGAATCCATAGGCTATACCAAAGCAGTAGATTGGATAGAGCACGAACTAGAGTGTCCGACAGTCTTGTCCGAAAGGTTTATCAAATTCAATGATATCCTCAAAGAAAAGTACAACCTTCATACCATACAAATCCGTAGTAAGGATGAAACGACCAAATACGCGTATAAAATGTTTGAGTTGATCAATAAGACCCATCGGGATCTGCATGGATTTGTTGCCTTCGAACCAGAACAAGTCAAATTATATGTTCGTAAATATTCACGAATTCTCAAACCGGAGTTTATATCCCTGGTGGCTGATGCACACGATGAACTGATAGCTTTTGGCATCGCGCTCCCTTCCGTGAGTAAAGCACTTCAAAAAGCAAAGGGCAGGCTGTTTCCCACCGGTTGGTATCATCTGTGGCGATCTTTGCGTCACAATGATCGCCTGGACTTATATCTGATCGGCACAGACCCAGCCTGGCGAAACAAAGGGGTCCATGCACTTATATTTTATGAGATCACCAGTGCCGCGATCCGGCATGGAATAAAAAAGGTAGAGTCCAATCCAGAACTGGAGACCAATGTACAGGTGCAGCTGCTTTGGAAGGGATATGAGTATCGACAGCATAAACGAAGACGCACCTACCAAAAAACCTTGTAAGCTTAAGGCAGGCAATTCGGTCTAAAAAAGCCTGCCTCCTGAATCATGATCTCCAGGGTGGTATAAGGCCTGCCATGACTTGATAAAAACATATCACCAAATGTAGCCACGAAGTCTGTAAATACCGGACCACTGACATGTGAAAGAAAAGCTGCTTCGTCTTTGTATATCTCAAAAAATATGACCTCCCCGGCAGCGGGTGTTGGCAGGCTGGGTTGGTTAAAATCCGGAGTATGCACAGTATAGGCCCAGGTGTCCGGCTCGGCTTGCTGAACTTTTATGACTAAAGCTTTGAGTGCCGCGATAGCCTCATCCCGAAAGTGGTCCAGAATAGTCCATTTTGATATGATCGGGTACATATGAAGAGCGTTTTTAAAAGGGATATGAATTCAATGAAGATAATGATTTTAATCTCTATATATTTATAAATTGTTTTCTTTGAATTTGATTTTATTGAAAAAAAACATCATAGATTACCGATGGACCAACTTTCAGAATTTATGCTCACAGATCAAGAAAAAAACCAATTTATAAAACAACAGGAGCAGCTGATAGGCCAATTTCAAATCCAGTTTCCCAACTCTCTGGCTCCTAAGACGGTCATCATTGTGCCTAGCCTGACAATGGATACTGAGATTCTGTCCAAAATATCTGGTCATATACATTACGAAGAGCGATTGCTCTGCCTGCTCCTGCTCCTGCGCATGCCGCGTACGAGGGTTATTTATATCACCAGCACCCCAATAGATGATGTCATCGTAGATTATTACCTCCATTTGATCCCCGGAGTGACAGCGATGCATGCGAGGCAGCGACTGACCCTACTGTCCTGCTATGACAGTTCCAACATTTCATTGACTGCCAAGATACTGAGCAAGCCAAGGTTATTGACCCAGATAAAAGCTTTGGTGCCTGCGGATCATGTAGCTCATATAGCTGCCTTTAATGTTACCCCTTTGGAGGAAAAACTAGCATTAGCGCTGGGGTTTCCCTTGTATGGATGTCCATCTGACTTGTCTCATTGGGGATCCAAGACAGGTAGTCGGGAGATATTCCGGCAGGCTGGCATTCCAATGCCTCCAGGCTTTGAAAATTTATACACGGTGGATGATCTGATTCATGCTTTAAACCAATTAAAATCAGAACATCCTGAGGTTAGAAAGGCGGTACTCAAACTCAACGAAGGTTTTTCTGGTGACGGCAATGCAGTGTATAAATATCAGGAAAACAAACAGGTCACATCAGATAGCTTGTTGAATGATCTTAAAACAGTCGCAGAAGATCTCTCCATTGATCTATTCCTTTCTAAGATGGCTTCGATGGGCGGTGTGCTGGAAGCATTCATAGATGGTGATATCAAGACTTCCCCTTCTGTGCAATGTGTCATCAATCCACTGAAAGAGATAGAGATAGCGTCTACCCACGATCAAATCCTGGGAGGAGAGTCCGGCCAGGTGTATCTAGGGGCAAGGTTTCCAGCTGATCCGGCATATAGAAAAGAAATAGGAGTTCTTGGTTATAAAGTAGCTGCTCACATGGCTACCTTGGGCGTATTGGGTAGGTTTGGCGTAGACTTTGTCTCGGTCAAAAAAGACGATCATTGGGATCACTATGCAATAGAAATCAATCTGCGTAAAGGGGGCACTACCCATCCTTATCTCATGTTACAATTGCTCACAAATGGTCATTATAATTATACAGCCGGCGAATACATAATGCCCAATGGACAGACCAGGTATTATATGGCTACTGACGCCCTGACATATGACAATTTCAAAAAACTGACCCCCACAGATCTGATCGATGTGGCTATCTGCAATGGCCTGCATTTTGATGCTACTACGCAGGAAGGAGTCATGTTCCACCTGATTGGCGCCATTGCTCAACATGGCAAGCTGGGTATACTGTCTATCGGCTCCAGTCCCGATCGCGCACAAGAAATCTACAACCGGACAACTGCTTTGATTTTAAAAGAAACTGAGTAGCTTTTGGTATTCAATTGTAATTCAAATTTCTTATTGGAGAAAAAAAACATCATTTTTGAAGCATAAAATTTGTTTATATAAATCTCCAAATTAAAAATTTTCAATCTCTACCTTATATGAAACAATTCCTCACAGCTTTGATCGTTTGCTTTTTATTTCATGCACAAACACAAAGTCTTCCTAATATAACCGGCTGGCTGGATGACAATAACTATCTCGAGTCCAGGATGGATAACATGGTCACCGGAACCTATAAAGTAAATGCAGCCTCAGGCCAGAGTACTCCATATATTGCGCCTCAAACTATCAAGCTGCCAGATAGCCTCAGATCTTATAGTTGGGGTATTTCGCCAGAGGGACATTATTTATTAAAAAAACAAAATGATCTTTTTCTATTTGATGGAACCTTGCGTGCTTTGACTTCGGATGCATTGGAAGAAAAAGTCCCTGCTTTTTCTCCTGACGGCAAAAGCATAGCATATGTCAAAGGCGGAAATCTTTGGGTGGTCTCCCTTCAAAAAAATCTACATCAACAATTGACCACGGATGGCAACGAAGATGTTTACAATGGCAATGCCTCCTGGGTCTATTATGAAGAGATCCTGGGCAGATCTTCCAGATACAGAGCATTCTGGTGGAGCCCGGATGGTAGCCGGATAGCCTATCTCCATTCAGATGACAACCCTGTACCAAAATTTCCAGTGTATAGATCTGAAGGTGTGCATGGCAGTCTCGAGATGGAGCATTATCCTAAGTCTGGAGATCCCAATCCTTTGGTTCATATGGAGATCGTGGACCTGAGCACCGGTTCGATTACAAAAATAGAGGAAGATGCCACAGCAGACATGTATACTGCCTGGCCTTTCTGGACACCTGACAGCAAACAGTTGATTTTTCAGGAACTCAATCGGGATCAGACTCACCTTAGCTTTTACAGTTATGATATTCAGCAAAAATCCAAGACATTTTTATTTGATGAAAAATATCCTACGTGGGTAGAATTTCATGAAGATATCTGGTTTTTAAAAGATAATAGTTTTTTGATGATCCACCCTTTAGATGGATGGTGGAATATTTATAAATATGACCAACAATCCAAACAAGTCCGCCAACTGACTAAATATAAATGGAGGATCAATGACATCGTAGAAGTAGACGAATCTAAAAACAGAATCCTGTTTACTGGTACTGGTGACTTCGCACTCAACAAACAGTTATACAGCATCAAACTGGACGGATCCTCTTTAAAACAATTGTCTCAGGGAGAGGGTACTCATCAGGCGAGCTTATCTCCGGGAGGTACTTACTTTATTGATTCCTGGAGTAGTCTGCAATCACCCAAAGCCATGTATGTGGCCACTACCGAAGGGAAAAAACTAAGAGATATAGGATCTTCTCCCGATCCCAACAAAATAGCAGGGCTCAAAACCGAATATTTTACCGTACCCTCTGGCGATGGCTTCGATCTGCCGGTAGTATGGACGCTACCGGCAGACTTTGAAGAAGGCAAAGCAGCGGGCAAAGTATATCCCGTGATATTCAGTATTTATGGTGGTCCTGATGCAGGCACCTTAAGAAATGCCTACCGTGACAATACCCAAAATAAATTGCTCAACCAGGGAGTCATCACATTATCCACAGATCACCGGGCCTCCGGTAAGTTTGGCAAAAAAGGATTGGATTTTATGCACCGCAACCTTGGCAAATGGGAAATCCACGATTATAGTAAGGTCGCAGAATGGCTCAAAACATTACCTTACATAGACACTACCCATATCGCCATCGAAGGTGGCAGTTATGGTGGTTATATGACCGCGCTGGCTCTAACCAAAGCTCCTAATTTATTTACACATGGTATGTCTTTTGCACCCGTCATCGATTGGAGATTATATGACAATGTATATACAGAGCGCTACATGGACACACCACAAGACAATCCTGAAGGCTATGAAGCCGGCGATGTATTGAATTATACAGATCAACTTAAAGGAAAATTATTTATTGTACATGGTAGTGCAGATGACAACGTACATATGCAAAATACATTCCACCTTATTGAAAAGTTACAACTGACCGGCAAGCAGTTTGAGATGATGGTTTATCCGAATGTCCGACATGGCTGGGGCGGTGCCCGTAAGACTCATCTTAACAATCTGGAAAATGATTGGTGGAACAGGCAAAATTTTGCTGCCAAAAAACCTGCACCCAAAAGTTAAGAAAAATACTGACTTTCTGGCTTTTATTGAGCCCGGCTCATTCCTTACTCGTCAAATTGTCAGGTATTTCTCCAATGGCATAGCCTTTGTCATTGGCTTTAAGCATCTAATATTTCAACATAAAATCAAATAGCCATGAGTGAAAAAGGCCAAATAGCGGTTCAAACCGAAAATATCTTTCCAATCATTAAAAAATTTCTTTATTCTGATCAGGAAATCTTTTTAAGAGAATTGGTATCCAATGCCATTGACGCGACTTCCAAGCTGCAGACCTTGTCCTCTAAAGGATTGGTCAAAGGGGATCTTGGGGATCTGACCATCGACATCCTGATCGATGAAAAAAAGAAAACCCTGACCATCAGGGATCAAGGCATCGGGCTGAGTGCCGACGAAGCCAGAAAATACCTCAATCAGGTTGCCTTATCATCCGCTCAGGACTTTATCGAAAAGTATTCAGGCGAGGCTAATATCATCGGCCATTTTGGACTTGGTTTTTACTCTGCTTTTATGGTTGCCGACAAGGTCGATGTGCTCAGCAAGTCGTATAATGAAGACGAATCACCTATCCTCTGGACTTGTGATGGCAGTCCTGAATACACGCTCAAAGAGGTTAAGAAAAAGAGCCGTGGCACAGACATCATCTTACACATCAATGAAGATGGTAAAGAATATCTTGAAAAAAACAAGATCGAAGATCTACTCAAAAAATACTGCAGATTTTTACCCTTCCCTATTCGATTTGGTACCAAAACAGAATACGACTGGGAAGGAGAAGGGGAGGATCGAAAAGAGAAGAAGACAGAAGTAGATAATATCATCAACATCACTCACCCGATCTGGAAAAAATCCCCCACCGATCTGACAGATGAAGACTATAAGAAGTTCTATAGCGATTTATATTTGTTCAGCGCGCCACCTTTATTCTGGATACATCTCAATATTGATTATCCCTTTAACCTGACCGGAATTCTTTATTTCCCCAAGATGACGACGGGGATGGATTGGCAAAAAAATAAAATTCAGCTGTACAGTAACCAGGTCTATGTCACTGACGAAGTGAAAGATATCGTACCTGATTTTCTGATGATGTTGCATGGAGTGATCGACTCACCAGATATCCCGCTCAACGTATCCCGCAGTTATCTCCAGAGCGACCGGCAGGTGAAGAAAATCACCAGCTATATCTCCAAAAAAGTCGCCGAAAAACTAGAAGAGCTATTTAAAAACGATCGCCCTGGTTTTGAATCCAAGTGGAATGACATCGGTCCTTTCGTAAAATATGGCATGCTCACAGACGAAAAATTTTATGAAAAAGCGGTTGGATTCGCTCTATTTAAAAGCCAGGATGGAGCCTATCATACTCTTAATGAATATCGGGACAAAATCAAAGTCAATCAAACCAACAAAAACGGAGAGGTCATTTACCTGTACACCCATGCACCTGCTCAATACCATGCCCAGATATCTGCGGCTGGTGATCGTGGTTATGATGTATTGGTATTAGATCAACCTATTGACAATCATTTTGCCCAACATCTTGAGTCCAAAATTGAAAAAACTCATTTTGCCCGCATCGATAGCGAGACGCTGGACAAACTCATAGAAAAAGAGGAGAAAATAGAATCAGTATTATCTGCGGATGAACTCGACAAGGTCAAAAAAATATTTGAACCCTATGTACAGGGGTCGATGAATAAAGTAGAGGTACAATCACTATCCCCATCAGAAGCTCCGGTACACATCATTAAACCTGAATTCATGCGTCGGATGAAAGAAATGCAGATGATGCAAGGGTTGGGAGCAGATATGTTTCCTGATTCTTACCAGGTGATTGTCAACGGCAATCATCCGATCATCGCCGAAAAATTGATGCATGCCACAGCAGAACAACAAGTCGACATATCCAAACATCTGTACAGGCTGGCCTTACTCAATCAAAATATGCTTTCAGGAGCTGACCTTACAGACTTTGTAAAGAAAAGCTTGCAGATGATCTGATCAGTCACGACTGTTATTCTAGCCGGCTTCCAACTTTTTTAGAAACTAACGCTAAAGAAGACTAAACCGGAGCAGGCAGGAGCATATAGATATTTTGGTACCGCAAGGCATGTTGTTATAGGTGTAATGGTTTAACAAAAGAATTTTCATGATCCCCGCAGGTCTGCCCAGGCCGAACTTAAGATAGGATCCGAAAGACTCATCTTGTAATCTTCCAGTAAGGGACTTTATTGTTGTTGGAAAATCCTGTCAGGCTATAAAATAATTGAGCACTATCAACAGGATGGTGATCAGGCTGACCAGGAAGGCAGATATAGACTTGCTGATATCATCAAATTTGCCGCTTGCGATGATAGAGTTGATATAGATCTGATTGCACAATTCCATATGGATTTTATCATGGGCTTCGAGCACTTTTAAGGATTTGGCATAATATTCCTCGGGAGAACTTACACTTCTGGCTATACTTCCGAAAAAGATAATAGAAGGAGGGAACTTGAGTTTTAAGGAAGGTTGAATACATCTAAAACCAAATACAATGGCTACCAAAGAAGCAACTAAATACAATACACTCAATATCAGCACTATATAAGAGTTTTTGACCATGGCAGCGATCATCTCCACATTAGAAAAGACAAGAGAAATCGAGATGCCATAGATCATAAAAATGGTATAAGCTTTGGTATCAGACTGCCTGATCCAAGCCAGGTTGACATCAAGGATTCGCCAATAGTTTTCAGTGACCTCATCTATATTAGTAGGTACGTTGAGTGTAGAATCTTTACTGGATATCACGTGCATGGTATCGTTCTCAGGCGGTAATTTTATTTTTCTTTAAAGCTTTGAGGTACTTCAATTTCGCTGGTGCTCTGTGTTTTTTAGAATATTTTGTAAAATAACTATGAGCCTCAAGAAAACTTATCTGTAGCTCGTTCCAATCTTCTTCATTCATTTGCCTGATATGACTCTTGATCTCTGTATACAAAGTGTCTGCGATCTCAAACACATCTTTCCTTCCTAAATAGTCAAGGTCTGCATCACAGATGATTCTCTCCAGAAGTGAGTCCGGGGTTTGGGGTATTTTGGTAGCTCTGATCAAACCACAGATTACCTCTATATCTTCTTTGCTTATTTTGTACTTGGGAAGCATCTTTTTGGCTATTTCACATCCTGCTTCTTCGTGGCCTCTATAGGTAGTAGTAAATCCGGAGTCATGTAATAGGATGGCCAATCTCAACAAGCTCATGTCTTTGTCACTGATGTTTTCAGTTTCTGCAATAGTCAAGCCTGCTTGCATGACATCCATGGTATGATGCAGACCATGATAAGACAGGTCATCGGGGAGATCTTTCTCCAGCTTATTCTTTATCGCAATTTCGGCTGCTTTATAATCCGGAGCTGCTATTTTCATATTAATATTGATATACTTAGAGTGTTGAATGGTGATCCTTGACTCTTAATATTTAATTCAAAATAAGTATTATCTCAAAAATGAGTCCAAATTTTAAATTTTTCTTTCATCTTTGAAAATACAATTTTAGGAAAAATGCTGCAAATATGCATAAGTACCTAAAAATGAATATTTTGTAAATATA
>OCTV010000192.1_pt1 | contig 24480 bp, 20 predicted proteins | sample 1539101 | NCBI WGS metagenome assembly OCTV01 (sample SAMEA3991422, study PRJEB22521) | metagenome | biome: anthropogenic terrestrial biome; feature: sewage plant; material: sludge | place: Sweden | collected 2012-09-26 | reverse complement strand
CCGACGAGCACAAAGATTCCCACCATCAATTCCAGCTTTGCGCGTTCCATAACGTCTCCTATCAGAGGGATGCGGTCGGCAACCCCTTCGGCGTGACGGTCCCGGCGACAAAAATAAACTCTCGAATCTCTTCGTCCGTCGTCTTCACAAACTCGTTCGAGGGCGCCATTTCGGCGATCCGTCCGTTCTTGAGCATCGCCACATAGTCGGAAATCCCGAAAATCTCGGGGATCTCGTGACTGACCATGACAGCAGTAAACTTGAATTGTTGCTGCATCGCCACGATCAGATCATGAATGGCTTTCGCCATCAACGGATCGAGCCCCGTCGTCGGTTCGTCGAACAGAATGATCTCCGGCTCCATGACCAGGGCGCGCGCCAACCCGGCGCGTTTGCGCATGCCTCCGCTCAGTTCGGCGGGAAACTTATGGCCCATGCCCTTCAGTCCCACCTGTTCCAGTTTCTCCTCAACTCTCCGGGTGACGATCTCGCCCTTCAGGCGAAGCTTTTCTCGTAGGGGGAAGGCGACATTTTCAAATACCGTCATCGAGTCGAACAGGGCCGCACCCTGGAACAACATGGCGAACTTCTTGCGCACCTCATTGAGCGCCTGCCCCTTGAGACGCGCAATGTTCGTCCCGTCGATCCAGACCTCGCCGCGATCCGGCTGCATAAGGCCGATGATATGCTTCAGTAGCACGCTCTTGCCTTCGCCGCTTCGCCCGATGATCGTCGTCAACTTTCCAGTGGGAATGGTCAGGTCCACGCCCCGCAACACCGGCTGCTTGCCCAAAGTCTTTTCGACGCCGACCAGTTTAATCATGGAGCCTCGTACGGGCGGCAGCTGCCCCGTTCCGCCGTAGCCGCATTCTCCTCATGCGCTTCACGTTTCACGATGTTAGAGCAGCACCGACGTCAAAAAATAATCCCACACCAGAATCAAGACCGCCGAGAGCACCACTGCTTCGGTCGTCGCGGTCCCCAACCCTTCGGCACTTTGCCTGGTGTGAAAGCCTTTGTAACAACAGACCCAACTGATCAGCAGGCCGAAGCTGATGGATTTCAAAATGCCTCCATAGACATCCTTCCACTCGACGGCCGACTCAATCGAACTCCAGTAGGCGCCTTCATTCCCGTTCAACAGTTGCACGCCGACGACGTACCCCCCATAAATCCCGACGACGTCAAAGAGCGCGACCAGCAGCGGCACGGCGATGAGACTGGCGACGAGTTTAGGCCCGATCAGATATTGCAGTGGATTGATGGCCATCGTGTCCAGAGCATCGATCTGTTCCGTAATCCGCATGATGCCGATTTCCGCGGTCATGGCGGATCCGGCCCGGGCCGTCACCATCAACGCCGCCAGAACGGGACCCAATTCCCGGATGATGCTGAGCGCCACGGCAGAGCCGAGCACCGCTTCAGAACCGAATTTTCGGAGTGTGTAATGCCCCTGCAGGGCCAGGACCATGCCGGTAAAAACGGCAGTGAGGACGACGACAAACGTGGACTTGTAGCCGATGAAATTCAGCTGCTTGACGATTTGGTAAACGCGGAACGGCGGACGCGTCAGCCAGGCAAAGGAGGAGAGGACGAACAACATCATCCGTCCCATCTGCTCTGTCAGATCGATCGTATACCGTCCGATACGAGCAATGCCTTCCATGCCACGCTCTCCTCTCGTCCACCTACCCGAAACTCAGCGGTCGAAACACGTTGGGCCCGGTCAGGCCAGTCCCTCGCGTAACGCCTTATCCGCGCAGGCTCTGAATACCGCCGTCAATTGTGTTCCGGCGATGCGGCTTTGCACACGAAGTCGATTGAGTCCGATGAGACTCGTCGGATGAGCCAGACAAGCGGCGACACCCTTCACCCATCCAGATGGCCTGAGAAACAGATTGAAGTCAAGCGGAAGGCTTTCATCGACAAGATCCGACGCCGTACGAACAATGACAAATGGAATCTTGCGCTCCGAAGCCACAAACCCCAACGCCGCACTCTCCATGTCGAGGCCGACCCCTCCCGCTCGAGTGGCAATCTCCTGCTTGTCCTCCGCCCGGCAGAGAACCCGCGGCACCGAAACGAACTGCCCGGCCTGCACCGGGAGGCGCTGTTGCTGCACGGCCTGCCGCACCCAATCGGCTCCGGCCGCAGCACAGGGAACGGACCGCCCGTCCTCCGCGCCACCTTCCATAGTCACGTGAGTTCCGATCAACACCTCGCCGATAACGGCCTGACCCAACGCACAGGCAAACCCCGTGGACCACACAGCGGCAAATGACTGTTCCCCGAGCACCCGTCCGGCGGTCGTGGTGGCCCGCTCGGGTCCGACACCCATCGGGATGACCCACCACTCGACCTGACCCTGCCGCGCAACGGCACAACGAATCCCTCCGACGACCCGCATCTCGCTCGCGGCAAACGCCTGACACACGGCGGCCGACTCCCACCGGGTTGCCACGAAGACTCCGATCGCGGTCACAATGACTCCCGAGGGACAATGACAGGAAAAGCTGAACTCGATGAACACCCACGGTCAGCGTGGCGACCGGAATTGTCCTGATTGATAGGCCTGCAGACGCAATTCATCTGCCCTCGTCGTTCCACGAGTCTTGAGATTGCGGTACATGGCCAGCGCCCAGAGGGGGAAGTATTGGCAATACCAATGATAACGAAGGTAAAACACGCGCGGGAAACCAGTTCCGGTATGGCGCACCTCTTCCCATGACCCATCCTTCCGCTGATTCCGAATGAGGTAATGGATCCCCCTGGCCAGGCTGAAGGAGTCCGTCACTCCGCCTGCCATCAGGGCCAACAGCGCCCAGGCAGTTTGCGACGGTGTGCTGTCACCGCGACCGCTCTGCGAGACATCTCCATACGAGAGGCAGGATTCACCCCATCCGCCATCGGGGTTTTGCTTGGACTCGACCCAACTGACCGCCCGGCGGATATAGGGAGACGAGAGATCCTCACCGATCGCTCGCAGGCCGGACAGGACCGACCAGGTGCCATAAATGTAGTTCACGCCCCAACGGCCATACCAACTGCCGTCCTGCTCCTGATCGTTTTTCACAAACGTGAGCGCAGAAGCCACGGCAGGATGGGTCCAGTCGTATCCCAGCGTCGCGAGCATCTCCAGACAGCGTCCGGCAAGGTCAGCCGTGCTGGGATCGAGCAGGGCCCGATGGTCGGCGAACGGAATGTAGTTGAAAACAATCCGATTGTTATCGACGTCGTAGGCACCCCAGCCTCCATCCGATCCCTGCATAGAGGTCACCCAGCGGCAACCGCGACGAATCGCCAGACGTTGCTGGGCTTCATCGGACAGATGCACCTTCGCCAGGGCCATCAACACGACCGCGGAATCGTCCACATCGGGAAACAGTTCGTTCTCGAATTGGAAATACCATCCGCCCGGTTCGGCACCGGGAGCCGAAATAATCCAATCGCCGACGGTCTTAGTCTGCTTGGACAATAACCAGGTCGAAGCCTTCTGCAGCGCCGGATGATCTTGCGGCATACCGGCCTCGATCAAGGCATTGATGAGCAAGGCCGTGTCCCAGATCGGGGAGTGGCAGGGCTGCAAATGCATCGCATCGACGCATTGGCCGTTGTCCTGCACCGTGTCGTGTACTTCCAGTTCTTCGATCTCCCGGATGGCCTTCACCATAAGGGGATCATCGTTTTTGTAGCCGAGGCAATGCAGCGCCATCACGGAATTGGCCATGGCAGGATAAATCGCGCCGAGGCCTCCGCTGCCCTTCATGTGGTCGAGCATCCAGTTCTCAGCGCACTTGAGCGCCTTCTGTCGAACCCACTCAACGGGCGAACGATCGTAGATCTTGAGCAGCGCATCGAGATTGATGAAGAAGTTCCTGGCCGTGAACCAGGTCCGGTCCTTCTTGAACGGAGGAACCATGCCGTAATCGATCTCTGCCGGGGGCTCCGTATAGAGTTCGTCGATGCCCAGTTCCGGCGGAACATGACACAAGGGCCGTTTGGCGAATATGATCAACAGCGGAATCAGCACCGCACGAGACCAGTAGGAAATCGCGTAAATGCTGAAATAGAATCGCTTCGGCAACAGCATGATTTCCGGAGGCATGCTGGGGACACCACGCCAGTCATATTGACCGAACAGGGCCAGGGCGATTTTCGTGAAGACATTTGCCGCCACCACTCCACCCTTGTCCAGGATGCAGGTGCGGGCATTCACCATGAAGGGCTCATCGGCGGACACGCCGGAGAGCTTCAACGCAAAGTAGGCCTTCACCGAAGCACTGATCTCCGCCGGGCCACCGTGATAAATCGACCATCCGCCGTCTGGCAACTGAGCGGATTTTAAGTAGCGGACCGCTTTGCGCTCGCGCTCGGGATCGATGCAGTCCAGGAAGCGGCGCAACATCAGATACTCAGATGTCAGCGTGGTATCGGCTTCCAACTCGGCAACCCAGTACCCTTCGGACGCGTCTTGTCGCGCCAGAAACCAGGCCTGGCTTTTCCGCAGCGCCTCTTCCAGCGCTTCCACCTGGCCTGTGGAATGTGCCGGGGCTCGCTTCGCGGCACTGTCGCCGGAAGCCGGCACCGCAGACTTATTGGAGACGAGTCGGAGCACCGGAGCGGAGGCAAAGTCGCGCGCCGCCCTGATTCGGCTCGGCACCGACACCAGCAAACTATCGGACAAACGATTGAACAGGTTTTTGAGAAGTCGCATAACGTGATGCCGTGAATCTGAAAAAGACGGCGGGATTGATAGTCGAGACGGTTCCATCGATCAGGAAGCGATCACATGAAACCGCACAGTACCACTTATAACCATTAGCAGAACTGTATAACAAACTGTTTCTAGGCAGTCAAGGGAAGCGGCCCCCCTCGCGCGGCGGCATTGCCTTCACCACCCGCCGGAACAGCCCCCTACGTACTCATCTCCGCTCGGACTACGCCGGCTGGAGATCACCGAGCTTGACTGAAATCAACGTCGACACGCCCGGCTCTTCCATCGTCACCCCGAACAACGAGTCCGCCATCGCCATCGTCCGCTTATTGTGCGTGATGACCATGAACTGGGCGGTCGACGACAAGCTGCGCAACACGCTCGTGAAGCGCCCGATATTTTCTTCGTCGAGCGGCGCATCGATTTCGTCCAGGATGCAGAACGGCGTCGGGCGGATCAGGAAGCTGGCGATGAGCAGCGCCATCGCGGTCAGCGTCTTCTCTCCGCCGGACAACATGGTAATGCTCTTCAAGCGCTTCCCCGGCGGCTGGGCCACAATCTCCACACCGGGCTCGCGCGCACCGTTGTCTTCCACGCCCTCTTCCAACGGCTCTTCGACCAGTTGCAATTCAGCGCGGCCACCGGGGAAGAACTGGGAAAAGACGTCCCGGAATTTCTGCTGCAACTCGTTGAACGTCTCCACGAACATGTCCTTCGTCGTCCGGTTAATCCGGTGGATGATCTCCTTGAGCGACGCGATGGAGGTCGAGAGGTCCTGCTCCTGCGTCGTGAGGAACTGATACCGCTCTTCCAACTCACGATGCTCGTCGATGGCCGCCAGATTGATGGCGCCCATCCGGTCCAGGCGCTCACGGATTTTCTGAATCTGCTCCCGCAATTGCGGCGTTTCAAGAATCGAGACGGGGGCCGGCGGTTCTTCACCCTCCGGTACCGGCTGATCACTCGCCGGCAGGAGCAGCGTAGCCGGCTCGAGCTGATAGGTGCCGGCGAGCGTGCTCTCAATCGTGGAGAGATGCGCCTTCACTTCTGCCTTTCGCACTTCAGCCCTCATCCGTCGATCATGCAAGGCGGAGAGGCTCTGCCGCACCTGGCTAAGAGTTTCCTCTACCGCATGCAACCCGTCCATTTCCTGTGCCTGCCGCTCCTGGGCCGCCACTAACTCCGCCTTGATTCCGTCTACCTCAGCGCCCAATGCCCGACACAATGCTTCCTGCCTGGTCTGCTCTTCGCGACTATTTTCAGTCGCTTCAACCAACCCGGCCACCTGCTCTTCCAAATCGATCGCGCGGCGTTGCGCGGCATCGAGTCGTTGCGTAAACCGTGCAATGTCGTTCGTGGCATGTTCCCGACGCCCGCGCATGCTCTCCAGAGACAACCGGACTTCGGTCAACCGTTGCTGGATCGCCAGACTTTGGCTTTCGATCACCACCAACCGTTCTCGCACGTGCAGCAACCCGGTTTCCTGCCCGACCTTTTCCGCCACCCATTGCCCCAACTGCGCCTGGCTGGACTGAAACTCTTCCTGAAGCCGCGCCTGCTCGGCCAAGCCCCGCTGCAGCTCCTCCGCCAACACCTCCATCCGCCGGTGCAATTCCCCGCGCTGGCGTTCCACGCCCGCATCGTCTTTCTGCAGCGACAACTCCAGCATCTCCGCTTCGCGGATCGCCCGGCCGAGGCGCTGCTCATCTTCACGTCCGAGCCCCAACTCGGCCGCCGCGTCCTCCCGCGCCGACCGTGCCTGCTCAAGGGCTTGAACCGCTGCAGTCCTCCGGGCTTCCAACTCCAATACTTCGCGCCGACGTTGGAGCAAGCCCCCACTGGCACTGCTGCCGCCCCCGGTCATCACACCGGCGGCATCCAGCGTCTCACCCGATAACGTGACATATGTTGGCCCGGCGGGGGCAGCCCATTGATGCTGCTGCCAGAGCTGCAGCGCCACATCCAACGACTCCACAAACACAATCCCGTCGAACAAATAGCTTAATGTCGCGGCAGAGGCGCCTTCCGCACGGATCAAATCCGTCGCGCGCCCCACCACACCAGGCTGTCCGGTCAGCGTCGGCCACCACGAGGCCGATGAATCAAGCGCCGCCTGCTCGGGAGCCCATCGCAATTGCTGCGGAAGAAACGCTCCGCGCCCCAGTTCTTTGCCCTTTAGAAACTCCACCGCACGACAGGCCGCCGACGGTTCATCCACCAACCAGCCGCGCACACGTTCCCCGAGAATCGTCTCTACAGCCCGGTCCAGCCCCGGCGGAATCACGAGCCACTCGGCAAGCGCTTCGCGCACGCCGTCGCACGTTTTCAACGCCGTGCCTTCCTCCTCACCTTCCCGGCCATATCCCATTTCCTCACGCACGACACCCTGCAGGGCACCGAGGCGCGATTCCACGCCGGCGACGTCTTCGGAAAACTTCACGATATCCCGGTCCAGCCCGGTGATCTGCCCGCCCAGCCCTTCGATCCGCTCGATCGCCGCCTGCCGTTCAGCCATGAGTTCTTGAATGCGCCCGCTGGCCTCTTCCCGTTGCGCGGCCAGCAAGTCGCGCTGCTGATCCAACCCGGCCACCTGTGCCGTCAACTGTTCCTGTTCGCGCGAGACCCGTTCCGCCCGGGCGGCGGTTTCCTGCTGACGGGCCGTCACCTGCGTCAGGCTCTGCTCTGTATTGGCAACGAGGACGGCCAGGTTCAACACATCTTTCCGCGCGCGCTCTTCCTCCGCCACCGCGGAAGCGCGATGCCCGGCCAACGATTTCGCCTCGACATCCGCCTGCTGGAATTGCACTTCCTGTTCGACGATGTCCCCTTCCAATTGAAGCAGCATCGCCCGAAGGGTCTCGATTTCCGACTGCGCCTGCTCCTGATCCGCCGCCAACCGTTCCATCTCTTGCGCGGCCTGCATGCGTTGACGTTCAAACAATTCCGTGCGGTTCCGTTCGACCTCCGCGGCCGTCAAGGCCTGCGACTGCCGCTGTTCGGTACCGGCCAACGTGTCACGTACACGCGAAATGGCCGCCGCCGCGTCGTTCATGCGCAGCCTGATCGCTTCCTGCTCAGAGTCGAGGCGGGCCTGTTCGGCCACCTGTTCCGCTTCCTGCGCTTCCACCTCGCGCGCTTCGTGATCGACGGACTCCAGGTCGGCATGCATGGTGCGATAGTCGCGGGACAGGAGTTCGATTTCGAGACCGCGGGCCTCCTGCTGCAGCGTTTGATACGAACGCGCCTGGCGAGCCTGACGCTCCAGCGAATTCAGCTGCTTTTTGACCTCGGCCACAATGTCGCGCACCCGCACCAGATTCTGCTGCGTCGCTTCAAGCTTGCGAAGGGCTTCGGCCTTTTGTTTTTTGTAGCGGACGATACCGGCGGTTTCCTCGATCAGCTCCCGGCGATCCTGGGGCGAGGCCTGCAGGATCTGCTCAATCCGCCCCTGCTCGATGACGGTATGGCCCTTGGACCCGGCCCTGGTTTCTATCAGCACGTTTCGAATGTCTTTGAGCCGGCAGGGTGTCTTATTGATGAGATATTCGCTGTCTCCGTTTCGATACAGACGGCGGGTGATCATCAGCTCCTGATATTCGCTCAGTTCGCTTGGCAGCCCGGAGATCGCATCCAGCCGTAATTCTCCCAGCCCGCCGATGACCAGCGACACCTCCACCAGTCCCAACGGCTTGCGAACCTCGGTGCCGTTAAAGATGACGTCTTCCATCTTCTCGCTTCGAAGCGTCTTCGTACTTTGCTCACCCAGCACCCAGAGGATGGAGTCCACGACATTACTTTTGCCGCTCCCGTTCGGGCCCACGATGGCCGTGATGCCTTTCGGAAATTGGATCTTCGCCTCCGCGAACGACTTGAAGCCGAGCATTTCCAATGACTTCAGATACACCGGCGACCTCCAGAGCAAGACGGTTGAGATGGGACGGATTGTGAGGAATAAAACGAAAATCTTCTATCACAGCGATAGAATCAATGCAAAGAAAAACACCTGATATGGGGGAATAATGGCGCCACTCCCCCAACATATGGAGGAGTGGCGAAAACGGTGTGGAGGAAGAGCGGACGGTAGTCGACGAAGCTAGTTCGCCGAGGCCGACACGCGCGAAGCCGATTCGATCGTGACCAATTCTTTGGGAAGGAGAAACTCGACATCTTCTTCGATGACCGTCAGTTCCTCGACCTCTTCCGAAGAGCCAAGACGCTTCAGGTAGGCCACCACTTCGGTGACCAGGACTTCGGGGGCCGAAGCCCCAGCGGACAGTCCCACACTCTTGGCATCTTTCAGCCAATCGGGATTGATGTCCGACGCCGCATCGATGAGATAGGAGGGAATGCCGCAATGCTCGCCCAATTCGCGAAGCCGATTCGAATTCGAGCTGTTCGGTGATCCGATCACGAGAATCACATCGACCAGCTTCGACAACGACTTGACCGCATTCTGGCGGTTCTGGGTGGCATAACAGATATCTTCCTGGTGCGGCCCCTTGATATTGGGGAACCGTCGATGCAACGCCTCGACAATGTCCCGGCATTCATCGACGCTCAGCGTGGTCTGGGTCACATAAGAGAGATTCTGCGTCTTCTCGACATGGAGGCTCTCCACGTCTTTGACCGAGGACACCAGGTGGAACTTATCCGGGATCTGGCCCAACGTCCCGATCACCTCCGGGTGTCCCGCATGGCCGATAAGGATCAATTCATACCCTTGCGTATAGTCGCGGTTCACTTCGTTATGCACCTTGATCACCAGCGGACAGGTGGCATCGATCACGTGCAGGCGGCGGCTCTGCGCCTCCTCCCACACCGATTTTGCCACACCGTGGGCACTGAAGATCACGACCGATCCTTCCGGCACTTCATTCAGCTCTTCCACAAACACGGCACCCTTATGCCGCAGCGAGTTCACGACATGCCGGCTGTGGACGATCTCATGGCGCACATAAATCGGGGCGCCGTATTTTTTGAGCGACAAATCGACGATATCTATGGCGCGGTCGACACCCGCGCAGAATCCACGAGGATTGGCTAAATAAATCTTCATCTGCTGATTCCCTCTCACGCTCATGAAGGGCCGCCCGGCCTGCCGGGAAAAGCGCGTAGTCTCACTAAACGATCACCTTACGTCAGACCCGCCCTTGTCGTCAACCGGATCATCTGCCCCGCTCCTCCGCAAAAGCAGTTGAGGCCGCGGAACCATTGTGGGAGAATCCTGCCATGCCTCCCCCCGCAACGACACATAAAAAAATTCTGATCGTCGAAGACGAGAAGGACATTCTCCAACTCGTCAAGCTCTATCTGGAGAAGGAAGGGTTCCGCACCGTCTCCGCGATGACCGGCACAGAGGGGCTCCGCCAGGTCAAAGCCGAGCATCCCGACCTGATCATTCTCGACCTCATGTTGCCTGAACTCGACGGGCTGGAAGTCTGCAAACGAATCCGGCTCAATCAAGAGACGGCCCTGCTTCCCATTCTCATGCTGACCGCCAAGGCGGAAGAATCCGACACGGTCATCGGCCTCGAACTGGGCGCCGACGACTACGTGACCAAACCCTTCAGCCCCAAGGCGCTGGTGGCGCGCGTCAAGGCGCTCCTCCGACGGCTGGAACGGAACGCAAACATCCCCCAGACGCAATATCACTACGGCCCCTTGACCGTGGATCTCTCCCGGCACGAGGTCCGGCTGGATGGACAGGAAGTCGCGCTCACGGCCAAAGAGTTCGGCCTGCTGGAACACCTGCTGCGCAACATCGGGCGGGTGCTCACTCGCGACGTGCTGCTCAGCGCCGTGTGGGGCTACGACTACTACGGTACCACGCGCACGGTCGATGTCCACGTGCGCCGGCTCAAACAAAAACTTCCGCTGCTGGACGACGCCATCATTTCGATCAAATCGCTCGGATACAAACTACGCGAATCCGACGTACCTGCATGAACCTCGGCATCCGGTGGAAAGTCGCCCTGGGCACCCTCGCCGCCGTCTTCGTCGGCTTGGCCGTCGCGGGGTGGCTGGTCATCCGCTCGGTGGAGCAAACTGAACTCAGCCGCATGGCGGAGACGCTGGAGACCAGCAGCGGCTTAGCCGCCATGACTCTCCGGCCGTTGTTCGATCAGTCCGGATCGACCGTACCAGGCCCCCTGCTCCACGCCACCGTTCGCGACCTGAGCCAGCAGGCCCACCTCCGCATCACCGTGATCCGGCAGGACGGCACCGTCGTCGCCGACAGCGCCGTCCCTACTGAAGGGCTGACTCACGTCGAAAACCACCTCTCGCGGCCGGAAGTCGCGCAGGCACTGCGATCGGGACGCGGGATGGATATCCGGGCCAGCCAGACCACCGGAGAACGCACGTATTATGTCGCCCGCCTGCTGTCAGCCTCGACGCCGGCGCAGCCTGGCATTTCCGTCATCAGACTCGGGCTTCCGCTGACCTCGATCGACGAGCGCGTGCGACACATTCAGCAAGACTTAGCGACGGCGTTCGGCGCGGCCTTCCTGCTGGCCATGACCCTGAGCCTCTGGGTCTCGCGCAATCTCACGAAACCGCTCTCAGAGATGGCCGCAGCCGCCCGCCAACTTGCCGGCGGGACGCCCGGCGTCCGGCTGGTGGTCTCCTCGACAGACGAAGTCGGCCTGCTCGCGCAAACCCTCAACCAGATGACCGACCAGCTGGAAACCAAAATCAAGGAGGTTTCGGACGACCGCGCGCAACTGTTAGCCATGCTGATCGCCATGGTCGAGGGCGTCATGGTGCTGGATTATCGCGGCACCGTCGTCCAGGTGAATCCGGCGCTGGAACGGATGTTCTCTCTGGAACTGACGGAATCGCGGGGCCGGCACTATGCCGAACTCATCCGGCACGAAGGGCTGACCGCCCTTGTCTCCTCCGTGCTACAGACCCGATCCGGGCAAGGCGGCGAAATTACCCTCTCGCCCAGCGGGCGATGTCTGCGGGTCGAAGCCTCGATCGCCGGAGGCAGCCGCGAGCAGGAAGCCTGCGCCGTATTTGTGTTTCACGACATCACGGAACTGCGCCGGCTGGAAAAAATCCGGAAAGATTTCGTCGCCAACGTGTCGCACGAACTGCGCACGCCGCTGACGTCCATCAAGGGCTATGTCGAGGCGCTGCTGGATGGGGGCAAAGACGAGCCGGCGACGGCGACGGCCTTCCTGGAAATCATCATGCGCCAGAGCAACCGGCTGAATCTGATTCTGGATGACCTGCTGCAGTTGTCGCAAATCGAGTCCGGGCAGGTCCTGTTCCGTCGTGAGCCGGTGGACTTACGGGCGCTGCTGGAACGAACCGTGGCGGTGATCAAACCCCTGGCGGACAAGAAACATCACACGATCGAGCTGTCACTCCCGGACGAATATTGGGTGGTCGAGGGCGATGAGGAACGGCTGGTGCAGGTCTTCATCAACCTGCTCGAAAACGCGGTGAAATACACCCCGGATCAGGGACGGATCTCCATGGCGATCCGCAACGCTACACACCTCCGGACGACCCCGCCCCGCGCGATGATCGAGATCGTCGTGGCCGACTCAGGAATCGGCATCCCTGAAGCGGACCGGCCGCGTGTCTTCGAGCGATTCTACCGGGTCGATAAAGCCCGCTCGCGCGAACTCGGCGGGACCGGGCTGGGCCTCGCCATCGTCAAGCATATCGTGGAAGCCCATAGCGGGCAGGTCTGGGTGGAAGGCAATACGCCCAGAGGGAGTCGATTCGTGGTCCACCTCCCCGTCGCGCAAGAATCGTCTACTGCAGTTTCGACAGAAACAGGTAGCAGATAGTCGACAGTAGCGCAGCCCCCGGCAAGGTGAAGAGCCATGCCGACAGGATTCGTCTGGTCACGCCCCAACGCACCGCCGAGAGCCGCTTGACCGCCCCGACACCCATGACGGTGGAGGTGATGGTATGCGTCGTGCTGACCGGCAAACCGATATGAGCCGTCGCCAGCAACACGATAGCGGCTCCGGTTTCAGCCGCGAAGCCATGGACCGGTTCCAGCTTCACGATTCGCATGCCGAGGGTTCGCACGATCCGCCACCCGCCGACCGCCGTGCCGAGCCCCATCGCCAGGGCGCAGGAACCGATCACCCAGGTGGGCACTTCCGCAGTTGGAAGCACTCCGGCGGACACCAACGCCAACGTGATGATGCCCATGGCCTTCTGCGCATCGTTCGCCCCGTGGCTGAATGCCATGAAACTGGCCGAGACCAGCTGCATGCGTGAGAACAGCCGCAAGGCCAGGGCGCGCGGCACCCGGAAAAATACCCAACTCAGGATCACCATCAGCACCAGCCCGATGGCAAACCCGAAAAACGGAGACAACACCATCGCCTCAAGCACCGAGCGCAGGCCCGAGAACTTGACGGCCGCCGTGCCGCCGTGGGTCAACGCAGCACCGACCAGCCCCCCGATCAGCGCATGAGAAGAGCTGGTCGGAAGTCCCAGTAACAGGGTCACAAAATTCCACACAATCGCCCCGGCCAAGGCCGAGGCCACCACCGCCTGCGTCACCGACTGCGGATCCACGATCCCGGTTCCGACCATCTTGGCGACGGCAGTCGACATGAACGCCCCGGCCACATTGAGCACACCCGCCACCAGCACCGCCGTCGACGGACTCACCACACGCGTCGACACCACGGTCGCAATGGCATTGGCGCTGTCGTGCCAGCCGTTGGAAAAATCAAAGAGCAATGCCAGAATCACGACGACCAACAACAACCCGCTCAGTTCAGCCATGAATGCCGATTCCTACCCTTTGAATAGTGATCAGGATTGGTGTCGAGGGAGACGCGGAGGACGCTCACGTGTGCTTTAACGCGATGCGCTCAAGAATATTGGCGACATCTTCGCACCGATCCGTCCCCGCTTCGAAGTTTTCGTAGATCTCTTTCCATTTGATCACGGCGATCGGGTCCGTCTCCTTCTCGAACAACAGAGAGATGGCATCGCGGGAAATGCGGTCGGCTTCATTCTCCAAGCTATTGACCCGCACGCTGCACTCCGTGACGGCCTGGTGCGACTTGCCCAGCAAGTCCACGGTCGCCCCGACCTCCACCGCCGCCTGATACAACACGTTCGCCAGCCGGATCGCCGACTCCGTGGGAGCCGTCACCTTGTAGAGGACAAATCGGTCGGCGATGGCCTCGACCACATCCAGGATATCGTCGAGGGCACTCGCGAGATCATGAATATCCTCTCGGTCGATGGGCGTGATGAATGTCTGGTTCAGCTTCCTGGCAATCTCATGGGTAATACCGTCCCCGACATGCTCAACGTCCTTGATGCGTTTGGCCTTTTCGACAGGATTCCGGAAATCCTCCGTCATATCTTTCAGGAGACGACTCCCCTCGATCATGTTGTGCGCCGCATTCTTGAACAAATCGAAAAATGCTTCTTCCCGAGGAATGAGACCGAACATAACGTCCTTTCTAGCCGCGAGGGGTTACCAGCGCACCAGTCCTGTCGCCCAGGTCAAGCCCCCGCCGAATGCGCCCAACAACACCAGATCCCCTGCCGCAAGTCGCTGTGTCCGAACCGCCTGATCCAGCGCGATCGGCAGGGAGGCCGACGATGTATTCCCATACTGTTCAATCACCGAGTAGACCGCCTCCTGCGAGAGGCCGAGACGACGACGCAGCTGCTCCAAAATCCGCGCATTGGCCTGATGGGCAATGACCCTTGTCACGTCGCCGGCCGCAAGCCCGAACTCCTTTAAGACATCGATCATTGCCTGCTCCAGGCGACGTACCGCCGATCGAAACACCGCGCGGCCTTGCATACGCAGCATGTGCTCACTCGCACGGACGGTGTCCACCCCGACGGGCTTCCGCGACCCCCCGGCGGGAATCGTAATCAGGCCGTGGCCCGAGCCGTCGGCATAGAGCCGCACACCAAGAATGCCCGGCGCGTCCGGTTGGGCCGAGTCCTCCTGCACAACCAGCACCGCTCCGGCTCCATCGCCGAAGAGCATGGCGGTCTCTCTGTCCCTCGCATCGAGAGACCGTGATTTCACCTCGGCGGCAATGACCAGGCAGGAGCGAACCTGCCCGCTCCGAATCATGACATCCGCCATCGATACCCCATAGAGAAACCCCGAGCAGGAAGCCGACAGGTCGAATGCCATGACCGGATTCGCACCCAGCGCACGTTGGACATGGCAGGCCGTCGAGGGAAAGGCGCTGTCGGGAGAGGTCGTTGAAACAAGAATCGCATCGACAGACTGTGGAGTTATCCCGGCGGCCTCGCACGCGCACTGCCCGGCGACTACCGCCAAGTCCGACGACGCCTGGCCCTGCTCTACCCAATACCTGGTCCGAATCCCGGTCAAAGCGACAATCTGGTCCGGGTCCAGGCCGAGCGGAGCGGCTACCTCCTGGTTGTCTACAACCCGGGAGGGCACGTACGAACCGGTTCCGACAATGCGACTGCGCTTCACGGGGTTCCTATTCACTCGCCTTTGGAGACCGTCTGGGATGACATGTCAGGCGACCTCACGAGGTGCGGCGAGATTATAGGACCCGGGCCCAGGAGGGTCAACCTCCACAAGCCGAATTCGTTGCTTTTCGCTTCCTGATCTGCTAGAAAAATTGTGTAGTTACGATCAGTCCACGTTCTCGACTATTTACCGAAGGAGTCGCTGGATGCACAGGCATTCAAGGGGGTTGTGTGTCGGTCTCACCATTGTGGTGGGAATGTTATGGTTTGCAGCTGGATGCTCCAGCAAACCGAAGACGACCGCCGACGCCAAACCCGTAAGCGGCACGGATGAGCAGATCTTCCTCGGCGACACGATCGAGAAGAACTACGATCCGAACGTGATCATGAAGCGCGGCGAGGCGTTCTTCGACAAGGAGGAGTTTGCCGAGGCCATCGTCGAATACCAGCATTTCCTGGAATTGCATCGAGCCCATCAACTGGCCGTCTATGCCCAGCTCCGTTTGGCGGAAAGCCATCTCCGGATGGCCAAGTCGATCGACCGAGACCCGGAGCCGATCCAAAAGGCCATCGCCGCGTTTGAAAAACTGCGGAAGGATTTCCCCGGCAGCAAGTATGAAGCGCAGGCGCTCCAGCGTATTGCCGATTGCCACGACTGGCTCGCTCAGACGCACCTGTTCGTCGGTCAGTTTTACTATCGTCGAGCCTCCTATCTGGCAGCCGCGCATCGATTCGATCAGATTATGAAAGACTATCCGGACAAGAAGGTGGCGCCGGAGGCCTTGTACTATTTGGCCCTCACCTATCAGGAACTCGGTGCCGATGATTGGGCCATGGAAAAACTTCAACTTCTAGCCGAGAAGTATCCGAACAGCGAGAACGCCGGCGATGGCCGCCGGCTACTGGCCAAGCTGGAGAAGAAATCGCCACCTGCGCCGACCGTCGTGGCCAAGACCGACACGCCGGCTCCGCAGAATCAACCTTCGACGACACTGCTTGCGGCCTCGGTGCCATCGTCGAGCTTTACGCCTTCCGCTACAACACCCAGCATCCCCAACCTGAAGAATTCGCCGGCCCTCTCCCTTGGGCAACCGTTCGTTTCCTGCCGGCTCGGCGCCTGGTGCTGATAGGCGTCGAACCTCCCGTTCATCCACCCATGTACAGGCCGTTCAGAACACCTCCCGCAAGACTGCAGCGAAGTCGACGTCGCGACGAATAAGGCGGGCCACGCCTGCCGACTCCGTCGGGACGGTGAGGCGCCGGTGTCATACGAGAACGCCATTGGCGGACGTCTCCACCAGCCTGTTACCGTAGATGTAATGCTTCGAGCAGCAGGTCGTTGACCGACGCCTTGAGGCGCTTCTTCGCATCGGGCAAGAATTGTACGGCTGTGGTACGTCCCTGCAGAACTTCGAAATAGGACTGCACCACATCCTGGTAGCGTCGGAGAAGCCTGAAGCCGAGTCGGGGGAAGGCATAAATGACCCGGGCGATTCTGGCCGTGACTCGAAAATCCGGGAGAATGTCACGCTCCAACGCTGCCTCGTAGGCGGCGAGCGACTCACGGGGGTCATGAACGTTCCCCAAAATCGACCGGGCTGCGAGCTGGCCTGAACGAACCGCGTAATAAATGCCTTCGCCAAACAGCGGGTCGACTAAGTGACCGGCATCACCCACCAATGCTGCTCGACCATTGACGAATCGAGAGCCTCTTCCGTCTCCATGCCCGCCTTCGGCATCTGAATAGGCGGGAATCGGATGGCCAACCGGACGAGGCACTGTCCAGCCGGACAGCCCCCGCGCTTCGCTGACAAACCGATCGAAGGTCGTGCGCAAACCGCTCGATTTGCGACGAAACTCTCCTACCCCCACAGACACGCCATTCTTTTTGGGGAAAATCCATCCGTACCCCTGACGGGCGGCCCCCACATCCACAAGGATGGTGGTCGCGCTCGGATAGTGTCGGCTATTCCCGAGCCGCACCTCGCTTTCAAGTGCCGGCGCCCGATACAGGGAGCGGTTGGGAAACAGCTGCCGCGCAACCAGACTATTGGCGCCATCCGCACCGATCACCATCTTTGCGCGATACCGTCCCTCCTGCGTCACCACCTCCACACCATCGGAATCCTGAGTGACCTCGACCACCCCCTCACCGGTCCGGAACTCGGTTCCGGCTTCAATCGCTTGTTGCACAAGGTAGTGATCGAAACGATCGCGCATGACCATGTAGGCGATCGGTTGAGAGGATTCAATGAGCAGCGGATCCTGCCCACGATAGACAAACTGGACGCCATTGACCGTCTGTTCAACAACCGATTTGAAGCCGGGCTCTAAGAGCAGGTCGATGCGCGCCGAGAGCCCACCGCCGCACACCTTGTACCGGGGATGGACGTCCTTGTCGAAACCGAGCACCGTCAAGCCCCCGCGACAGAGAGCCGCAGCAGCAACCGCTCCTGCCGGCCCCATTCCGACAATAATCACATCGTAGGTTGTGGCCAATTGCCTATCAGCCATGTCTCAGCTCCCAGTTGAAGGACACAGAGCTCCGACCTGGCCTTGGCCAAGGGTAGACCACGCACTGTAACGCAGGCGTCAGGGGGGAGCCCGATAGGAAAGGGAAAGACAGGCCGGAGTTACTGACCGAGGTACCAGCCGATCCCATAGCGTTCGAGAAAGCTCGTGATCATGGTCAGCGAATTGGCATAGATCATCACACCCACCACGATGAGCAACACCCCGCTCACCGTCGACACACCCCAGAGATATGCGCGCACTTCTTTAAAGTAACTGAGAAATCGATCGACGCCGAGCGCGGTGAGAAACAGCGGTAGGGCTAACCCCAGCGAATAAAACGTGAGCAATACCACACCACTGAGCATCGATTCTGTCGTACTGGCATAGAGCAGGATCGTCCCCAGGACAGGTCCCACGCAGGGAGTCCAGCCTGCAGCAAACGCGATGCCGATCAGGAACGAACCCAGAAACCCGGCCGGTCGGTTTCGGAATTGATACCGGTGCTCCATTTTCAAAAAGTTTAAATTCAAGATACCGAGGAGATAGAGGCCGAAGATAATCACGACGATGCCTCCGAACCGGCGCAGATGCTCCTGGTAGGTAATCAACGCCTGGCCCAAGAGGCTGGCCGATGCCCCGAACGCGACAAACACCGTCGAAAACCCAGCGATGAACAGCAGGGAATTCAAAATGATCGCTTTCCGGAAGCGATTCCGTTCAGAGACGTCCGTGAGCTGTTCGATCGAGAGCCCGGTAATGTAGGAAATGTACGAGGGGACGAGCGGCAGCACACAGGGCGACACGAACGACAGCAGCCCGGCGGAGAATGCGGCAACCAATGAAATCGATTGCACCGAATCGGTCATGGTTAGGACCCCTGCAACAGCGATTCAACCAGGCGCTTCCCCGCAGGGGCGCTCCAGTCTCTGGCCCCTGGAATCCGATTGCGAATGATGCCCTTGCGATCGATCAGAAACGTCATGGGGAGCTGGCGTGCGCCATACTGAAGCCCGATGCGAAAATCGGCGTCGTGGAGCACGGGGAAAGTAAAGCCGACTTCCCGCTGAAAGGGACGGGTCACCGCTGCGCCCTGGGCGTCGGTCGAGACCGCGAGAATCTCAAAGTCCTTGCGGCTGAAGCTTCGATACAGTCGCTCCATCGCCGGCATCTCGATTTTGCAAGGCCCGCACCAGGTCGCCCAGAAATTCAAGAGCACAACTTTCCCTCGGAACTGATCGAGCGTGACGTTGAACCCCTCGGAGTCCCGAAGGAGGAAGTTCGGAGCCTCCTCATCGACCTGAGGAATGCGCTCGACGACAAGCATCGGCACAGCCGGCGAGGAAGGCAATGCTCCGCGAGCGTCAGCAGAAAACCCTCCACAGAGCATCATGACCGCACCGGCCATAGATAATATTGAGCAGCGCGTCATCATCACCGTTACGACGTTGGCAGCGCCTGAGTAGGGGTCGCATGGGCGGCCTTCTCCGCAGGCTTGAGAAGTTGGGTCAACACCTTAAGATTATCCAGTCGTGTCCAATCCCGAGGCCCGATCACTTTTTCACGCAGGACACCCTGCTGATCAATGATGTAGGTTTCGGGGACACCCATCAATTTGTAGCGCTTGTCGGTCTGGCCCCAGGAATCAACCAGTACGGGAAACGTGAGGTTCAAGCCCTTCACGAACGGAGGTATTTCTTTCTTCGTCGTCACCCGGTCGATGCTGACCGCGAGAATCACCAACCCGTCCTTTTCAAAATTCTTGTACAAAACCTCCATCGAAGGCATTTCCTCACGGCACGGCTTGCACCAGGTCGCCCAGAAATTCAAAAAGACCACTTTGCCGCGATAGTCCGATAACCGCAGCTGCTTCTCGTTTAAGTCGGGCAATTGAAAATCCGGTGCCTCTTTTCCCACCACCAATGGTTCGTACTTGGAACTCTGTAGCCAGACTACGAGAAACATCACGCCCAGAATGGCCGCAGCGGCTATTACCACCAGGGTACGGGACGGGCCGGTTCGCGGCGCAGTGTTGGCAGGGCTCTGGTTGATTGGATCTGTCATGGTCTAGGCGTAGGCATGCAGACCGGAGAGCAGAAAATTCACTCCCCAGAAACAGAAAATGACCATGAGCAAACCAAAGATCGCGTAGATCGCCGCTTTATGGCCTTCCCACCCCCGCGTCATGCGAGCATGGATATAGGCGCCATAGATCAGCCATACGATCAACGACCAGGTCTCCTTGGGATCCCAACTCCAGTACCCGCCCCAGGCATAGTTCGCCCACATTGCTCCGAGGATGATCCCGAAGGCCAGCAGCGGAAACCCCAGCATGATCGCCTTATAGCCAAGCTCATCGATGGTTTCGAGATCGGGAAAGGCGGCATAAAACCGCGACTGACTGCCACGATTGACCGCCCGTTCTTTGAAGAGATACATCAGGCCCAATCCACCGGCCATGGCAAACGCCGCGTAGCTGGTCAACGTGACGGAGACATGGATGTAGATCCAGTAGCTGTTCAGGGCCGGAACGAGCGGCTCTGCCGTCTGGTATCGATAGGGCAAGAGCGACGCGGCGCCCATGGCAATAAACCCGATTCCCACCACAAAGGCACCGACGGCCTTAATCCTGTAGCGGAATTCGAGAAGCACGTAGCCCAAGATAATGGCCCAGGACACATAGGCCATTGCCTCGAACTGGTTTGACCAGGGCGCGAAGGTGCCTGAATGTTCCATTCGCTCAAATGCCCGCGTCGTGAGCGCCAAGGTGTTCAGCACCCACCCGAAGACGGTCACAAGGGTTGCGACCTGTCCCAATTGCGTGGCCCAAGCACCATCACGTTCTTCAAGGTCCTCAATCGGATGCCCGGCTGGAACCATCTGCATGGCAGGACGTTTTGCGAACAGATAGGCCACATACAACCCTAACGCGGCTAAATACAACCAGAACGTCATATCGAATAGGAACAGTGATCGCATCATACGGACCTCCGTCTGTCTATCCTAGCGTGCAGCGCAGACCGAATGAAACGTTGCTCTCGGTCGCGCGGCAGCGATCTTCAGGATTAGGCCTGAGCGTTAATTTTTTCCGTCAACTTCCTGAACTCTTTTTGGAAATCGATCTGGCTTTTGTGCGTTGTTCCGCCAAGATGGAGCGTCACACCGGACTCGCCGGGAATGATCTTCGCCCATAACCGCCGATGATAAATCAGCGACGACAGAGTCATGCCCACCACCAGCATCGTACACCCGATCCAGACCATATTGATGCCAGGATTTCTGGCAATCTGCAGCCCGGTGAACTTCTTCGGCTGATATCCGATGAATTCGAATTGGTATGCGGAGTCCTTGATCTCGAAGAGGTCGGGATAATGATAGAACACCCAGGGAGTGGACTGTACGCTACTCCGCTCATCAACCGCCAACCGAATCGCGGGATTGGCATGCTCCGCGGTTTTTGAAAACACCTTCTTCTCGGTCGAATTAAACGCGAAGTCGGCCACAAAATCCGTCATCTTCATCTTCAATGGAAGGCCGTCGACGGCTTTTTCCTTATTCCACTCCAGATCGACCGTAGCGATAATCTTGTCGCTGCCCTTCTCCTTAATGTTGATTCGAGCCGCCTCGATCTGATCCCACGCATCCCCATAGCTGGATTGGTAAAACCAGATCCCTTTGTAGACCAAGGGATCGTTCACCGTAATCGTCTTGGTTGTAGTGGGAGTACCCTGATCGATCACGGTCAAGGTGCTGTTGTAGGACTTTACCGATCCGTTCTCATGGTAGTCGATCCAGAACTTATCGACACGAAGATCGAAGTTGCCACGCGGGATGTGGTAGGTCTGCCCTTCGAGGCACACCCCGAACTCCTGAAATCCATAATAGCTACCCAGTAGCCCCCCGAGCACGATGACCGTGGCGCTGAGGTGGGCCACATGCGCGCCGACCCGGCCCATAATCCCCTTGGTGGCGTAGACCGTCACCTCGCCGGGATCGCTCTTGGCCAGCACCCGATAACCTTTTTCAGCGAAGAGCTTTACAAGTCGCTCAGCCACAGCGTCTCTCGATTGATTGAGTGAGAGGGTGGTCTGCTGCTTCATCCCCTGGATAAAGGCCAACGACACACTGACCTTATCCTGACGCATGGACCGCCATACACTGGGAAACCGTTTATGGAAACAAGTGAGAGAATTGACGCACAGGAGCCCCAGCAGACTGGTAAACCACCAGGTGTGATAGACATCGGTGAAACCCAATCGCAGGAACCAGCGATAGGCTTCTTCTCCATATTCCTGCACATAGGTTTCCGGGCGTTCGCCCTGCTGAATGACCGTGCCGATCGTCGCAGTCATGGCGAGCACAATGAACAGAAACATCGCCAGCTTGATCGAAGCAAAAAAATCCACGACCTCGCGTGAAAACTCCTCCCAGCCAAGGCCGGAGGTGCGCGGAGCGGATGCGCTCACATCGGATGCTGCATCGGGTTTATCGTTCATGAATCAACATACCTAGCTGCTTCGACCTGGCTGTCATACAAATCCCATCATCATACCCAATGACGAGCTGCGTGTGGAATCCTGCGCCAATGCAGGTCGGTACCACGAGGCTGGAAGTGCCGGGGCGGAGCGTTTATGATGAAAAATGTTCCAAATGCGCGAAAAGTAAGCTATCTTACAAGTCGTCTTAAAGGACTGTCAAGCAAGACGCTTGTCCGGCGCGAGACTCAACCAATTCCACCAGAACGGTGGACAAAAACAGACCGGTCAGCTACTATTGCCTTAGTTTTTTTGCGGAGTTGCCTGATCATCTTAAGCGTAGCGGCTTCCACAATCAGTCGCCGTACCACCTGACTTCAATCGCCGCATCCTCGTATCACTTCAATTCCAGGGGGAACAATGAGACATAACTACCTGTTCACGTCTGAGTCTGTCACCGAAGGGCACCCGGATAAGATTGCCGATCAGATCTCGGACGGAATTCTAGACGCCATCATCGCTCAAGACAAATTTTCGCGAGTCGCCTGCGAAACCATTCTCACGACCGGCATCGCATTCGTCGCCGGAGAAATCTCGACCAAGGCCTATGTGGAGATTCCCGATATCATTCGCGACGTGATCAAGGACGTCGGCTATACGGACGCCTCCTGGGGTTTCGATTCCAACACCTGCTCGGTCTTGACGTCGATCCACCAACAGTCCGGCGATATCGCCATGGGAGTTGATTCCGGCGGCGCCGGCGACCAGGGCCTCATGTTTGGGTATGCCACCAATGAAACGACCGAGCTCATGCCGATGCCGATCGTGCTGGCCCATCGATTGACCAAACGTTTGGCCGAAGTGCGCAAGAAAAAGATTCTCAAATGGGTGCGGCCCGACGGCAAATCGCAGGTGACCGTGGAATATAAGGGCGGCAAACCTTGCCGCGTCGATACCATCGTCGTTTCCACACAGCACAGCCCCGACGTGACCAACAAGCAAATCGAGAAGGATTTGATGGAACACGTGATCAGACCGTCCATGCCGAAGGGTCTGTACGATCCGACCAGCGTGAAACACCATATCAACCCGACCGGCCGATTCGTGGTCGGCGGACCGATGGGCGATACCGGCCTGACCGGCCGCAAGATCATCGTCGATACCTACGGCGGGCACGGCAGCCACGGCGGAGGGGCCTTCTCGGGAAAAGATCCATCGAAGGTAGATCGCTCCGCCTCGTACATGGCTCGCTATATTGCAAAGAACATCGTGGCCGCGGGCCTGGCTTCAAAATGCGAAGTCCAGCTGGCCTACGCCATTGGAGTAGCCGATCCCGTCTCCGTATTGGTCGACACCAAGGACACCGAGAAGGTAGCACCCGAAAGCTTGGACAAGCTGGTCCGGAAGCATTTCCCATTGACCCCGCGCGGGATCATCGACCATCTCAAGCTACGTCGCCCCATCTTTAGGAAGACGGCCGCCTACGGGCACTTCGGTCGCAACGAACCGGAGTTCACCTGGGAAAAAACCGACAAAGCCAAAGCGTTGCGCAAGGACGCAGGCCTCTAACCGCCTACAGCGCGTCGCACCAGCCAAGGGGGCGGGTCGCAAGCCCGCCCCTTTTTTCTGCATTCACGCATCACTCGATTATCAGTCACAACACAGGAGGACGACCAGTGGACTACGACGTGAAAGACATGGGATTAGCTGATCAGGGAAAATTGAAAATCGAATGGGCAGAAGCCACGATGCCGGTACTCCGGCTCATTCGCAAACGCTTTGAACGGGAACAGCCGTTCAAGGGCATCCGCGCCACCGCTTGCCTACACGTGACCACCGAAACGGCCAACCTGATGAAAACGCTCAAGGCCGGCGGGGCAGATGTTCGCCTCTGCGCCTCCAACCCGTTGAGCACTCAAGACGATGTCGCCGCCGCCCTGGTTCGGCACGAAGGGATCCCGACCTTTGCCGTCAAGGGAGAAGACAACAAGACCTACTACCGGCATATTGAATCGGCCATCGCCCACAAGCCGCACCTGTCCATGGACGACGGAGCCGATGTGGTCTCCCATCTACACTCCAAGCGGAAAGACTTACTCCGCAACGTGATCGGTGGAACAGAGGAAACCACCACCGGCGTCATCCGCCTTCGCAGCATGGCCGAGAAGAAAGTCCTGAAATTCCCGGTCATCTCCGTGAACGATGCGGACACGAAACACATGTTCGACAACCGGTATGGCACTGGCCAAAGCACCATGGACGGCATTGTCCGTGCCACCAATCGGCTGGTGTGCGGCTCCACGCTCGTCGTCGCCGGCTACG
>OCTV010000189.1_pt1 | contig 24594 bp, 21 predicted proteins | sample 1539101 | NCBI WGS metagenome assembly OCTV01 (sample SAMEA3991422, study PRJEB22521) | metagenome | biome: anthropogenic terrestrial biome; feature: sewage plant; material: sludge | place: Sweden | collected 2012-09-26 | reverse complement strand
ATTTGCATAAAAAATTTATATGATACTATTTTTGATTTGAAAATCCGAGACAAAAAATATTAACTTTAATGCTGAAGGTTTGTTTAATATTTTAAAATTCCTTGACTTTTAAGCCAAAAAGATTTAAAATAGAAGTATTGCATTTATTCATATTTTGCAATTATATTTGATAGGCCATTGCTTATTAAATTGTGTCCTTTAAATGACACATAAAACAAAACGCATTTACCTGTTACGGAATCAAATATTTTTTAATCTCTCAAATACATAATTGCCTTTACAGATATATTATAAATTAAATAGATCATTATGGAAAATTAGTTTCTTGAAGTTTAAAAATTAAATATTATTATGTACCGGTTTCACAGGTATGCGTTTAATACAATTTTTAATTATCTTACCAGTGAAAGGAGGAATTATTTTCCATGTTGACAACAGTTGTTGTTGGTTTACTAGCTCTAGTAATAGGTGCCTGCATATCAGGTGTTATTTGTTTTAAACAAGGTATTTCTTACAGGCAAAAGCAAGCTGAGTCTGCAATTGGTTCTGCTGAAAAAGAAGCCGAAAGAATTATTGAAAACGCTAATATCGAATCTGAAAGCAAGAAAAAAGCTGCACTTGTTGAAGCTAAAGATGAAATTTACAAATTAAAATCAGAGGCCGATAAAGAAATCAAAGACAGACGCTCAGACATTTCAAGACAGGAAAGAAGAATTCAGCAGAAGGAGGAAAACCTCGACAAGAAAAATGATAATCTTGAACGTAAAGAGGAAGTTCTCCAGAACAAAATCAAATCAGCAGATGAAAAACTCAGTGAAGCTGAAATAATCAAGAAAAACCAGATGGATATTCTTGAAAAAATCTCAGAATTCACAAGAGAGCAGGCAAAGGATTATATTATATCACAGCTTGAATCAGATCTTGTGCATGAAAAAGCGCTTAAAGTTTCTAATTATGAACAGCAGATCAAAGATTGCTGCGATGAAAAAGCCAGAAATTACATTTCCCTTGCCATTGCAAAATGTGCAGCTGAACAGGTATCAGAATCATCTGTATCTGTTGTAGCACTCCCTAATGATGAAATGAAGGGACGCATAATAGGACGTGAGGGAAGAAACATCAGAACCCTTGAAACTCTTACAGGTGTTGATCTTATTATTGATGATACACCGGAAGCAATAACATTATCATGTTTTGACCAGGTAAGACGTGAAGTTGCAAGGATTGCTCTTGAAAGACTTATTGCAGACGGACGAATTCATCCTACAAGGATTGAAGAAATGGTTGACAAGGCAAGACGCGAGGTTGAACATAAAATCAAACAGGAAGGTGACCGTGCTGTACTTGAAACTAATGTTCACAATATTAATCATGAGCTTATCAAACTTATCGGACGTCTAAGATTCCGTACAAGCTATCGTCAGAACGTCCTGAATCATTCTATTGAAGTAGCACAGCTCTCAGGAATACTTGCTTCTGAACTTGGCGTTGATGCTAATATGGCAAGGCGTGCAGGACTTCTCCACGATATAGGAAAGTCTCTGACAGCTGAAATAGAAGGCTCACATGTTCAGATAGGTGTAGATGTATGTAAAAAGTACAAGGAAAGCCCTGAAGTTATCCACGCTATTGAAGCCCACCATAATGACGTAGAACCTACCACAGTAATTGCTTGTATAGTACAGGCTGCAGATGCTATCTCAGCTGCAAGACCTGCTGCAAGAAGCGAAAATTACGAAAGCTATATCAAACGTCTGCAGAAGCTTGAAGAAATATGCTCATCATATGAGGGTGTTGATAAATGCTTTGCCGTTCAGGCAGGCCGTGAAGTCAGAATTATGGTTGTACCGGAAGTAATAAATGATGAAAAAATGGTTCTGGTCGCACGTGATATAGTAAAGCAAATTGAAAATGAAATGGATTATCCTGGACAGATAAAAGTTCACCTGATCCGTGAAAGCCGATCAATAGAATACGCTAAATAATAGTAAAAGATACCCTACCACAAAAAGTAGGGTATCTTTATCTGAAATGAAAGGATTTGTTTTTAGTATGGATGAGAAAAACCAGAAAATGCATAAGACTATTTTCCACACAACGGAAAAGTCTAATTTTATCCTTAATATGACCTATGAGCAGTTCAACAAATTTGCTTCTTATTCATTAATTATCGGATTTATTATTCTTTCTGTAATTTCATGTGCAACTGAACTTATAGCGTGTAAAGCATCTACAATAGGTACCAAAGGCGGTCCATTGTGGGAGGATTTTGAAAACTCTGAATTTATATATTCTATTTTCCATGACTGGCGTGCACTACCTTCATTTGCGCTTGCTGTTGTAGGAATATTAGGTGCAAGTATATTTATTATAGCACTTATCAAACAAACGCTTACTAAAAAACAAATAATTCCGTGCATTGCAGTTCTTGTAATGTTCATATTTATGTACATATCCTCGTTAAATTCATTTTCAGGTATACCGGATTATACATGGTTTTTAGGATACAGATTCAGCAGATATGAAGGATTTATGACATATCTCAGTTACATGCTGATATTTCTCGGGGGTATATCAATATCAGACAAGGCTGCCGTAAAACGAATATTTGATGCTTTTATAATAATAATATCCGTACAGTGCATATGGTCAGCGCTCCAGTGGATACCATCATTCCCTGGATTCTATCATAGCCTTATGTATGAGGCAAATTCAAATCTTAATCTTCCGAGCGGAACTACAGGAAGTCCTATATTTCTTGTATCACTTCTTTCGGTGGGGCTTTCAATAGCACTTGCCGGATCATGCTCTGATAAATCTGCTAAGCGACGTTTATTATATAAAATAGCTATTGTCCCGTTTGCATTTTTTATGATAAAAACTCAGACTCTTATCGGACTTATATCTGCCACAGTTATAACCGTTACTTTTTTTATTATCACTATAATAAGCAAAAAAAAGAAAAGTGCTGAATTTAAACCTTATGTATCGCTTCTTCTGATGATCGGGGGCTTCGCAGCAGCACTGCTGATAATATTCATCACCGGCTTTAAGATTTATGACGGCAGTATAATGTGGCAGGATGGCTTCAAAAGGCTCTATTCATTCGGAGAGTATCGTTTCAAAGAAGATCACCCGTTTGAAATAGACAATATATCATCATTATACTCTTATCTCTGGGATAAGGCCTTTGAATATATAAAAAAATTTCCTGTAATAGGTGTTGGTCCTGACGGCTTTATAATTCCTCAGATGGATCCTGATCCGGGACTTATGTTAAGTGGATATAAGCCTGACTTTACATTTGACAGACCATACAATGAATATTTGTTCTATGCAGCCTCATTCGGAATTCCGTTCTGTATAAGTTTTGTTGCTGCAATAGTATATTCCCTTGTAAATGCTGTAAAACAAGCAGCAAAGTTCTTTTCACAAAAAACGGACTGGATCTTCTGTGGTGTTTTAATAAGTATTGTATCATACATATTTATCAGTGTTATAAACACAAGTTCCCCTACTGTTTCACCGTTTATATGGCTGATATTAGGCATAAGCTGCAGCAGTCTTAAAAAATCTGAAGAACAAAAAGTACACAGTTAAGTCTTATATAAATAAAAAATTACAGTATCTTCAGAAGATACTGTAATTTTTTATTTTGTATTATCTATATTCCATCTGAAAGTACATACACTGTTTGACTTCGTTCCATCAAGAACATTATTATAGAAATATGTATCCAGATCATTGTACCTGTAATTTGATTTCATCTGTTCCCTGTCTGTTATCCTGGCAAGCTTTGCTTTTACCATATCAGAACCTATATTGCGCTGGATAACAGGACCATATTTATTTTTTGATCTTACAAATTTTATTATTTCACGTACAGAAATGATGTTAGGATCTGAAACGTTATATATTCCGATGTACTTTTTGTCATCTGCTATTTTCATAAAGCATAGTATAAAATCCACCAGATTGTGAAGGCAACAAAACTGAAATCCATAATCACCGTTACGGTATACAAACATTTTTTCATCCGAATCAAGTATCTTGTTAATAAGATTATCAAGATAACTGCTTGTATATATAGGTGCAATTCTCAGCACAGCAGCAATCATTTCAGTCTGCTTGTTTATTGAAGATGCAAGTTTTCTTTCTGAATCGTATTTTAACTTTGCATAGTTTGTCGTAAGCCTGAGTTTATCTGTTTCACGGATAGGTTCTCTTGTTTTAGTTAACTCATATACCTGACTTGTACTTATAAGAATGAATTTCTTAACACCGGCAGCAACAGATGATGTATATATAAAGCTATCAAAGACCGCACTCCGTTTAATTTCCTTTTCAGTTATAATATACCCGAGGTCATTATCAACAGTACATGCACAATGGACTACAACATCAAATTTTTCCTCCTTGAACAACCTGTCATATACATCTCTGTCATATACGTCAGCCTGAACAAATCTGTAATTTACTTTTCCTTCGTTATATTCACTTGGATTTATATCAGTTGCAGTTACTTTGTTTTCCTTTTTCAATATACCGGAACAGATTTTTTCACCAATCAGACCACACGCACCAGTAACCAATACATTCATATCCCACACTTCCTCTGCAATTTATTCTTGATATTATATAAAAACTATAGTATAATACATTTAGTACATTTTACACTATAATTATAACATATTACCGTTATAAAATCAATATATTAATAATAATATAACATAATACACAAAAAGGATTGTCCTATATGCCTAAAATTGAAGAAAATATCAACAGTGTCAAACGATATCTTACACAAAATTCCTATCTCAGAAACAAATTTGGAAAAAAAGTTGTTAAACTGTCACTAAATGCCGGAATGAACTGTCCTAACAGAGACGGAACCAAAGGTACTGGCGGATGCACTTATTGTTCTGCTTCATTAAGCGGTGACTTTTCAGGGAACAGATCTGATACCATAACCGAGCAACTTACAGCACAAAAGGAACTGCTGTCACATAAATGGCATGACTGCTTTTATATTCCGTATTTTCAGGCTGGTTCAAACACCTATGCACCGGTAAATATACTGCGGCCGATGTTTGATGAAGCTCTGTCATTTAATGATTGTGTAGGCATTTCAATAGCTACACGTGCAGACTGCATAACAAATGATATGGCGGAGTATCTTTGTTATCTTGACAGCACAACATATCTGACCGTTGAACTCGGACTTCAGACGGTATTTGATAATACAGCAGTAAAAATAAACCGGTGTCACACATATGAAGAATTTCTCACAACATATAATTTTCTTCATAATAAAGGGATCAATGTATGTGTTCACATTATAAACGGTCTTCCCGGTGAAACACGTGACATGATGATTGAAACTGCTGCAAGGGTAAGTGCTCTCAGACCACACAGTATCAAAATACATATGCTTCACATAATTAATGGCACACAGCTCGCAGAAGAATATAATCGTCATCCTTTTAATATTCTGGGACTTCAGGAGTATATAAATATAGTCTGTGACCAGATAGAAATTATGCATCCTGATACAATAATTGAACGTGTAACAGGTGACGGAAACAAAAATACATTAATTGCACCGTTATGGACTGCAAATAAAAAATCTGTAATGAACGGAATTGATAAGGAACTTATCAGAAGAAACTCTTATCAGGGAAAACACACACAAAGGGCTGCCTTTTGAGGCAGCTCTACTTTTTCAGGTAATACCTTCGTTTGCATCTTTAATTAATGTGTCCATAACATTATAACACGCTGATACTGTTTCTGCCCATGAAGCTCCGCCCTGGAGCGAAGCACGTATACCGTATTCACCGCTGTCAAGCGTATCTGCAATATCAGAACTTACCCCTGTGTAGAAATCAAATACAGGATTTTTAATTGCCATCTCTGTCATAGTATCTCTCATATCTATCATTTCCTGTGTCCATCCATATGAATCAACAACAAGATCATTTCCTATTTCACCCATTCCTTTATTAAGAAGGGTTGCTCTCTTACATTCTACAAATTTTGCCACACCTTCAGGATTTTTTCCTCCGGAAACCATAAGATATCCTTCTACATTAGCAGGTATGTAATACTCATCTGACTCTGGATCTTTCGGCATTGGCACGAAAAACGCATCCTTTCCCAGAGTTTTCTGCCATTCATCAGGGGATTTGTATACTGCCCATAATCCACATGGATAAAACAGCTCCTTACCCTCGCCGATAAACGACGGCATTTCCTTCCAATCAAATTGTTCCTTATCTATAACGCATCCTGATCTGTATAAGTCAGCCATAAAATTCTGAGCTCTTTCAAGGTTTGGATCTCTGAGATTATTTACAAGCTTTCCGTTTTCAAGTCCGATATAAGGAACACCTGTTGTCAGTGAAAGTGCTGCCTCTGTCCAGAATCCATCCAGACCATAAAGACCGTTATCAGGGTCTGAGAATTCTTCCAGAAGCCCTTTAAACGTATTCCAGTCCCATTTTCCTTCTTTAAAAAGCTCTGCCGGATCATCCAGGCCATATTCTTCTATAGTTTTCTTATTATAGAATACTGCTGTATTTCCTCCGCTTATATCAGTACAGATAATATAGTGATTTCCGTCCCATTTGAGCATATCATTTGCATCCTTGACATCACTCCATAAATCCTTATTAAAATCTATGTAATCATCAACAGGAGCAAACATTGATTTTATTGCACCTTTAGGAAAAGCATCAGCATCACCAGCCGGAAAAAAATCTATTCCCTCATTTCCGTTTATTGCCGTTGCCAGTTTTTCATATCTTACTGACCAGTCAACGATTGTTTCTTCTATTTTTCCTCCGTATCTTTCCTGGAAAACTGCATATTCAACATGGGTACCATCTGAAAATCCCCAGTTGGCCATCCACTTTATTGTCTTGTTCTCAAGTTCACCTGTAAGTCTTTTATCTGATGCCGCTATTGATGAAAGCTCCTTGCGAATAGCCGGATCAAGCTTGTCCTCACTTGAACTGTTCTTTGATGAATTACATGATGAAACTACTGCTGTCATTGATATAGCCATTAATGCTGCCAATACTACTTTTGTCTTTTTCATTCAGTTCAATCCTTTCATAAATATAACTTACCCCCGCCTATAAGACATCAGGTTATACTTGCATCTACGATATTCAGGCGGTATCTTTTACATCAATATAAATCTGTTTTTATTAATATCCCAAAATTGCATTTATATTATTAGTATAACAAATTATTATTTATAAGGTCAATTATCATTATGCAATATATTATATATATAATTGTAGTAATATTAAACAATTCTCTGTTGGTGATTTTTTCAACACTATGCTTATTTTAAACAAGCTATGGCTTACTAATACTACCGTAAATTTTTAATATGTTATAGTTAATATATAAATATATTACTCACTGGCATGATCTATGCCCTGGTGCAGCATTGTATGCACATGTGAATCTGATAAGGAATAAAATACAGTTTTACCATCTCTGCGATATTTTACAAGACGAGCCTGCTTGAGCACCCTTAACTGGTGTGAAATAGCAGATTGCTGCATATTTAATATCTGTGCTATGTCACATACACACATTTCATTTTCAAGAAGTACAAATAGTATCTTTATTCGTGTGGCATCACCGAAAACCTTGAATAATTCAGCTACATCATAGAGCATTTGCTCAGCAGGCATTTTACCGGAAATTTTTTTTATTATGTCAGTGTCTGTATAACTGTTTTCACACATCATTTCATTGCCCATATTATTCCTCCGTTTTATATTGTGCAGCTTTAAATAAGGATTGCCCGTTTTTAACGTGACAATGTGCAGTATAGTTGCACATTATCATTCAGCAGGAGATATGACTCCTGCTGAATGTGAATATTTTACTCACCGCCTCAAAGGTGGGTAAAATATTGCCTCAGTCATATCATATATAATTATACACCGTAATACTTCAATGTGTCAACTTGCGGTAAAGAAAAAACAGAATTTAAAACCTTTTCACCAAATCAGATACTCTTAAGACAATTTCCGTCATCCCCTTATTTTATCCATTGACAAACACGTAATAGTGTTGTAATGTAAAAATATATAACTTAGGCAGTATGAAGCTATGCTGCACATTGTCACGTTAAAAATGGGCATACCCTTATTTGAATAAAATACAATTATATAAGATACAGCTTGAACTCATTGTCTTAAGAAAGGACTGACTCGATAATTATGGGTTTTATATATGAAAATATCGGCTCTGTAATAATAGTTGTTATACTAGCGCTTGCTGTTACCGGTGCAGTTATCCACTTAATAAAGAACAGAAAAAAAGGAGGCTGCTGTGGCTGTCCTCATGCATCCGAATGTAAGCGTCTATGCAAAAAAGACAAATAAAAAATCCGGTTTGCCCCAGATCGGATTCTTTATTTGCATTGATAATTAATATATGATAAAATTATATGGCATGTCTAATATTATTTTTCGGAGGAATACAAATGAATTTTTCATTAACCACTGCAAAACAGGGACTAAAAGACGGAATTCCTATAGGGCTCGGCTATCTTTCTGTATCATTTACATTCGGCCTTATGGCTGCAAATCAGCATCTCTCTGTACCTGAGGCAGTTATAATCTCAATGACAAATCTCACCTCTGCAGGACAATTTGCAGGACTTGACATAATATCTTCTTCGGGTTCATTTGCTGAAATGGCACTTACCCAGCTTATTATAAACATACGATATGCTCTTATGAGTCTCTCTCTCTCGCAAAAACTTGATAAATCATTTACTACTCCCCACAGACTTATCACAGCATTCGGTATAACTGATGAAATTTTTGCAGTAGCATCTTCAAAGGACAAGCTTATAAATAAAAAATATATGTATGCCCTTATACTAATACCTTTTCTTGGATGGAGTCTTGGTACTCTTGCAGGTGCTGCAGCAGGCGGGATACTTCCTGCAAGACTTAAGTCTGCACTTGGAATCGCAATTTACGGAATGTTTCTTGCAATAATAATACCTCCATCAAAAAAAAGCAGGGGCGTTCTTGCAGCTGTTATTATTTCATCTTTAATAAGCTGTCTTACATATTATCTTACAAATATAAGCTCAGGATTTTCAATAATCATCTGTGCTGTAGCAGCTGCCGCTGCTGCCGCACTATTTATGCCGGTAAATAACGACGAAAAAGAGGAAGAAACCAAATGAAGCTTATAATATATATACTTATAATGTCGCTGACAACATATCTGATCCGCATGCTTCCTTTCGTTCTTTTCAGAAAAAAAATAAAATCCAGATTTATAAAGAGTTTCTTATTCTATATCCCGTATTCAGTGCTTGGCGCAATGACTATTCCGTATATTTTCTACTCAACTGATAATGTTATTTCCTCATGTGTGGGCTGCATTACTGCTTTGATTATGTCAGTAAAGAATAAATCACTTATAGTTGTAGCTCTTGCTGCATGTATGGCAGCTTTTATAACTGAAATCATTATTTCCTGTGTTCCCATGTAAAAAGCAATTGAACACAGCATAATTTAACCCTTATAAATTATTCATCCGGCCTGATACTGCATAGTACCGACCGGATGAATTCATATTCTGACTTCAGTGTCTTCTGTCATTTAAAAGGTCAACCTGATTTTTTATCGGAGTCTGATTTTTATGCTTTTTGTTTTCGTACAGTCTTCTGTCAGCATTTGTCATAAGCTGATCAATTGTTTCATTATCCATGGAATTAAAACAGTACACACCCATACTTATATCAACGTTATACGGCTTATTACTATGTTTGTTGAAATTCTGAGCATATTTTTTTATTCTTGTACATATTGAGTTGACCTGAGAATTATCAATATCAACAATAAATGCAACAAATTCATCTCCGCCTATTCGTCCTACTATATCTGATACGCGCAGATTGTCTTTAAGTATAGAAGCCGCTTTTTTTATCGCAAAGTCACCATCATCATGACCGAAACTATCATTAATAATTTTAAGATTATCAAGATCTGCAAAAATCACTGCACCTGTACAGTCCTTATTCTTATATTTTTCAAGAATTTTTTCTGATTCTATAAGAAATCCTCTTCTGTTAAACACACCCGTCAACTGATCTGACACAGATTCATGGCTTAAAATAGCGTTTGCTTTCTTTACCTCAAGCAGTGCACCTTCAAGCAGATTCATAAATCTTGTCAGTTTAATTGATGTGCATATCTGTTTGCATATGTTGTCAATATTGGTTAATCTGTTGAATTCTGTTTCAACAAGCAATATGCCATATTGTTCTTCATTAAAATAAAGTGCCTCAAGAATCATTGTTTTTCTTCGTTTTTTTGATGTAAAACTGTTATCCATAAATTTTTCTGAGGCAATAACCTGTTCCTCCTGAAACGGAACTGTACATATTTTGTCTTCACAAAATGCTTTTAGATAAATATTTTCAGGACGTTCCCATTTTGCAGAAAGATGCTTTGTAGCAGTATTAAGAATTGATTTTTCATAAATATAAATATAGATACTTTTAAAATTTATATTTGAAACATTATGCATCAACAGTGAAAAGCATTTTTCCTCATTTTTTCCGTTGGCCATCATATCATTTGCTAATTTTGAAAATACGGATAAATCTGTAACGGTTTCTTTTTCATTGTTTAAATATTTCTCAGCATAATATCCACTTATATGCTTATACATCATCTCAAATGCAGAATATATCATTATGCTTTTTTCTTTTGAAAATGAGTTTCTGAGTGCAATCTGCTTTAATATATATATCATGGAATTAATGGTATCAAGAGTTAAATATGAAATATTATTATGTGTCATAAGGTCAGACACATACTCATTTATCTTAATATCAAAATTATTGCTGATTACTATTTTATCAATTATTAAGTTCAGTAAATCATCAAGTGTTTTTTCCTGCGATCTAGGAATAATATCAATTGCAGAATTTTTTGCAATGTATTTTTTGATATTATTTATAAGTACATTTCTGGGAAGATCAATTTTTAATTCATCATAGTCGAGTTCATCATTATTACCAGCATTGCAGCCGCAGGACTGTCTTATTACAAGAGATGAGCTTACATACTGATTCTCAACATGTCCGTTCTTATAGTATTTCACCGCCATTTCAACAGAATGATATCCCATACTCATAATAGATGATTTTACAGTTGTAAGAGGAGGCTCTATAACACTTGAAAATTCGGCATCATCAAAACCCGTTATAAGTATATCTTTTCCTGGCTTTATGCCTCTTTCCTCAAAAACTTTGTATGCTGCCAGAACCATTGAGTCATTTCCAAAGCATATTGCTTCCGGCATGTCATCTGCATTTCTGTCAAGCAGTTCTCTTATTTCACCTTCGCAAAATTCGGTGAAATCTGCATACACTACATATTTTTCATTGTATTCTATTCCGTTTTCACGAAGTACTTCTTTGTAAACATTAAGTCTTTTATCTGCAATAGCCAGATCCTTGGGTCCGCTTACAAATGCTACTTTTCTTTTTCCATGTCTGCATACAATATGCTCTATTGTTTCTTTAAGTCCATCAAGGCCGTAAACGATATGAGGGTAGCTATCAAGCTCTGATTCCATTATTATAAGTTTCATTCCGCTATACTGGTCAAGAAATTGTTTTGTCTGTTCACTATCCAAAAAAAATCCTATAATTCCCATTGATATAAGTAAAACATCAATATTTTTTTCAGAGATATAGGAGTACAGAACGTTGTTCTGGTATTCATATTCTGAAAGATCAACATTTTTCCATTTGGCATTTATTTCTCTTCCGGGAACTATAAGAAGATTCAAATCGTATTCTTCTGCTGCAATTCCAGCACCTTTGCACAACAATGCCGAGTAATCATTATAAATATTATTTATGATTAATCCAACATTGATTCTGTTATTATTTTCTATAATAATCACCCCATTATTAAGACACGTATCCTCATATGCTTATTTTATGCATATTTATATATCATCACGATTTCTTATACAATTATTATGATACAACGCGAGTTGATTTTTGTCAAGTTTTTATTATAATAATAATTTTTATTCTGTTTTAGTATATTTTTTTGTAAAATATACTAATCCAAAAAAGATTTTTTATGAACATAATGGATTGTCGGTTTTTAACATTGCAATTTGCAGTATAGATTCACAATGAATTAAATTATCAAATTTTTCGACTGCCTGAACTCAAATATGTCCTTTGCTGCCAGAGTCGAAGGACATATTAAGTTAGTAATATTAATTTTATTTTAACAGAATATCTCTGTTGTTTCTGATATAATGAAATAAATACTGCTGTGCTATTCCCTCATACCCTTTTGTACATTCAGGCATACCATCAGGATAGAAGTTTTCCAGTACACGTTTTATCCATACATCCACCGGGTATGCTTCTGTCCTGTACATTCCATATAAAAGTACGCAATCAGCAACCTTAGGACCTACACCTTTAATAAGCATCAGTTTCTTTTTAGCTTCATCGTATGAAAGCTCTGATATATGATCAAATCCTATTATTCCGGACGATATCTTAGCTGCTGCATCAACAATATACTTTGCCCTGAATCCTGATCTCAGATACTGGAGTGTTTCTTCATTTTCATTTGACAGCATCTGTGCTGTCGGAAATTGATCGTATTTACTGCATAGCCTTGAGATTATTCCTTTTATTCTTGGAATATTATTGTTCTGTGAAATAATAAAAGAACACAGACATTCCCATGGGTCCTGCCTGAGCAAGCGTATGCCACCTGCAAATCTGCATGCCTGTTCAAGTGTTTTATCTTGGGAAAAACGCTGTTTAAGTATGCCATAATCAGTATCCAGATCAAAATATTTTATCCATATATTTCTCATGCTCTCTTCTGATGTATTTCTGAGAATAAATCGGTCGCTTTCCTGAACAATCTCAAGATAATTACCTAGAAAATATCCGCAATATGTTTTTTCCGATATTTTTGTCCACCTGAACGCCTGACCACAGTCAAGCGTTTCATCAAGGTCAAAATCCTCCTGATATAAAATTATATCATTATTATACCTTTCAAAATTCATATTCAGCACTTCTTTCGTTTTTTCAATTTAATAATCTGATAACGAATATATAAAAAATAAACGGTTTTACTTTGAATTTCGCAGATTCATATATGCCTCCTGCCATCTTGAAGGTGAGAGCATATTGACTTAATTATAGCTGTTATATTATATCACACTGACCAACTTAAATCAATAATATAATTTTACTTATAAAACATATATTGGATATATCAATATCTAAAACCGCATTTAAACAATATCAACATCGTAAAACCCCATGTTTTCCACTGTTTCAACAGAGTTTTCGACATAATTAAGCTTGGTTTTCAACACAATTACGCTGTTTTTTCAACTCTTTCAACATTTTTTTCAACAATAATATCTATTATTTTACTGTATATTTTTTGTAATTCAGTCAAAACTCTATTCTGTAACATGATAGATCTAAATAATCACAGAAACTGGAGGCTTTTAAATGGTTAAAGGTGTAAATAAAAAAATTGTTGAAATAAAGGATACAGGTAATATCTATTTTGAAAAAGCAATCCTATATGTACGTCCCCAGATGACTGACACCCCGCAGAAACATCTCCTTAAGGAAGCTAAATTTTACCTTAGGAAAACGTATCCGTCAGAAAGAAGAAACAGTCTGTACTCAATAAAAAAATTTCTTATTATCGCGGCAATATTAACCGTAATTACTGCTGTAATTATATTCACAATTTTATTATGAAAACTAACATTAATAATTATTCATTTTTTTATTGATAAAGCATTGTTTTTTATGTGGCAAAATGATATAATTAAAGTTATTATGGAATGCTAAAAAATAAAAAATTAAAGTGAGAATTAATTATATAATGAATAATAAAAATAAACATCAGGACAATGAATATCAGGACAATGAAAATGTAATATTTGGAAAAAATCCTGTTATGGAGGCATTAAAAGCAAACGAACCGATAAATACAGTTTATATCAGCGGTTCAGGAACTATTTTCAGCAAAATATCAGCAATGGCGCGTGAAAACAACGTTGTTGTAAAAAACGTCAATGATCAGAAGCTTCATCAACTCTGCGGATCAGTAGCACATCAGGGTGTAGCTGCCGCATGCGCCTGTGCTGAATATTCATCTGTTGAAGATATTCTTGCTGTTTCTAAAAACAAGAATACTGATCCGTTTATTATAATATGTGATGAGGTAGAAGATCCTCACAATCTGGGAGCCATTATACGTACAGCAGAGGCCGCAGGTGCAGATGGAATAATTATTCCTAAAAGGCGGAGTGCATCACTTAACCAGACAGTTCACAAAACTTCTGCCGGTGCTGCCAGCTGGATTCCTGTTGCCAGGGTTCCAAATCTTGTATCTGTTATTGAAGATCTTAAATCACAGAATATATGGGTTTATGGAACAGATTCAGAGGGAACTGACTATACATCCGCTGATCTTAAAGGCGGAATTGCTCTCGTTATAGGCTCTGAGGGATATGGGATAGGAAAACTGATTAAAGAAAAGTGTGATTTTCTTTTAAGACTTCCTATGTCAGGACATGTAAACTCACTAAATGCCTCTGTTGCTGCAGGTATATTCATGTACGAAGTAGTCAGACAAAGAAATAAATAAGGAGAAATCATGGCAAAGAAAGATAATTATTCGATTGATGACATTTTAAACGAATATTCTGTTGATGAAAAGAAGCTGAGCATAACCCATAAATCAAAAGATAATATAAAAGTAATTAAAAATACACGTTCAGAAGATACTGATACATCAGAAGAAGACGGATCACTTCAAAACAGTAATGAGTCAAAAAGCACTATTGAAAACAAAACTGATAATCTGCATACAGGTCCCATCATTCTGGATGAACCAGCTGTGAGTAAACCTGTTCCGGATCCGGTTATTCCAGATCAGACATCTGTACGTAAACCTATTATAGACACTGTTATTCCTGAAAAACTTTCATTAACAAAAACAAAATTTATTGACAGAAGCCCGACCCGTATACAGGATAAACCTAATAAAATTGTACTCAATCCTCAGGATAATATAAGATATGTAAGAAAAACAAGTAAAGAAAACGGCACTTCTTTAAATCCTAAAATTTCAAAAAAAAGAAAATTTAAAGAACCGCCAAAAACTAAATCAGATTTAAAGGATCTTGAAATATCATCAAAAAAAGATGAAAATGAATCAGCTTCTGTACATCTTTTTAACACCATATCAGATATCAGATCAAAGATTAATCAGAAATCTTCTGACATATTAAAAACCAAAAGTGTTTCTCAGAAGGACCCGAAAATAAATGTTAAGTCTATTCCGGATGTTAACTTTTTTTCTATTGACGTAGAAATAAACGACGATTATCACAATCCTGAAACCAGACAAAAAAGAACTATCCGTGATATCTTTTCTGGTACTGATAAAAAAGATTCATCTAAGACTGCAGGCAGACATATTGATGATTACAATGCGCCTGGCGATGCATCACTTATTCTTGATGACTTATACGAACTAAAAGGCAATCTTTCAGCAAAGTTTGCAGTACAGCTTATTGCATTGCTCATAAGCATTTATTTTTCAGCAGCACCCCTTTATAATCTTCCTATGATAAACAGCCTTAATCCAAGCGTTTCTCCTCATACATACAGCTTTGTCCTGTTTCTCATTTCAGCAATCGTACTTTTTTCTTCATTTTCTGTAGTAACAAGCGGACTGAAAAATATATTTATGAAAAAAGCAGACTGTGACAGCCTTGTTTCATTATCTCTTATAATAAGCACCATTGCAGCAGCAATTTCAACAGGCAACACAGATCTTATACAAAACGGCAATATATATATTTTTACTCCTGTTGCAATAGCCGGATTTATGATAAATACCATCGGAAAACATCTGATTGTAAACCGTGCAATCAATAACTTTGATGCTCTTATTTCCGATAAGGAAAAACATGCTCTTATATATATTGATGATGAAACAAAAGCACAGCAGCTTACAAAAGGAATAATAAACGATTATCCTATACTTGCTGCTTCCAAGAAAACAAACTTTGCAGCAGACTTTCTGAAATACACATATTCATCTGATATTTCCGACCGTTTCTGTAAAACTGCAGTACCTGCAATCACTATATTTTCACTGCTTATGACAGTAGTATCAACTCTGTTTTATCATAATACATTAGATACATTTAACCCATCATTTGTTGCGTATGCTTTCTCACTGTTTATTTCGGCAGGAGCATGTTTCGGAATACCTATAATAGTAAATCTTCCTCTTTCATCAGCAGCTGCTGATTCAGAAGAAAATGAAAGTATTATTCTCGGATACCAAAGTATTGATGATTTTTATGATACAAACTCTATTATTATAAATGCGTCTCAGCTGTTTCCTGAAAATTCAATAAAACTCAGTACAATAAAAATATTCTCAGATACAAAAATTGATGATGCCATTATTGCTGCGGCAAGCCTTGCTCACTGTTCAGGAAGTATTTTCTTTAATATGTTCAATAAAATAATTGACGGTGACCTTTCTCTGCTTGAGCATGTAGAAAACTATTCTTATGAGGACTCAATGGGATTATGCGGATGGATAAATAACAAACGAATTCTTTTCGGAAACCGTCAGCTTATGATAAATCATAATATTGAAGGAATGCCTCCTAAATCAAAAGAAAAAGACATTATCGGAAGAGGAAAAATAGCTGTTTATCTGTCTGTTTCAGGAAACCTGGCAGCAATGTATGTCATAAAGCTTAAAGCTGATCCGACCATTGTCAGATATCTTCATTCATTCACAAATGATAATATATCACTTATTGTAAAAAGCATTGATTCAATAGCTTCTGTAACAAGGATTTCACGCATGTTTAATATTCCTGAGGACATGCTTAAAATCATTCCTGCTGAATATCATGATTACTGCACAAAAATAACTTCACCTGTTCCTAAAATAAGCGCCTCTGTAATATGCAGCGGAACACTGTCGTCCTTCGCAAAGGCAATATCAAATATAAAATCAATACATCAGAGTGCACTGACGGGCATCATACTTCAGAGTACTGCAGTAATTATCGGTATATTTATTACACTTGCGTTTCTTTTTCTTGGTGCTATCAGCGATGTTACACCTTTAATGCTGCTTTTTTATAATACAGTATGGACATTTATAACTATAATTATTATGAAAGTAAGACCAAAATAAGATTTTTCATCAGGATTTTCCCATAAGATCCTGATGTTTTTTATGAAATTTTGATGAAATAGCTTGAATAAACCAATATACACAAGTATAATTAAATTAAAACACTTTACGGAGGTTAAAATGAAAAAACTAATTGCTTTAATTTCTGCACTTTCAATACTTGCATTTACATTTACCGGATGTTCAGATAAAAATTCTTCCGTCTCATCATCTGGTGAATCAGAAGCTGAGCAGACAGTAACACAGGCTCAACTAAATATAGAACCAAACAGTGAATCAGATTTTGTATATAGTATAGAAAATGATGAGGTAACAATAACAGGATATAAAGGTTCATCAGTATCAGTGGGAATTCCTGAAAAAATTGAAGGGAAGCCTGTAACTGCCATAGGCGAAAAGGCATTTGACGGATACGAAGAACTGGATTCTGATGACTCAAAGTCTTCTTATAAACCAAACAATATAAACGCAATAACTGCAATAAGCATACCGGATTCAGTAAAGGTTCTTAATTTAGGTGCCTTTACAAACTGCTATAGTCTTACAGCAATTGAACTCGGCAATGGTCTGGAGAAAATCTGTGAAGGGGCATTTGCATGCTGTGATAAGCTTACATCAGTTGTAATACCTGATTCTGTAAAAGAAATAGAGGGATACGCTTTTTATGAATGCTATTACCTGGCATCAGTTTCATTAAGCAAAAACCTGACGCAGATCGGAGATTATGTATTTTATAACTGTTATGAGCTTAAATCAATCACTATCCCAGACAGTGTAACAAGCATAGGAAAAGGATGTTTTGCAAAGTGCGATTTTCTTACAGATGTAAAATTAGGTAAAGGAATAACTGATATACCTGAATATGCCTTTTATTTTAACTATTCCCTTTCAGGCATTGATCTTCCTGATGGAATCAAATCAATAGGTACAGGAGCATTCACAGGATGCTCAAGCATTACTAAAATAGAACTTCCTGATTCAATTACAACCTTAGGTGACGGAGTATTTTATTCATGCAATGGCATTGGATCAATTGATATTCCTGAAAGTGTAACATCAATAGGCGAACGTGCTCTTGGATACACTCAGGAAATAAAATCAACAACAGACGGTTCACAGGAATCAAAATCAACAACAGACGGTTCATCAGATGACACCCCTGTTACTGTTCTGCTTTCATCGTTCTGTATATCCGGAAAAAAGGGATCTGCCGCCGAAAAATATGCTTCAGACAACAAAATAGAATTTAAATCCAACTAAAATACATACAATGCACATTTTTAGTTATTACTCATACACATAATATTTAAAGAGAAAAACCTAAGGAAATCATAAAATCTATTACAAATATGGCTCACAATATAAACGTCCGTGTTGTATGAGAAGGCGTTGAATTTCATCAGCAGATATCATTCTTAGAAGAAATCGGTTGCGAGCTTGTACAGGGATACCTGTTCGGCAAGCCTATGCCGTATGACAAAGTAGCAGGTTTTATAGAAGGATACAAGCTTTCAGCAAAATGAATTTTTGCATGAAATACAAGTCTCCTACTTAGCTTAATAATAACATAAGAAAAAATCTTCTGTGACATAAAAAATGTCATCAGAAGATTTCTTTTTGCATAACATAAATCCTTTGTATTTGTACTATTTATATGTATACTTCTTCCTAAAATAACTTTTTTCAAAATTTTTAAAAAGATTTAAAAAAAGTGTTGACATTTAAAACTCATCATGATATAATAATTAAGCCGAATGAAACGGAGAGGTGTCCGAGTGGTTTAAGGAGCTGGTCTTGAAAACCAGTGATCCCGCGAGGGACCGTGGGTTCGAATCCCACCCTCTCCGCCAATTTTTCTTATTCGGCATTTTTTATATTATTTTAGATTCAACATGCGGAAGTACCCAAGTGGTGAAGGGGCTCCCCTGCTAAGGGAGTAGGTCGGGAAACTGGCGCAAGGGTTCAAATCCCTTCTTCCGCGTTAATTATTTCATTACTTATTTACTTAAAACTGATTGATAGCTGTCAATCACATAGGTTTTTACCTCTACTCATTCTTATGAGTTAGCCGTCACCGGAAGTATCATTATCACTTTGGCTGTCATCGCCTTTCAAGGTGCTACCTTGATTTTGAAAATCATATTTATCGCTTCTATCTTTGTTTCAATGCAAAGCATTTCATCACATTTAGGATTTTCCCAGATAGTCATGGCGTATGTCTTCTTTGGCTCAAGTAAAGCTTAACGTGCTTTAAGTTATATTCTATTGTCAAGTTACTGTATCTATAACAAAAAATCAAGCCCTCAGATGAAAACGGTACATCCTGAGGACTTGACAATATCTATTCGATGTGCTATAATAGTAAGCACAAGTATAGCATTCACTAAGTCATTCAGATGCGTTTTCATCTGCTTTGATTATGAAATATATGATGTCTTCCAAACATTATATATTTTGTGGGTGCTTTCTTTTTTATTAACTGGTATTAATTATAACATAATAATTCAGTCAAGTCAATCATTTTATTATTGACCGAGAATAAATATTCTATATTTATATAACATTAAAGAGCAGAACGCTAATAAAAATACGTTCTGCTCTTTTTAGTTATCTTATGACAATTTTATATTTTGTAACGAGTGTTGAATCAGACTGGATCAAACTAAGCATTCTACGAGCTGTACCAATAGGTTTGTTAGTTCCAGCCTCCCAGGCCTCAACTGTTTTTTTGGACACACCCATAACTTTTGCAAACATCTCTTGAGACATATCAAGTGATCCTCTGACATCCTTTATTTGTTTTGCATTAAAATCCGGAACAGGAGCAACTGTACATTTAGCTTTTCTTGCATTTCCATGACCTTTTTCATAATCTATTGCCTCATTCAAGCCTTTAACAATACTATCATATACATTCATACCTATTCTATTCTCTCCTCTCTGAAATTGAATTTTCCAAGCTCTTAATTAATCGTTTGATAACAGCCTGCTCTTCCTTACTTAGATTCTCTTTTTCATTCTTAGGATATGCAGTAATAAGATAAATTTCCTCCCATACTGCAAAATCTACATAACATACTCTTGCACTTCCACTTTTGCCCCTGTTTTCAAACGCGGCTCTTATTTTTCTCAATCCGCCTGTTCCAGGTATTATATCCCCTTTTGACAGATTGACAGTAAGTTGTTCCTGTAATATTTTTAAATCCTTATCTGTAAATCCCATGCTGGACCATTGTTTATCAAACTCCGGAAGCATTATAAATTCTCTTGTCATTATTACGTTATCCTTCTCTTTTATTATATCCTATTTAATAGGGTGCGTCAATACTTTTTCTATGTAAATTGTGCTATAATAGCACAATCTATTTAACTATCAAAATAATTCGCTTGTTCTATCTGTAGAATGACATTACACTGTATCAATTACGCTTACAGCTCTCATTTTCTGTTCCTGAATTATATGTACATATATATCAGAAGTAATACTTGTATCTGAATGACCAAGAATTTCAGATATTGTTTTTAAATCCACACCACTCCTAAATAGTTTACTTGCAAATGTATGTCTGAGTGTATGTATTCCTGTTTTAGTCAGATTGCAATTTCTAAGTATAGTCTTAAATGTCTTATCAAAATTCCTATATACGATATACTCCCCTTTCCGATCTGCCAATACTGTACTGCACTTTCCGGTTATCTTATAAAGTTCAGATAACGCATTAATAGCTGCATCATTAAGTGGAATTACCCTATTTCCATTTTTGGTTTTTGTGCTTTGTTCCACCATTACATACTTTTTTTCGTCATGCTCTGCTCTATTTTTAATACGAGCAACGTTTTTATTAATGAATATAATCTTGCCATCTATATCAATATCAGCCCATTTAAGTGCAAGAGCTTCGCCTACACGCATTCCTGTCGAAAGCAGTAAAATAAAAGCATTCCCGAGTCTGTAAACATATTCACCTGAAGGTTTTCTCGATATTGCTTCTTTTTTAAATACCTCAACTTCATCATCATTCCAAAACTTAATATTTTCTTTGTTTTCAAATTCATTGTGAAACAGCTCAACAAAATCAGCTGGATTCTTTATAATTTTATTTTCAAACGCTGCAAATTTCAAGCATGATCTAACTGCCTCAAATGCTTTCTTTACACTAGAATAAGAATAATTCTGTTCCTTAAGCTTATCAATCATTCGCTGTATATCAGATGTAGATAATTTATTTAATTCAATATCGCCCAATATGGGTAATACCATATGCTGAACAGTTATCTCCTGACGGTCAAAGCTTGTCGGTTTAAGCTTTCTTTTTTTGATTTCATACAGCCAATAATTCATATATTCAGATACAGTTGTTGCTTCAATTTGAGTCTGCAAATCATTATAAACTATTTGTATTGATAGATTAACATATAGGTTCCGCACTGATCCATCACAAACATCCGACTGAATATTATTTTTTTTAATTATGACTTCTTTAACGTCATCATCAGCTAATAAATTATTAATCACTTCAATACCCCATTTCTACAATAATATATTCGTCACATAACTGAAAAAATAAAATTTTCCTGTTTGAAACGCTCACTTAGGAAATTATAAAAATAATTAAATTATGAGTGACATCTTCAAGCGGTGTAAACGAAAATGGCCATGCAAGAGTAAAAGCATTCAAGCATGGTCATTTTTATTATTTAGTCCTCTTTTTTATTTTCACCATAATGAACAGTGCTCTTCATCATCCTTGCGGTTAGCTTCTTCTTCGTTTTCCATTTCTGTATATTCTTCAAGTTTCTTTTCGGTATAATCCCATGCTCGTTTTAGCTTTTTCTAAAGTTCCGAGGAGACTGACCAATACGCCTTGCAAGTTCAGATATGCTTATATCCATACGTACAAAAAGCACTATTATTTGTTCTGCTGTTGTCATATCATACCTTTATCAAACTTATGTATTTAATTATAAACGATTTCGTTAATATTTACAATCTCTATAAAGTATTGTTTACAAAATAATTGATAATTCAATAATAATTGCCGTTTTTCTCTTGTATAATAATTCAAAATATTATATAATAAAAATGTTCATAAATATTAATTAATTTTGCGAATATTCGTAAATAAATAATATAACTTTTTCGAATACAATATTCAATGCTTTTTATCAATTTAATATATGTTCAAAAAGGTATACCTTTACGAATGTTTTTAAGGAAGTGATTACATGATTTATGGATATGCACGGGTAAGTGCTACTGATCAGAGCCTGGACAGACAGCTTATGCTGTTAAGAAAATATATTTCTGAAGAAAGATACATAATCGTAGATAAAGCTACCGGCAAGGATTTTAAAAGAAAAGGATACAATACACTTGTAGGAACTGAAGATACAGCTCCATTGCTGCATGAAGGTGATTTACTTATAGTGACATCACTTGACAGGTTAGGACGAAATTATACTGAAATAAAGGAACAATGGTCACTTATAACTAATACTTTGAAATCTGATATTAAAATTCTTGATATGCCTTTGCTTGATACAAGCCGAACGGCTGATACATTGGATAAGAAATTTGTCATTGACCTGGTTTTGCAGATTTTAAGTTATACTGCGGAAAAAGAAAGGGAGAATATTAAGGAAAGACAAAAACAAGGCATTGCTGCAGCAAGAGAAAAAGGTAAAGCTTTAGGCAGACCTAAAATAGAGTATCCGGAGAACTGGAATGAAGTATATTCAGCATGGAGAGAAGGTAAAGTGACAGCTGTACAGGCTATGAATGAGCTTAATATGAAACGAACGACATTTTATAATCTTACAAAACGTATGACATGAAGGGGGGAATATATGTGTCCTATACATTTAGTGTATTGCTTTTTTTGCTTTTTTTGCTTCTATTCATTAGTGGCGGATTTATTTATAGCTATATAAAAAGTCCTTTTCATATTTTCCGTTTTGATATTAAAATTGATATCAGTGGGAGGAAAAAAATATCATATAACAACGCATTAGACGAATGGATAAATGAACATACAAATTTAGATTCTGAAATAGCTCAATCAATTAATGCTTGGACGGATTCATGTGAAAATATTTTAGAAAATACAAAGTTTAAAAAAAGAAGAACAAAGCAATATGAAAAAATACTTAATGAATATCCTATTGACCGTTCTAAAGTTATTAACGTATATTATATGAGAAATCAAACAAGATATATACAAAGAAATTATCATAAAACAAGTTACAAAGTTCAAAATATAGATTGTAAAAAATCATATACTATTTTTGAAATAACAAATAGATATAATTTATTAAAAGATATTAATTTTACAACAACACTCGAAAAATATAGCAATAATAATCAAAGAAAATTGATGACTAAAGAATTAAAGGATCGTGTAAAAACAAGAAATAATTATACGTGTCAAATATGTGGAAAATATATGCCTGATGAAGTAGGACTTCATATAGATCACATTATTCCAATAAAAGCTGGCGGAAAAAGTATTTATGAAAATCTACAAGTTTTATGTTCTAAATGTAATGGTTCTAAAAGCTCAAAATAATTGTAAGGGATATATCGCTTACGTTTCACAAAATCAAAAACACCCGTTGAACGGGTGTTTTGTGTAAGCCATATAAGGGATTGTTACTGGCACTGCCCCTTAAGTGGGCTGAGAATAGGTCTGCCACGTGCATTTCATTCTCAGTTACCCCTTAAGTGGTTTTATTATTTCTTCTTATACTTTTCACCCGTAAACGGGTCTGCTGCTTCGAAAAGACTCGGTTGATCGCTTGCTATATCTCCTTGTAGCTGACTTTTTATGTATTCTTCTATTCGTTTTTTATTTTTTCCTACTGTATCCACATAATATCCTCTACACCAAAAATGTCTGTTTCCATATTTATATTTTAAATTTGCATATCTATCAAATATCATTAGTGAGCTTTTTCCTTTTAAATATCCCATTATTTGTGCTACACTATACTTGGGCGGTATTGATACTAAAATATGTATGTGATCCGGACATGCTTCTGCTTCTATTATTTCTACTCCTTTTTGCTCACATAGATTTCTTAATATCTTTCATATACCTTTTTTTATTTGATTATATATTACCATTCTTGGATACTTTGGCGCAAACACTATATTGTACTTGCAATTCCATTTTGAATGTGCTAAACTACTTATATCGTCTTTTGTCATGACGATACCGCTGATTGTCAAGGTAGTTGTCAGTAATTTTTAAATTTTTTTGTGGAATATAAGTTATAAAATTAGAGCTGG
>OCTV010000188.1_pt1 | contig 24695 bp, 24 predicted proteins | sample 1539101 | NCBI WGS metagenome assembly OCTV01 (sample SAMEA3991422, study PRJEB22521) | metagenome | biome: anthropogenic terrestrial biome; feature: sewage plant; material: sludge | place: Sweden | collected 2012-09-26 | reverse complement strand
GACCCCTCCATCTCATAGGCAATCAATCTGTTGAGTTCAACTGCGTATTCCATTGGGAGTTCTTTGGTGAATGGTTCGACAAAGCCCATGACAATCATCTCTGTGGCTTCGGATTCGGATAGACCTCGGCTCATGAGGTAGTAAAGCTGTTCTTCTGAGATTTTTGATACTTTGGCTTCGTGTTCGAGGGCCACCTGCGAGTTGTGAATTTCATTGAATGGGATTGTATCTGATTTAGAAATTCCATCCATAATAATGGTATCACATTCAATGTGGCTAATCGACTTGGCTGAATTTTTAGCAAAAGTTACTTGACCACGATAATTTACTTCCCCACCGCCACGGGCAATAGATTTAGATACGATAGAAGATGAAGTCCGTGGTGCATTGTGAATCATCTTAGCACCTGTATCTTGGACTTGTCCTTTATTGGCAAAAGCTATTGACAGCATAGTTCCACGGGCACCTTCGCCTTCCAAGTATACCGCAGGGTATTTCATGGTCGTCTTGGCACCAAGGTTACCGTCAATCCACTCAACTGTGGCATTTTTTTCGGCACGGGCACGCTTGGTTACCAAATTATAAACGTTGTCAGACCAGTTTTGAATGGTCGTGTACCGCATATAGGCACCTTCATGGGCAATGATTTCCACAATGGCAGCGTGGAGGCTGGCCGTTGAGTAAGTCGGAGCGGTACAGCCTTCTACGTAGTGAACGCTTGCACCTTCATCTACTATGATGAGGGTACGTTCAAACTGACCTGTTCCTTCATTGTTAATACGGAAGTAGGTTTGGAGCGGAATATCTAACTTAACGCCTTTTGGTACATAGATGAAGGTCCCGCCTGACCAAACCGCTGAGTTGAGGGCGGCTAGTTTATTGTCTGACGGTGGAACGAGTTTTCCAAAGTATTTTTTGAAGAGTTCAGGGTGTTCCTTAAGCGCTGTATCTGTATCTGTAAAGATAATGCCGTGCTTGTCGTACTCTTCCTTCATGTTGTGGTAGACTACTTCTGATTCGTACTGGGCAGAAGCACCTGCCAGGTAAGTACGCTCAGCTTCTGGAATACCAATGCGTTCAAAGGTTTCCTTGATTTTGTCTGGCACATCATCCCAGCTACGTGCTGGCTTATCCGACGGTTTTTGATAGTAAACAATATCATCAAAATCTAGTTCGGATAAATCGGCTCCCCAAGTCTGCATAGGCATTTTCTTGAAGGTTTCATAGGATTTCAAACGGAATTTCAACATCCATTCAGGCTCGTCTTTGATACGGGACATTTCACGAATGACTTCTTCGTTCAACCCCTTACCAGTCGAAGCCACCAGTTCCACGTTTTCATCATGGAATCCAAATTTGTATTCCCCAAGATCAATCGGGGTTGGTTCAATTCTTTCTTCTGACATAATTTAAGATACTAAGCCCGTTAAGAAAGCAAATGAAAAATAGAGAATCGATTTCGTGTGCAAACACACGAGGAGATTTATCTTTTTTCATGAGCTCTTAGGGCGAGTTCAATTTCATTTCCAATCAGAAACTGAACAATCCTTTCTGTATGATTTTCGTTTTTGTTATTTTATTGTTTTTCAGTCAGCACTCTCACTGCGTTCCAGTGCTTTCTTCAAGACACTAAACTTGGTTGGGACTTGCTATTTGAATCCATGTTTCGCAAAGAGAATGTTAGGTTCTATCAATGACACGAACTACGTTCGCTTCATTTCCAACTTCCAAAGGTTCCCCAAACCTTTGGAGCTAATTCGCTGATTTTGGTATTATCGACCAAAATCGCTCATGTCGCAGTCCCCCTTCAGTCAGCACTCTCACTACGTTCCAGTGCTTTCTCCAGGGCATTCCATGGTAAAGTAGCACATTTGATGCGTTGAGGGAATTTTGCGACACCAGCTAATAATGAGGCATCTTGCAGTTCCTTTTGGCGTTCATCTTTTTGACCTTGGACCATTTGTGAAAAGACTTCTGCTAATTCTTGCACGTGTATCTTTTCTTTTCCAATAACGGCATCCGTCATCATTGAAGCCGATGCAGTTGAAATAGTGCACCCTTCTCCATCAAACGCAATGTCTGTTATAACACCATCTTCAACTTTGACAGACAATTCGATCACATCTCCACAGGTTGGATTGTGAAGTTCTAGCTTTTCCACTCCGTCCAAACTTCCATGGTGATGAGGCGACTTAGAGTGTTCTGAAACAACTGCCATATAAAGAGAATCTAATCTAGATAGGGCCATTGAAAAACTCCTTCGTCTTTATCAAAGCCTCGACCAACTTGTCGCAATCAGCCTTTGTATTGTATATGTAGAAACTTGCTCGAACTGTAGCAGGTACCTGCAAATACTTGAGGAGAGGCTGAGCACAATGGTGTCCTGCTCTTACGGCAACTCCTTCATAATCCAGAGCCGTAGCTACATCGTGAGGATGTAGATGATCTAAGTTAAAGGCAACAAGTCCAGTTCTTTTGGCTACATCCTGACTTCCATATATTGTTAAACCAGGAATGGCCTTTAGTTTCGGCCAAAGATAGGTAATGAGTTCTTCTTCATGCTCACGAACTCTATCCATACCAATTTGATTCAAATAATCAATCGCTGCTGCAAGACCAATCGCACCTGCTATATTCGGAGTTCCTGCCTCAAACTTCCATGGTAATTCTTTCCACGTAGCTGATTGCTCATAGACAAAGTCAATCATCTCACCACCAAATTCAACAGGAGACATCTGGTTCAACATCTCTTCCTTACCATAAAGTACCCCTATTCCAGTTGGCCCTAACATCTTGTGGCCTGAAAAAGCAAAGAAATCAACATCTAAATCATGAACATCAATAGCTATGTGTGGAGCTGATTGTGCTCCATCCACTACCACATAAGCTCCTACTTCGTGTACCAAAGTTGCAATTTGCTTAATGGGTGCAATTGCCCCCAAAACATTGGAAATATGGGCAATGGAGACAAACTTAGTTTTAGAAGACAAAAGTGATTTCAAGTGTTCTACATCAATTTCACCATCTCGTAGATAAACATATCGGAGATGTGCACCGGTTTGTTGACAGGCTTGTTGCCAAGGAATGATATTTGAATGATGCTCCTGGACGGAAATGATTACTTCATCGTCTGGCTGTAGAATTTCTCTAGCAAACTGAGCAACCCAGTTTAAACTCGTTGTTGTTCCGCGAGTAAAGAGAATTTCCTTGCTTGATTTTGCATGAATAAAATCTGCAACCGTTTGACGAGCAGCTTCATACCGAGCTGTTGCCCGCTCTGAAAGGGTATGCACCCCTCGGTGAACATTGGCATTATCCTGTTGATAGTAGTCAGCAAGTACGTCTAGAACCTGCTGAGGTTTTTGGGTGGTCGCAGCATTATCCAAATAAACCAAGGGCTCATCATTGACAAACTGGTCTAAAATTGGAAAATCCTTGCTAATACTATTCAATTCGTTCATAAACTTATCTCTTTGTTAATATTTCATCAATTACTGCGACTAGTTCATCACGAACTTCCTTCACCGGAATTTCTGTAATAACAGACCCAAGGAAACCACGAACAACTAAACGCTCCGCTGTTGCACGATCCAAACCGCGACTCATGAGATAATACATGTCCTCTGGATCAACCTGACCAATGGAGGCCGCGTGACCCGCAGTTACTTCATTCTCATCAATAAGGAGTATTGGATTAGCATCTGATCGCGCCTTATCCGACAACATCAACACACGGCTTTCTTGTTGAGCATCAGCACCTTTGGCACCACGAATAATGTGGCCAATCCCATTAAAGGTTAACGTTCCACTCTCTAAAATAACACCATGTTGAAGAATATGCCCCACCGAATTATGGCCATAGTTGGTTACCCGTGTATCCACACCTTGCACTTGACGACCAGATGATAAAGCTACCACTTTGAGGTTCGCATGACTTCCATTTCCTTTTAAGTCACTATCAAAATCGGCGACGACATTTCCTTGGTTCATTAAGCCGATTGCCCAATCAATACTTGCATCATTACCAAGTAAACCGCGACGTGCGATATAGGTATCTAAATGCTTTCCTAAGCGATCAATCGCAGCAAATTTTATTTGACTCCCCGCTTGTGCAATGATTTCAACAACAATGTTGGCGGAACTAGCCACATTTCCATCGCCCAAACTTTCAAAACGTTCTAAATAATTGAGCTTGGCATTTTTCCCAGCAATGATTAAAACCCGCTTGTTAAAAGCAACCGGACTGGTGCTGTCTTGGTAGAATAAAGCTTCAACAGGTTGCTCAATTTCAACATGGTCTGGAACATAGAGTATTGCAGTTGCATTAAAATAGGCTGTATTGTAAGCTGAAAGTTTGTGTTCATCATAGGCAGCAGCTGCACCTAAGTATTTCTCAATGACATCTGGAATCACATCCATGGCAGATGCAAAATCTGTAAAGACGACGCCCTGTTCCACCAAATCCATCGGTAACTGCTCTAAAACAGTTTGACTGCCAACTTGCACCAATTTTGGATTATCACCAAGCTCTGTAAAATCTGGAACTGAACCAATTGCATCATTGGTTTCCAAACGTCCATCTCCTAAATTCCAACGGTGAAATTTAACGCGCTCAACAACTGGCAAGTCTAGTTCGGATACTTTTTCAAAGGCCTTGAGACGGAGATCTGTCAACCAAACTGGCTCTGCCTGTTCTAATGAAAATTCTTGAATTCTATCTTTGGTCATATATCCCTCCAAAGACCTAAATGTCATCTTCTTTGTAGTCAATGCCAAGTTCGGCAGCTACTTGTACGTAACCTTCATTTTCCAAACGTTGTGCCAATTCTGGTCCGCCTGAAAGAACAACACGTCCTTCCATCATGACATGAACAACGTCAGGTGTAATGTAGTTCAACAATCGTTGGTAGTGGGTAATGATCATTGCACCAAAGCCTTCGCCACGCATAGCATTGATTCCTTTTGAAACCACTTTAAGCGCATCAATATCCAACCCTGAGTCAATCTCATCAAGAAGTGCAAAAGTCGGTTCCAACATAAGCAATTGCAAAATTTCGTTACGTTTCTTTTCACCACCTGAGAAACCTTCATTGAGGTAACGCTCTGCCATTTCTTCTTTCATGTTTAAAAGTTCCATTTTTTCATCCAGCTTAGTGATGAAATCACGAACTGAAATCTTGTCCTCATCTTCCTTACCAGCATTCATAGCTGCTCGGAGGAACTCTGCATTAGTGATGCCTGGAATTTCTGATGGGTATTGCATAGCCAAGAAGAGTCCCATACGGGCACGTTCATCAACTTCTAATTCCAAAATGTTTACACCATCAAAAAGAATCTCACCTTGGGTAACTTCATAGCTTGGATTACCCATAATCGCTGCTGAAAGGGTGGATTTTCCTGTTCCGTTAGGTCCCATGATAGCTGCAATTTCACCTGTTTTCAAGGTCAAATTCACACCTTTTAGGATTTCTTTGCCTTCAATTTCCACATGAAGGTCTTTGATTTCTAATACTGACATACTACACTCCTTATATTGTTTATCCTCGTTAAAAACTATACGTATTTTTACATTGTGTTTTTATCGGGCATGGATTTATTTTTATAGTCTTTTCTGACAATTTTAATAAATCATATCTTTTACATTATATCAAAAAAAGAGCCAAAGGGCTCTTTCTTTGTCTTCAGAAGATTAATTCTTTTCCTTAGTATCCTGCGAATCTGAACGTTTTGTTTTTCTCTTTGCAATCATTTCTTGCCGATATGAACTGTTTCCAATAAAACGCAATAGATTTAGGACAGGTGTCCTATTTTCACCAAAAATTCCAATCAATTCACACAAAATTTCCACGCCCAAGGCAAGTGAAACCACCAACAAGACTCCCCCTGCTTGACTGGAAATATTCAAAAGCAAGGACGTTAAGGAAAATATAAATGAAATCGCATAAATGACTAACACAGTTCCACGATGCGTCAGCCCTAGTGAGAGTAATCGGTGATGCAAATGCATCCGGTCAGCTTCATAAATCTTTTGTCCAGACAATTTTCGACGAATAATTGCCACCACAGTATCAGTGATTGGAACTCCAAGTATAATAATTGGTGTTACAACCGCAACCGCTGTTGAGTTTTTTAATCCCTGCAAGGAGAAGACGCCAATCATAAATCCAATAAAAAGCGCACCTGTGTCTCCCAGATAAATAATAGCCGGATGGTAATTATAGGGGAGAAAGCCTGCAATCGCCGCAACCAAAACAAAAATTGTCAAACTTAAAAAAATATTACTATCATACAAAAAGAAATAGGATACTATCCCCATCGTTAAGAGGGAAATAATGGATACCCCTGCAACTAAACCATCCAGCCCATCTATCAGATTAATTGCATTTGTAATCGCAACAATCCATAAAACAGTTAAACAAAATGCTAGCCAAGTTGGGAACACGAGTAACGGTCCCCCAAATGGAATTTTAAAACTATCAAAATGAAAATCTGTGAAAAACCAAATGATAAGAGCAGCAAATAAGATACCTAAAATTTTAGGTAGCGGCGCTAGTTCCCTGACATCATCAATTAATCCCGTCAGGATAATCACAGCACCCGCAACCACGATAGGAAATACATATTCAAAATAGGTGCTAAAAAAGTGAACGCGTGTAACAATAAGGGGCAAGAACACCAAACTGGATATTGCAAAAGAAATAAATATTGCTAGACCACCAGCCGATGGCATTGGAACTTTGTTGATTCGTCTTGCATTCGGGTTATCGACAGCTCCAATTCGTAATGCCAAGAAACGAACCAAGGGAGTAAGCACAACAGCCATGAAGATTGTCGCTATTAAGACCATAACATACTTAAGCGCAAATGGAATCATACCGTTTGCACCTTTTTCAACTCATCAATGGCCCCATTTCCCAACATCAAGATTCCGTGCTCTTGAAGAAATGGTCGTGTCAATTTGGTATCGTTTGTAAATTCAAGCATGCGAGATAGAATATACTCCGGATACTGCTTTGAACGCTCTGCAACATTAATCAATACTGTCATATAATAGGTTTGTTCCACCTTGTAGAGCTCAGATTCTTCAACTGGATAATCCACTGTTTGAACAAAATTTACCGCATCAATCAAAGCAGGAAATTCTAAGATATAGTAAATATACGGTTCTTGGTATTCATCACTATCTTCTTTTTCAGCATCTTCTAATTGACGAACTGCTTTTGAGTCATGCGTGCTTCGTTCACGAACTGTACGTTCCAAACTTTTCAGCAATTCATCTGGAGTCATTCTTGATACATCGCCTAATTCCGATAAATCTGTAAATTCATCAAAATTTAAACTTTGATCCATTTCAGATTTTGTGACAAATATATCCACTTTATCCGGTTTTGGAGTAACTCTAAAACTAAGCATTCCACTTTCTCGGAAAGTCATTGGCAAATCCAATTCATCCAATACTGTATAAAAAAACTCTTCCGTCTTTTCTTGAGGGATAAGGAAATCCGCAATTTCCATCCCGCGCTCCTCTAAATCTTCTAATTGGATAGTGATTTTTAGAGTCGAATCACTTATTTGTTTTACTTTCATAACTACCTCATTCATCTAGTACGATACTTCTAGCCTAGATAATATTAATTCTCATACAAATCTCTTCCCATTATACTAAAATGCCTCTCGAAAAACAAAAAAAAAGCAAGTTTCTAAACTTTCTGCCTCAACTATAGAAAAACGGCACAAGAAAAGCCTAGAACTACAATCTAGACTTTTTTGCCGATTTAACAACTAAATTATCTTATAAAATGAATGTGAAAAATGAATAAATCAGTAAGATAGCCCCCAAAACAATCCGGTAGTAACCAAAGACTGTAAAATCATGTTTTTTCACGAAATCTGTCAACATTCGAATGACAACTACTGAAACTATGTAAGCAGTCACACTAGCTACCAATAATATCACAACTTGTTCAAGTGACAAACTATTACCATCTAAAAAGTATTTTACAGCTTTTAATCCACTGTAGCCAAACATCGTTGGAATTCCCAAAAAGAAAGTAAAGTCCGTGGCAACAGAACGACTTGTCCCAAGAATAATTGCGCCCAGAATAGTTGCACCAGACCTACTTGTACCCGGTACAATACTTAAGACTTGAAAACATCCAATCAGTAAAGCTGTTTTATAGGACATTTTTGCCAAATTCGTCACTTGTGGCTCAACATCTTTGTTACGTTTCTCAATCCAAATAAAGGCAATACCATAAACAATCAGAGCAATCGCAATCGGCACCATAAAATTGAAATGCGCTTCAAACCAATTATCTAAGGGAACTGCAATGATAATGGACGGAATACAAGCAAGTACTACCTTTGCCCACAATTGCCAAGTTAAACGAATTTCTTTCTGCGTTTTTCCAGGTTGAAATGGATTAAGTCTTTGGAAGTAAATTGTAATAACCGCTAGTATTGCTCCCAATTGGATCACAATATTAAACATCTCAATAAAACCAGCACTTTGTTTTAATTGAATAAATTCTTGCACTAATATCAAATGGCCAGTAGATGAAACTGGCAACCACTCAGTTATCCCCTCAATAATACCCAAAAAGATGGCTTTCAAAATCTCTATTATCATGATAACTCCTTAAGATAAATTCTACTTATTATACCACAAAAATAAATATCCCCAATTAAAAATTATCATGCACTCAGTAAAAATTTTGTAAAAAACTATCTCTCACAGCCAGCTGAGTCAGTATCAGATAAGTATTCAAATTTGCTATTTTCAAACATTTTCATACGAATTTTTCATACAATTTGAGTGAATAAAAAAACAAGCATATTGAAATTTTTCAGAATTTTTTATACAATAGTATAATACATTTTACTAAGGAGATTTTATGAAACATAAAATTAGTATACTCCTGCTAAGCTTATTAGCTGTTTTTTCGATAACAACTGGAGTAAAAGCAGATGAATACCTTCGTGTCGGAATGGAAGCTGCATATGCTCCTTTTAACTGGACACAGGAAGATGATAGCAACGGTGCAGTTCCAATCGAAGGAACCAATCAATTTGCCAACGGATACGATGTCCAAGTAGCGAAAAAGATTGCTGAATCGATGAATAAAGAATTGCTTGTTGTCAAAACCAAATGGGAAGGCTTGGTTCCTGCCTTAACATCTGGAAAAATTGACATGATTATCGCTGGTATGAGTCCAACTGAAGAGCGAAAAAAAGAAATTGCCTTCTCAGATAGCTATTATACTTCTATACCAACCCTTGTTGTCCGTTCAGATAGTCAATATGCAGATGCAACTAGCTTATCAGATTTTGCTGGTGCCAAAATTACAGCTCAGCAGGGTGTCTATCTTTATGATTTGATTGATCAAATTGAAGGGGCTGATAAACAAACTGCGATGGGCGATTTCTCCCAAATTCGCCAAGCACTTGAAGCTGGTGTGATTGATGCCTATGTTTCTGAGCGACCAGAAGGACGTACCGCTGAGGCTGCTAACAAAGCTTTCAAAATGGTTGAATTGACAGATGGCTTTGAAACAAATGCCGAAGACGTTACGATTGCAGTTGGTATGAGAAAAGATGATACTCGTATCACACAAGTAAACGAAGTGTTAGCAGCTTTTTCTGAAGCAGATCAAATCGCACTCATGGATAACATGATTGAAAACCAACCTGTTGAAGAAGCGTCAGCTGAAAATCCAAATTTCTTTTCTCAAGTTTGGAAAATTATTGTTAACAACTGGCAACAGTTATTACGCGGAACAGGAATGACCCTACTAATCTCAATACTTGGTACAATTATAGGTACAATTATTGGTCTTCTCATCGGTGTATTCCGTACCGCACCAAAAGTAGCTAATAAAGTTTTAGCAATCGGACAGAAACTCTTAGGTTGGATTATCAATGTATATATTGAAGTGTTCCGTGGCACCCCAATGATTGTACAATCAATGGTTATCTACTATGGTACTGCCCAGGCTTTTGGTCTCAACCTTGACCGTACCTTAGCGGCTATCTTTATCGTTTCTATCAATACCGGTGCTTACATGAGTGAAATTGTACGTGGTGGTATCTTTGCTGTTGATAAGGGGCAATTTGAAGCGGCAACAGCTCTTGGATTTACCCATAATCAAACCATGCGTAAAATCGTACTCCCTCAAGTTGTTCGTAACATTTTACCGGCTACTGGTAATGAGTTCGTTATCAATATCAAAGATACTTCTGTTTTAAATGTAATCTCTGTGGTAGAACTATACTTCTCTGGAAACACGGTTGCAACCCAAACCTATCAATATTTCCAAACATTTACTGTTATTGCTATTATCTACTTTATTCTAACCTTTACTGTAACACGTATTCTACGCATAGTTGAAAAAAGCTTTGACATGGATAAGTATACAACAGGCGCAAATCAAATGCAAACGGGGGTCCTCAATGACTAATAATACTATCTTGGAAATTAAAAATCTTAAAAAGTCATACGGACAAAATCAAGTACTTAAAGATATTTCTATTACAGTTGAAAAGGGCGAAGTTATCTCTATCATCGGCTCTTCTGGTTCTGGAAAGTCTACTTTCTTACGTTCTATCAATCTCTTAGAAACACCAACTGATGGACAAATCCTTTACCACGGACAAGATGTTTTGGCAAAGGGTTATAACCTACCTCATTACCGAGAAAAACTTGGTATGGTGTTTCAATCCTTTAACCTCTTTAACAATTTGAATGTCTTAGAAAATGCGATTGTAGCTCAAACAACCGTCCTAAAACGTGAACGGTCAGAAGCTGAACGCCTTGCTAAGGAAAACCTTAACAAGGTAGGGATGACTGAGCAGTACTGGACAGCTAAGCCAAGTCAATTGTCTGGCGGTCAAAAACAGCGTGTTGCTATTGCTCGTGCTCTTTCTATTGATCCCGAATTGATTCTATTTGACGAACCAACCTCTGCTCTCGATCCTGAAATGGTTGGTGAAGTTCTCAAAACGATGAAAGACCTAGCAAAATCTGGTCTAACCATGATTATCGTAACTCATGAAATGGAATTTGCGCGTGACGTTTCCGATCGTGTCATTTTCATGGATAAAGGGATTATTGCTGAAGAAGGTAGTCCAAAACAAATTTTTGAGAATCCACAAGAAGAGCGTACCAAAGAATTCCTCAAACGTTTCTTAGGATAATTGAGATTTTTGAATAGGAACACATTCACGATACCAGGTCACTCTGGTATCTTTTTTATGGAAAAAAAGAGGCTCCTCATCGGAACCTCTTTTTTAAAACTACATAGATTAGTTTTCAAATTTTTTGTGGTTTTTATCGTAAAAGTCAATCAAACCCAATGCAGTTGCAAATGAGATGTTATCAATCTTAGCACGGCCTTGTGCAAGAGCGATGACTGACATTTCACGAGCATTAGTTTCTTTACTAATACGGTAGCCAGTGATTTTCTTTTCACGTACCCAGTTAACAACTGCAGCAACTTTTTCGTAACTTGTCATGAGAAACCCCTTTCCATTTTATTCGTGCAACTTAGTATAATACAGCCTTGCACATTTTGTCAAGCAAAACATTCGGCTTTTGCCAAAAATTACTTCACTTTCAGAGCGGATAGTATCTGAGTCCGAATGTCCTCAACTCCTTCTGGATTCCCAGGAAGGAAAATTGTATTATTACCCCCTTGTGCAAAATTATTTAAAGTGTCCAAATATTGGTTAGTCAACAGAATCGACATGATTTGTTCTTCCGTCAAACTGACATTGGATTCCTTCAATTCACGAATCGAATCTGCTAATCCATCCACTATGGCTTTACGTTGATGAGCAATCCCCACACCATGTAGGCGATCTTTTTCAGCTTCTGCCTCTGCAGCAGTAACAATTTTAATTTTATCTGCTTCCGCCAATTCCTGAGCTGCAACCCGTTTGCGCTGAGCTGCGTTGATTTCATTCATTGATTGTTTCACTTCTGCATCCGGTTCAACCTTTGTAATCAAGGTTTTTACAATAACATAACCATAGGTTGACATCTCTTCAGCTACTTGCCTTTGAACTTCTAGGGCAATTTCATCTTTCTTTTCAAACAATTCATCCAAAGTCAATTTAGGAACTGATGAGCGTAAGGCATCTTCAATATACGATTTGATTTGTGCCTCTGGATGCATGAGTTTATAGTAAGCATCCGTCACATTATTCTCATTAACTCGGTACTGAGTTGCTACATTCATTGTCACAAAAACATTGTCCTGTGTTTTTGTTTCAACAATAATTTCACTTTGTAGCATCCGTAACTGAATTCGGGCCGCAATCACATCTATACCAAATGGAATTTTAAAGTTAATCCCAGATGTTGATGTTTTTTGATACTTACCGAATCGTTCAATGATAGCGACAGTCTGTTGCTTAACCACATACAAACCTGAAAAGAGCAAAATCAAAGCGATAAATAATACAAACAGCACCACAACAATAAAAATAATTGAACCAGTAGACATAGTAGCCTCCTAAACTAGCATTTTATAAAGCGAATCATTCTCATGCAAATTGATATATTGAGGATCAAATTGTTCTAGTCGTGCAATAAACTCAGCGTAATCCCTCTTATCACCCAATGCAATCCCAATTAAAACCGGACCCGTTCCTTTATTCGCACGTTTTATGTATTCAAACCGTGTAATATCATCATTCGGACCTAAAATGTGGTTAACAAATTCACGAAGAGCTCCCGGTCTTTGAGGAAAATTTACCACAAAATAATGTTTAATCCCCTCATAAATTAGAGCACGCTCTTCCATCTCTGGCATACGGTTAATATCATTATTTCCTCCAGAAATGATACAGCAAATCGTTTGACCCTTTATTTGATCCTTGATAACTTCAAGTGCCGCAATGGTTGCTGCGCCAGCAGGTTCCGCAACAATTCCCAATTTTGAATATAGATCCAAAATGGTTTCCGAAATCCGACCCTCGTCAACGGCAATCAGTTGATCAACATTTTTGCGAGCCACCTCATAAGTTGTTTTTCCAACTTTTTGAACTGCAATACCATCTGCGAATTTATCAATATGCTCCAACTTAACAGGGCGACCTTTATCAAAAGCAGCCTTCATTGACCTTGCACCACTCGCCTCTACACCAACAATTTTAATCTCAGGTGCTTGGTCTTTCAGATAGGCAGAGACCCCAGCAATTAGACCTCCTCCACCAACTGGGACAAGTAGCTGATCAAAACTCACAGACTGCTCTTCAGCTTCCTCAAGAATTTCATAAGCAACAGTACCTTGGCCTGCTTGTACATTTGGATCATCAAAGGGGTCAATAAATGTTTTTCCCGTTTCCTTAGTATACTTCATCGCCGCTGTAGCCGACTCATCAAAGGTATCCCCAACCAAACGAATCTCGACAAACTCTCCACCAAAAAACTTAACTTGTCCAATTTTTTGTTGAGGTGTCGTTATTGGCATAAAAATTGTTGCCGGAATCTGCATTTCTTTACAGGTATACGCTATCCCTTGGGCATGGTTACCAGCAGATGCGCAAACAACTCCATTCGCTTTGTCTGCATCTGTCAATTGTGAAATGGCATAATAAGCACCGCGAATTTTAAACGAGCGAACCCGCTGTTCATTTTCTCTCTTGATATAGATGCTTGCTCCATATCTTTCAGATAAATAGCGGTTAAAATCCAATGGAGTCCGGACGACAACGTCTTTCAGAACTGAATACGCTTGCTTAATATCTCTTGCTGAAATCATAATGCACTTTTTTCTTTCTATTTATATCTATTGTACCAATAATGCAAAAATAAATATAGTATTTATACTTAAATATTCTATTTTTATTATACCAGTTTTTTAATCACTTCAAAAATTAATTTCCAAATCAATGAACCGCCATAGAGAGGATGACATTGCATCCAATAAATGACCTAGTTACTTGAATTAGCTTTGATACACCGTCACTTTCGGCTTGCCCTACTCTAGTATTGCCTGCACCTCAGTTCCTTGTCTGGAAACTAATTCATTCAACTATACAAACTACTTTTCATTTATTTGTTTTCATTACAATGTTGAGTTAATTCTCGGAAATATACTGGAAACATTCTTTTAATTTTCTAAACAACTTTCCAACAATGACTAAAAGAGCCAGGCAAGCCAGCTCTTGTAGTTCTATCAATTAAACAGAGGATTGGAATCTGACAGTTTGAGAAACTGTCAGAGGGGAGATATAGGGCTTGACGATAGGCAAGTCTCTCTTTTGCATAGCCATAGGTTTCCTCGCTCTTTCATTTTTAGGCGAGGGCTAAAACAGTCCACTGGACTTCCTCGCTCTTTCATTTTTAGGCGAGGGCTAGAATAGCCTATCCGCAGGCTATTCCTCGCTTTTCAGTTTCTGGGCGAGGGCTAAAACAGTCCACTGGACTGTTTTAGTTATAAATCTTGAAGGCGTCGTCGTCGTTGCGTCCGACAAATGGCATTGCTTTGCGAAGTTCTGCACCAACTTTTTCAATTTCAAGATTTTCTGCTTCTTTACGATATGCTTCCATACGTGGGCGACCTGCTTTATAGTCGTTTACAAAGTCATTTGCGAATTTACCTGACTGGATATCCGCAAGAACTGCTTTCATGTTTTCTTTCACTTGATCAGTAATCACTCGCGGACCTGATACATAGTCACCAAACTCAGCAGTGTTTGAAATAGATTGACGCATTTTCTTGAAACCACCTTCATAAACAAGGTCAACAATCAGTTTCATTTCATGCAATACTTCAAAGTAAGCTAATTCTGGTGCATAGCCAGCTTCTGTCAATACTTCAAACCCTGCTTCCATCAAAGCAGTTAAACCACCGCAGAGAACAGCTTGTTCACCAAACAAGTCTTCTTCGGTTTCTTCCTTGAAAGTCGTTTCCAAAAGACCTACACGTGCTGAACCAACTCCTTTTGCCCAGTCCATCGCAATATGTTTCGCGTTTCCAGTAGCATCTTGATACACTGCATAAAGCGCTGGCACACCAAAGCCTTCCTCAAATGTACGACGAACTAAGTGACCTGGACCTTTCGGTGCACACATAAAGACGTCGACATCAGCAGGTACTTTGATAAATTCAAAATGAATATTAAAACCATGAGCAAAACCTAGCGCATTTCCAGCTTCCAAGTTTGGAGCAACTTCGTTCGCATACAAATCTGCTTGAATTTCGTCTGGAGCCAAAATCATAATGACATCAGCTTGTTTTGTTGCTTCTGCAACTTCAAATGTTTCAAAACCATCTTCTTTTGCTTTGTCAAATGACTTACCTGCACGAACACCGATGATGACATCATGGCCTGTATCACGCAAGTTTTGTGCATGTGCATGACCTTGCGAACCATAACCGATAACCGCGATACGTTTGCCATCAAGTGCTGCTACTGTTACATCTTTTTCATATTGCATTTCTACTGTCATAATTCTTTCTCTTTTCTATATTTTATTTGAAGTTTTGGATGCTCAAAGAAAATAAACGCTAGATTAGGCGACGAAGGAGAAGATAGAACGAATGTTCATCAAGCCAAGTCAACGAAGTATAGTGTTTATTATCGGTGAGCATCAGTCTCTGCTGAAACCAGTTGCCCCGGTCCGTGCAATATTCTTGATTCCATAGGGTTGAATCACCCGTAAGAGTGCTTCTATCTTATCTCCATCACCAGTCATTTGGATGGTAATAGAATGCGGTGCTACATCTACAACATTTGCTCTAAATGGCTGAATAATTGCTAAAATTTCTGCTCGTTTTGTAGGTGGAGCTGAAATCTTAACAAGTATCACTTCGCGCTCTAGGTGAGGTATTTCGGTCAAGTCGCGGACACGGACTACATCAATTAAACGATTCAATTGCTTAATAATTTGTTCGACTTCGTCAAGGTTTTCAACATCCACTATCACCGTCACTCGGGAGACATCTTTTACCTCTGTCGGTCCAACAGATATGGACTCAATATTGATTTGACGGCGAGAGAGAACACCTGTAAAGCGGTTAAGAACACCAGATGAATTTCGCAATTTAGCTGTTAACATTCTACGCATTGAACTTCACCCCCAACATTTCCGCATTACTCTTACCCGCTTGCACCATCGGTTGAACATGCTCCTGATTGGAAATATGTATTTCAATCAACATTGGCTTATCTTCTAGAATAACTTTCATATCTTCGCTCAGTGTCGCTGGATTGTCAAAACTATAATGACTGATGCCATAAGCTTCTGCCAACAATTGGAAATTTGGTTCATCATCAAAGACTGATTGACTGCGGCGTTTTTCATAGAATGATTCCTGCCATTGCCGAACCATTCCAAGAGAATGGTTATTGATCAATACAACCTTTATCGGTACGCCATAGCCATTCAAAATAGCCAATTCTTGGTTGGTCATTTGGAATCCTCCATCACCAACAAAGACAATTACTTCTTTATCTGGATTAGCTAATTTGGCACCGATAGCTGCTGGAATACCAAATCCCATGGTACCCATACCACCTGATGTTATCAGCTGTCGAGCATGTTTGTAAGGATAAAATTGGGCAGCCCACATTTGATGCTGACCAACGTCTGTCACGACAATGGCATCCCCTTGCGTCAACTGACCAATTAATTCAATTGCCGCCTGTGGCTTAATAACCTTTTCATCTTCATCATACCAAAATGGCGCCCGACGTTTGTTTTCCAATACTTGTGCCGTCCAATCAGCATAGCCTGTTTCAACTGTTTCTAAAGCAAGCAGAGCTTTCAAGGTTGCCTTAGCATCGCCCACTACTGGAATAGCGGTTTTGACAACTTTACCAATTTCAGCGGGATCAATATCAATATGTGCTACCGTCGCATTTGGCGCATAGGTTGTTGGATTGCCTGTTAGGCGGTCATCGAATCGCGCTCCAATATTGATAATGTAATCAGCCTGATCCATAGCCATATTGGCAGCGTAAGAACCGTGCATACCACCCATGGCTAAAGACAGTTCGTGCTCAATTGGCATCGCCCCCAACCCTAGAAGGGTTGAAACAACTGGAATGCGGTAACGTTCTGCAAAGGCAACTAATTCTTTATTGGCATCTGCATAGTTGACACCACCACCAGCCAATATAACTGGTTTTTGAGCTTGGCTAAGCTGTTTCAAAATTTTCTTAACCTGCAAACCATTTGGTTCAACTGTCGGTTGGTAACTTGGTAAATGCAGAGCAGGATCATGGTAAGATTCTACGATCTTCTCTTGAATATCTTTCGGAACATCAATCACAACTGGTCCAGGACGACCTGTAGTCGCAATATGTAGCGCTTCTGTAATCACTCGAGGAATATCTGCCGTGTCACGGATCTGATAATTATACTTGGTAATCGGCATGGTCATACCTAATACATCCGCTTCCTGAAAGGCATCTTTACCAATCCCTCTTGTTGCTACTTGTCCACTAAATACCAACAGTGGCACACTATCGCCCATGGCATCAGCAATCCCTGTAATGGCGTTTGTAGCCCCCGGTCCTGAAGTGACAATCGCTACGCCCACCTTTCCTGATGATTTAGCGTAGCCTTCTGCTTCGTGAACGGCACCTTGCTCATGACGAGCCAAAATATGCTGAATGCCCTCATACTGATGTATAGCATCATACAGTGGCAATACTGCTCCACCTGGATAACCAAAAACAAGGTCCACTCCAAGTTGATGCAAGGTATCTAAGATTAGAAATGATCCCGAACACGGTTGATTCAATTGAATTTCTTGCACAAATATTCCTCCTCCCTACAAACGTGGTATCTACTATAATAACACACAGTGTTAGAATGTCAAGGAATATTCTGAAAATTCCTACATTTGTTCTACCTTTTTGCCTGAATTCTTAACGATTCCCTAATATTTTCTTAAGGAAAACTTAAGTAAAACCCAGTACTAGCTTGCTTTCAGCTTGGTTTTAGAAAACTCCCCTATAGTATAACCATCAAGAAAATAAATGAGGTTTATGGATATGTATTACGTTACGATACCGGCTTATCAGCCAGATGAAAAATTAATCCAATTACTAAAAGGGATAAAAAACAGGCTAAATTGTCAAGTGATTGTTGTCGATGATGGGAGTAGCGGTGAATCTGTAGAAATCCTAGAAGCAGCTAGACAATACGCAACAGTCCTCCATCATGAGGTCAATAAAGGAAAAGGCCAGGCCTTGCGTACTGCCTTCCAATACATTTATGAATTAAACAAACCAGGAGTGGTTGTCACTGCGGACGCTGATGGCCAGCATGCCATTAATGATATTGATCGAGTTGCACGCGCTGCAATGAATCTCCCAAGCCGATTAATACTAGGTGTTCGCCAATTTACAAATGATACTCCCTTGCGCAGTCGCTTTGGAAACAAGCTGACCCGGGTCTTATTCAAACTCCAAACCGGTGTTACCGTTAGCGATACACAAACTGGTTTACGTGGTTTTCATTCCGACCTAATTCCTTTTATGTTAGAAATAGAAGGTGATCGATATGAATATGAAATGAACATGCTTACGCAAGCGAGTCAGCGTTATCAGATTACAGAAGTTCCTATCCAAACAATTTACATTGATGATAATGCTAGCTCACACTTTCGACCAATCAAAGATGGTTTATTAATTTATAAAAACTTATTTAAATTCGCCCTCGCATCCTTTGGTGGATTTCTAGTTGACTATGGTGTATATGCCTTAGCCTTACTGGTTTTTACAACTTTTCCGACCGCCCTACGGTTACTTTTAGCTAATACCATCGCTCGAATTTGTAGCGCCATTTGTAACTTTACTTTGAATAAAAAATTGGTTTTTCATAATAAGGACAGTGTTACAAGAACGGGAGTAGGCTATTTCACACTCGCATTCATTCTCTTCTTATGCGATACTACTCTCCTTTACTTATTCAATCAACTGTTAGGTCTAAATCTTTATCTGGTTAAATTAGCAGTTGGACTCCTTCTATTTCTAGTATCTTGGTTTATTCAAAAGAATATTATTTTTAAAGAAAGGAAATCATTATCACATGAAATTGCTTAAAAAGCCATTTGCCTACGCCACTATCTTCGGAATGCTCTTAACAGGAGGATTTACTTATTCCATGTTAAAAACCTTTGTGATTTCCGAAGCCATCTCAACTGCCTCAGCAAGCAATACTACTACGAGTAGTCAAAATACTACCACCGTATCATCATCTACTGCTGCAACAATTGCAACCAATGTATCTACAACCGATACGAGCTACTCAGATGACAATATCCAGATTAATCTAGAGACAATCACTACAAATAACACAACCGTTTACGTCGCAGATATTCAAGTTAGTTCTGCTGAATATTTGAAAACAGCTCTTGCTCAAAATACATATGGAACCAACATAACGGCTAAAACCTCTGAAACAGCCGCAGCAAACAATGCCATTTTGGCGATTAACGGGGACTATTACGGGGCAAATTCAACAGGTTACGTTATCAAAAATGGTATCCTTTACCGCGATGCAGTCCGCGACAATGCCTCTTATGGAGACCTTGCAATCTATGCAGACGGCTCATTTGAAATCGTCTACGAGGACGAGGTTACTGCACAAGAATTGATTGACAAGGGTGTTGTCAACCTACTAGCTTTTGGCCCTTCGTTGGTTGAAGATGGTGAAATAGTTGTAGATACATCTACTGAGGTCGGACGAGCAATGGCCTCCAACCCGCGTACTGCTATTGGAATCATTGACGAAAATCACTATATCATCGTTGTTGCAGATGGACGAACTACCGAAAGCGAAGGATTGTCACTTTATCAAATGGCTGAAATTATGAAAGAGTATGGCGCAACTACTGCCTATAACCTTGATGGTGGTGGCTCATCAACCCTTTATCTCAATGGTCAAGTTATTAACAATCCAACAACAAACGGAAACACTATTTCAGAAAGGGCGGTGAGCGATATTGTCTACATCGGTTACTAATTCAACAACGAGATTCTCAAGAACATTTATCTCCTACTTAGCTATGGCAGCCTTCCTATTCATCTTCAGTCGTATTTACGAGAGCCTTAGTTATGGAGAAGTTTCAGTCTTTATGCACTATATGTTCTGCGCAACTTTAGTGGGAGGCATTCTGCTATTGGGCCTTCTGCAAGTCAAGCCCAACTTATCACGAATGACTTATAACTTGTGGAACTCAGGCATTGCTACCATTACAGCCGGATGTCTCCTCCGAGGTATCATAAATCTATCCGGTCGCTCAACCACCTTAGATCAACCTTACTGGTATGTTGGTGCTGGTTTCCTGACACTTTCACTCATCACACTATTCATCAGTGACACAAGAAGAACTCGTCAAAAATCGACAGCTTAACTGACACACCGACTTTTAAGACATTTGGTATAAACCATCTGTCTTTTTTGTATTTCATCGAGGGTTGTTTTTACAGAATATTCAGAAATTTACATTTCTTTATCCATTCTCTTATCGATTCCGCTACTTCTGTGATATAATGGGTAAAATAAGATAGGGAGAAGAGAAATGACCGAAAAAGACACACTAAAAAATCTCCGTCACCGTAGTTCTGTCTACGATTCGATGGTCAAATCACCTAACCGAGCTATGCTTCGTGCAACTGGAATGACTGATGATAGTTTTGAAAAACCTATCATAGGGGTTATTTCAACTTGGGCTGAAAATACACCCTGTAATATCCATCTACATGACTTTGGAAAATTAGCTAAAGAAGGTGTAAAAGATGCTGGCGCTTGGCCTGTCCAATATGGAACCATTACCGTTGCTGACGGGATTGCTATGGGAACACCCGGCATGCGCTACTCACTCACGTCACGTGATATCATTGCTGACTCTATTGAAGCTGCAATGGGTGGACATAACGTAGATGCCTTTGTAGCAATCGGTGGATGCGATAAGAACATGCCTGGCTCTATGATTGCAATTGCCAATATGGATATTCCTGCAATATTCGCCTATGGTGGAACCATTGCTCCAGGAAAATTAAATGGCAAAGATATTGATCTCGTTTCAGTTTTTGAGGGAATTGGTAAGTGGAACCACGGAGATCTAACCGCGGAGGAAGTCCGCGAAATTGAATGCAATGCATGTCCTGGACCTGGTGGTTGTGGCGGTATGTACACTGCTAATACAATGGCAACAGCCATCGAAGTTTTAGGTATGTCTATCCCGGGTTCCTCATCTCATCCAGCGGAATCTCCTGAGAAAAAGGCTGACATCGAAGAAGCTGGTCGTGCAGTTGTTCGTATGTTAGAACTCGGACTCAAACCATCTGACATTATGACACGTGAAGCTTTTGAAGATGCGATAACTGTTACGATGGCTCTAGGGGGCTCAACCAACGCCACCCTCCATCTCCTTGCTATTGCTCATGCCGCAAATGTCGATCTAACTCTTGAAGATTTCAACGATTTCCAAGAACGAGTACCTCATTTGGCAGACTTAAAACCATCTGGTAAATATGTCTTCCAAGATTTATATAACGTTGGTGGCGTACCTGCCGTTATGAAATACTTGTTGAAGAACGGTTTCCTTCATGGTGACCGCATCACATGTACTGGTAAAACAGTGGCTGAAAACTTGGAAAATTTTGCCGATTTGACACCCGGTCAAGATGTCATCATGCCGCTTGAAAATCCAAAACGTGCTGATGGACCACTGATTATCCTCAAAGGAAACCTAGCTCCTGAAGGTGCTGTCGCTAAAGTTTCTGGTGTAAAAGTGCGTAATCACACTGGGCCTGCGAAAGTCTTTAATTCCGAAGAAGAAGCAATTGAGGCTGTATTGACCGATGAAATTGTCGACGGAGATGTGGTCGTTGTCCGTTATGTTGGTCCAAAAGGTGGACCTGGTATGCCTGAAATGCTGTCCCTTTCTTCTATTATTGTCGGAAAAGGCCAAGGTGACAAGGTAGCCCTACTAACAGACGGTCGTTTCTCTGGCGGCACCTATGGACTGGTTGTTGGTCATATCGCTCCTGAAGCTCAGGATGGTGGCCCAATCGCCTTCCTCCGCACTGGCGATTTGGTAACAGTTGATCAAGATACCAAAGAAATCACCATGCATGTGTCTGATCAAGAAATTGAAGAACGCAAGCAAACAACAGTGATTCCACCACTCTACTCTCGTGGCGTGCTCGGGAAATATGCCCATACAGTGTCATCAGCCTCTAAAGGAGCTGTTACAGACTTCTGGAGACCTGAACGTACTGGTAAACAATAAATCATATCACAAAGCCTTGTCTAACCGACTGGGCTTTTATAAGGTGAAAACGAAGTTGAAATTAAATGTTGAATTATCTCGTTTTCGTGTAAAAGAGGGTAAGACTGCAAAAGTAGACGAATGGATGGCCTTTCTCAACAATCACATGAAAGACACATTATTGACACTCGAAAATGAAAAAATGTATGTCGAAACAATTTTCCGTGAAATACTAGATGGATGTGAATACCTCTACTGGTATTCTTTTCAAGCCGAAGGAGGGATCGAAGTCACAGATTCGGAATCATACATCGACAAAAAACATTTAGAATACTGAGAAGAATGCATTGATCCAAGCTATGGCATGGTCGATCTGGATCCTCAAGTCCTTATGATTCCCAAACCCATTTATGAAACGATGGAAGAATTAGACAGACAATACGATGACACATTTAAAAAAGAGCTGCAGTAAAATAAAACTGCAACTCTTTTATTTGGGGCTTATCCCCAGAGTAATTCGACCTAAGCGACTAATTCTTGTCATTTTCCAAGCGGGAGACCAAACAATCTCGACTTGAGCATCTTCTATTCCGTCAATAGTCTTTAAAGCTGCTACTAACTCTCCAGGCATCGTATCTGCACATGAGCAACCTGCATCAGTAAAGGTCATCACTACTTTACAAAACCCGGTTTCATCTAGATGAATTTCATAGACAAGTCCTAAATTGTATATATCTAACTCAATCTCGGGATCGTAAATGGATTCCAACACCTCCACCAATTGATCTGACAAAACAAGGGCTCGCTCATTGACTTGAATATCTTCTCTCATTTATCCAAACACTCCTAAAACATTTATAAAAAGTATTGTATCATAATTATTTGAAATATACTTGTCTTATCAAATGTTTTCATCTAGTTTTCAAAGTGCACGAACCTCTGAATGCTCACCTTGACCAATAGAAAAGATATACTTATGACCTTGAGTCAAGCTATGATAGAAGCCATGACCAGCATTAATCTGAAATACTTGCATTGTATCACTAGACTCATCTTTATAGATATGTTGATAATAAGGATTATCCGCAAAAACTGTCTTTAGATAGTCGTTCTCCACAGGTCTGGCAGTCCCTTCTACACGCACTACCTGGATAAGATACCCTTCCTCAGAAATAGCCGTCATCGCAACTCTTTGATCCCCCATCAATTGATCATAGAAATGCGTTTCTGGGCTTGTCATAAAGAAAATCCCTTCTTCGTTTGCTGCAGTGATATGAGCATGACGAGCATGTGGATTTCCATACTCATCCATAGTAGCAAAAACCCCAACCTTCATATCTTCCAAAATATGCATAATATCTTTTAGTTCCATGGTATCACCCCTTGAAAACACCTGTTTTCTAAAGTATATCAAAAACAAGCGAAAATGTTAAGTGGAATATTGATAGAAATGGTGAAAGTGTTTCATGAACAACTCCCTACTGACAGAACCATTTAAGAAGGTAGCTTTCCATGAGTATAAAGATAAAAAGGGAGAGCTAAATGAGCCTTTGTGTCAATAAGGTATAAACTTGCTTATACCTAGCACTTCGAATAATACATTGGGTAACTAGATAAAAAACTTCTGTAATTAATATTTGTAAAATAGCCAGATTTCACAAACTGAGATGGATAGATAACTTTCTAAAAAGTTAGTCAAAAAAGTTAGTCACTTGTATTATTTGTACTTATCAGAAAAACTATATTTAACAAAATGGGAGGCGTATCCAATGAATTCTCCACTAAATATCAGTATTACAGAAGTTAGTAAAGAAGGATTGAGTATAGAAACTAGCATTCTCAAAGATGGGGCAACAATTAACTTTGACAAAGAATTGGAAAAAGCCAAGAATAAATACGAAGAATTATTGAAAGAATTGATAGATAATTGAAATCCCTATCTAAACAAATTTGACATATTAACAACTAATTCTTGAAATAAAGTCTATAATAAAAACAAAGTGGTTATCGACCTGATTGTTAATAGACACTTTTCTATATTCTACTGTATTCTTATTACTAATAGTATCCTGACTGCAATCATTTATCAACTAAAAGATAATATTGATTGCGGTCGTTTTTACTTGAACCAAACCAAGTAATGATTTCTAAATCACGAAGTTTATGTAACATTTTAACAACAAATGATCGACTCCTGCCTGTAATCTCAATGGCTTTTGCCGTTGTCATTCTCTCGCCTGAATTATACATATAGTGGACAATCAGTTGCTCATCTGCTGTTAATTCACCAAAATCAGAGAACTGTTTTTCCAAGCTGTCTTTTGTACGGAGATGTCGGCTGACAATGTTGTTCTCAAGCGTCAGGACAACCTTATTCCCAGGTTCTGAGATGGAGAAAGGCAGATTCCATCTCCGAGTAGATACGTTTAACACCTTCATTCATCTCACGTACCCAAC
>OCTV010000187.1_pt1 | contig 24822 bp, 27 predicted proteins | sample 1539101 | NCBI WGS metagenome assembly OCTV01 (sample SAMEA3991422, study PRJEB22521) | metagenome | biome: anthropogenic terrestrial biome; feature: sewage plant; material: sludge | place: Sweden | collected 2012-09-26 | reverse complement strand
CAAAAAAAGGCACTTTTGGAACAAATAGAAGGTCAAAAATCAGATTTGTGTTTTTCTCCTTTTGAGACTATGGAATCGTTAGAAACCTATTGTAGAAATGTCGCTGGCTCTGTAGGAGCGATGTTGTGGCCTATGATTGGTGATGAGAAGTTTTTGACTGAAACTAATCAGACAGTTTATTTAGAATATTGTTATCAATTAGGAATGGCTATGCAAATAACGAATATTTTACGTGACATTGGCGAAGATGCAAGAAAACGTGGACGAGTATATTTACCAACTAAACTATTATCAGATTTTGGCTGGACAATATCGGATGTTATGGAGTTAAGCAACAACGCGAAATCATGGAAAGATATTCCTGAAAATTTTTCTAGTATATGGGAAGAGGTCTCCAAGATTAGTCAAAAATACTATAATGTTTTGGATAATCATATTGATATTTTTCATCCTAGTTGTCGTTTAGGACTTTTGTCAGCAGCTAATATTTATCATGCTATTGAAGATGAGATTCGAAATGATCATTATGATTGTGTTACTAAACGTCAATATACAAGCCGTTTCAAACGATTATCTATCATTAATGATATGAAAAAAAGACTTCAAAAAATCAGTAAGTCTTAAAAGTTAAAGAAAGATTTTTTTGAGGAATCTTAGACAATTTGGTACAAAATTTCTACTTCAAATGTTAGTATGTATGTTTATTGTCTAGACGTCGCGTAAGATTTATAGAAAAATATAAAAAGGAACTAAGCATTATTAATTTGCCTAGTTCCTTTCATTTGTCTAACCATTGTTGTAACAGGATTTTTTTAGATGCAAACGATTCATTGATTTCTAGCTTATATCAAAAAAGATATGCTTTAAAATAGAATTCGTTTAACTATGTGGGGTTTATATTTTGAAAAAGTTACAATTCTTTTGGAACGCAATATTTAGAGGATATTTAGTTATCTTTCTCAATGAGTTCTTTTATGGGGTTTATTCTCGGATTAATAAGATACAAATCTTTGAGTTAGCCAAGATTATTTATGATAAGTCATGAAAATTGCAAGAAAATGCTCTTGATTTCTGAAAAGGATGGTGCTACACTAAACAAGTAACAAATACCTCCTTAGCTCAGTTGGTAGAGCAGTAGACTCTTAATCTATGGGTCGCAGGTTCGATTCCTGTAGGGAGCATATAACTATACATAAAAAAGCCTTTGTTTAAAGGCTTTTTTGGTTGTCTAAAGAGGATTTGTCCCATCATTTATCCCCGAAAAACATCTTGATTTAAATTTCAATGACAAATTTACAATCTTACTTAGATGCTAGTTCTCTTCCACAAATTTTTTTACAGTTTTCTTTATTTCAGCTCCATGTCCCTCCATCAAATGTCCCCCATTTTTGAAGATCTTTTTTGTTAACCTTGGATACCTATAAAGAGATTGTTTAACGTGACCTTGTGGAGCGGAGTATGGTGCAACTTTATCATCTTCTGAATGTATGATCAATGTCGGTACTTTTAAATCTTCAATCCTATAATCGTTAAAATTAACTGCCATATCTCGATTGGTAATGTCACTATCTATATTGACACCTTTTGCTCTTTTATCAATCGGAAACATTTGATAAATCGTACTTGGCTTCATCCCCATCGTTTGATCAAAAAATGGTGATATTAACCACATTGCAATATTATTATTTAAAAATTCAGGAGGTCCCAATCGCTTTGGAACATGATTAGGTTTTTTGTCCCAAGGAGAAGCTGAACTATATAAAATTAGTCCTCTACATCTCTCTGGATGATCAAGAGCAAATTTTATAGCAACTGTTCCACCTGCAGACGTACCAACTACAAATACCTTATCAATATTTAAATGGTTCAACAGTTCAATAAAGGAACTAACTTGTTCTTCAGGACTTCCATTTCCTTTTATATCACTGCCTAGATAACCAAATCGAGACGGAGCAATTATTCGATAAGTATCAGAAAAATCTTTTAGATTATTAAAGGCTTGATCATAACCACCATATAATCCATGAACGGAAAGTAAGATATTTTCACTATTACCATGGTCTAAATATGTTACTTTCCCATAACTTAGCTTTACTTCTCGATGGTCTAAATGTGTTAACTTTTTTTCAGATTTATTTAAAGATTTAAAAAACGATATCATGTTGAAAATAACAAATAAACATAATAGGGTTAGAAATACATTGAATATTTTTTTCATTTTTCATTTCTCATTTCCATATATGCATAATAAAAATCAGTTACCATTAATTCTATTTCTTTTTTTGCCTCATCAATTTTTTCATGATCAAGGTCGTATTTCTGTAATAAGAAAAATAGAGGTGAGTAAAATTTCACCGCTAACACATGCGAGTCATTTTTGGGTATTACATTATTAGTAATCATCATTTTAAAAATTTCTTCTTCCTGAGTGATAACAGATTCAATATATATTTCTTTGAATTGTATATCCAGTTCTGGAGAATTATATCTTTCAATCATTAATAGTTTTCTAAAATTAGATACAAAGTAGTCCGATAAATGATACTCAAAAAGTTGTATAGTATTATTTATCATTTCAACTAATGTGACTTTACTATAATATGTTTGTATTTCATTATTATCAGGTAGACCAATAATTGAACTCTTAGCACGTATTTTCTCATAAAAAGTATCACAACATGCATCAAAGATAGCTTGTTTACTCTTGTAATGTTTATATAATGATGGTGTTTTAATCCCTACAGCTTCTGCTATTTCATTCATATACACAGAATCAAAACCTTTTCTAGAAAATAACCCTAATGCTTCATAAATTATCTTTTCTTTTGTATTCATATTATCTCCAATTAAGCTAATTCAAATTAGCCTGTTTTAATTATACTACTTATAGTTTCAATATCAAGTAGAATAATAATAATATAATGATTAACAAAGCTTTATATATCAATTTGATATTTATCTTTTCAATCTATCAGCCGTTGTTAAAACTGCATCTCCTTAATTTGGTACAGTGCTATTTTAAGGTAAACTAAAAAAGAAGCCACTTTAGGCTTCTTTTTTTCTAATCCTACTTCACAAAAAGAAAATTGTTAAGATATAAGATACTTTATTAAAAAATAACCATATAAGCCATGTACATTAAATGTTTGACGTGTCTTTTTCTTTAAAATTTTATTTTCGCCAGTCCCAGTCAATTTGGTAAATAATCTTTTATCTGGATTGTCTATATATCCAACTTTCATGTACTCGTCGTATGCTTTCAGCCACTCGCTATCAAACGGCACATCTCGTTCTGATTGCGGATTCTTAGTAGGTCCCCAACCTTTCTTCTTTCCGTAAACCTTGTAAGTCCTGCGGATTCGTAAACACATATTTTCGCGGTCAACGATAGGTTCTGTAATGCCGGTTGCTTCCGAAAATCGCAAACCCGTCTTTCCAATTGTGTACAGGAAGAAGTGGGACTGGTACTTGATTGTCTTTCGATAATCTGTGATTAATTGTTCATATTCATCTAGTTCTAAATAATTGTCTTCTTCTCTTTTGGACTCGACATCGGAGAAAACTTTGACAATTTCGGTAAAATCTTTTTTTAAAATACCTTGATGGAAAGCAACTTTAATTGATGCCCTTATATGCGAATTGAACCTTTTGACACTATCTTTCACATAACATTTTGCCAGTTCGTTTATAATGTTTTGATAGGAAGTAGCATTTATCTTTGAGAGTTTCGTTTCAGGGAAATATTTAGTAATTAGTAGTCGAGACATTGGTTGTGGGATATGATGATGAACAAGATGCCAGAGTTGCAGCAGATAAAATCAGTAGGCTTATAGTGGTAATTTTTTTCATTGTATACTCCTGCGCTTTCGCTTTGGTCATACTAGGTCTTTCAGGAATGCTAATCATTGGCTATGGCATTTACAAGGGCACAATAAATATTCAAAAAGTGGTTAACCACCTAGAGGTTACCATTGAAGCGAATTCATAATACTATATATAATAAAACTACAAAAAAACGCATAAAATCAAGCTTATTTGGAAGACGATTTTATGCGTTTTACTTTTCATGGCAATATCAGCTTATTTTGGGAACTTGGTGTTTATGCATATTTGGTGTTTATGCATATAATATGTATTCTCTTCCATTTATCTCACTTGCATTCCATAAATGGTTTGCTTTCGATTGACAAAATACGCTATGATAAGTACGGGTATTGCGTATTGGATGATACTACTTCCGAACACTTCGTATCCAATAAAAATAGGAGCTAGTAAGGTATTGGTGGCTGTTCCAAATACGGCACAATACCCAAGGGCTGCAGCAAGTTCAGTTGGTAGACCTAGTAATCCTGCTAAAACAGCCCCAGAACTTGCTCCAATCGCAAAGAGTGGAGTAACTTCGCCCCCTTGAAAACCTGCAGCCAAACAAAGACAGGTGAGTAGGAGTTTTAGTAGCCAATCGTAAGCAAACACCTGTTCCCCAGCTAAACTTGCATCGATCAAATTGGTTCCTAGACCAGTATAACGACCTTGATGGAAGAAAAATAGTAGAACGGTCAGTCCAACTCCCATGATAGCTATTTTAATGTAAGGATTTGGAAGCCATCGAGTTGAGATGCTTTTTGATTGCGTCAAAAACCAGGCGAATAAATTGCCGATGAAACCGAAGCAAAGGGCAATAAATAGCCATTTAAAACTATCTGTAAACTGGAATGAAAAAGATGAAATAGTGTGGGAAAATTTCTCTAATCCCAATAAATGGGAAGTAGTAGAAGCTGTGAAGGCGGCAACTAGACAATAGGGGAGACTAGTCCAAGAATATTGGCCAACGATTAAAACCTCAATGGCAAAGAAACCAGCAGCCAATGGTGTTTGAAATAGCCCTGCAAAACCTGCGGCCATACCAATCTTTGTTATCATGTCTTTGGGCAAGTGTGTGAAACCATGTTTTTTTAACCAGTGTGAGAGACTGGCTCCAAGTTGGACAGCTACCCCCTCGCGACCAACGGAAGCGCCAAAAAGATGACTGAGCCAAGTTGTAGAGATGATGAGCGGAATGAGAACTGGAGAAATTTGTACTATCTCCCCTTGTCCAGCTTTGAATACTAAGCCCATACCTGCTTGGACTTCCCTCCCCCATTTTTGATAAATGAAAATAATCAGCACCCCTACAAGTGGCAGAAAGGGGATTAGATATATAAAATATTCAGATCGTAAGTCTCCAACCCCTAGTAGAATTTTCCCAAAAAGTGTGGTGATAATTCCTGCACCGACTCCAATTAAGCAAGAAAAGAAAAGGAGTTGGATGGCATGTTTCATCTTATTACTCATGATTCGCTAACTTGGAAGATTGATATGCTCTTGATTGGGCTATCATATCACTAAAGGTCGCTTGAATAGCAGAGCGGTAATCATCCTTTTGGACTAATTTTCCAACTCTTTCAAGAACAGCTTTTTCTCGGCTGGTATCCAAAACAGGCTTACCTGTTGCTCGTTTGTAGGCTGCGACTTGATCAACAAGCTCCATACGTTTTTCCAATAGTGCAACAAGTTCCTCATCAAGCTGATTAATTTGTGAACGAATCATGTCTAAATCCATTATTTACTCCTCCAGAGATTGTTTCAGTTGGTTTTTAGTATAGCAAAAAACAAGGCGAAAAACCAGCCTTGTTAAGAATGTTTACCAACTTGCTTTTTTAACCCCAGGGAGTTGACCAAGATGAGCTGATTCACGGAAAGTAATTCGACTCACACCGAATTTTCGCATATAAGCATGCGGACGGCCATCTGCCCGGTCTCGGTATTTTAGTCGATTAGGATTTGAGTCGCGAGGCAATTTTCTGAGTGCTTGGTAGTCACCTTTTTCTTTGAGACTTTTTCGCAAATCTGCATAACGTTCGATTAGTTCCAACTGCCTCTGATAGCGGGCCATTTTTGATTTTTTAGCCATAAAATTCTCCTTTTCCTAAAAACTTAACCAGTTAACTATATATCAAAAAAATAAAGATTGCAAACAATAGGTGTACAATCTTATTAATAGGCTAAAAAAACAGACCAGACCTATTGATAAGCCAGTCTGTTTGTCAATTAATTCAAAGTATCTAATTTTGCAGCAAGGTCTGTTGCAAATTGCTCAAGATTAACAATATCCTCATCTTCAGCTGCAAGGTCTACCTTGACATTTTCAGCACCCTTAGTTGCACCACGTGAACCCAACATGACATCAAAGTCATCTACTGCACTACAGAAGTCATCATAGAAGGTATCACCAGAACCGCAAACACCGTAGACCTTACCAGTCAAATCTAAGTCAGCTAGGTCAGCATAGAAATCAACAATTTCATCTGGAAGTTCACCATCACCACCATACGAATAGGTATAGCTAGCTACAACAATAAGGTCTGCATCCAAAATATCTTCTGTTTCAATAGTCGTACATTCATGTACCTGTACTTCAACGCCCAACTCTTCTAGCTTACTGGCGACGATGTCAGCAATTTCTTCTGTGTTACCAGTCATACTAGCGTAAACTATTTTTGCTAGTGCCATAATTTCCTCCAAATTACATAGTAATTCCATTATACCACACACCCATCATTTTCAAAAGGGGAAGTTTATGCTAAAATGATGAAAAGGAGTTGCTATGACAATTTACAGTAAAATTATTGAAAAAATTCACGAATATGACACGATTATTATTCATCGACATAAAAGACCAGATCCGGATGCGATTGGTAGTCAAGTTGGCTTACAGAAACTCTTGCAGAAGAATTTTCCTGAAAAAACCATCAAGGTAACCGGTTTTGAGGAACCAAATCTTGCTTGGATGGCAGGAATGGACGTAGTTGCAGACCAAGACTATCAAGGAGCCTTAGTAATCGTGACAGACACTGCCAATACTGCGCGTGTGGATGACGACCGTTATACTCAAGGAGATTTCTTGATAAAAATCGATCATCACCCCAATGAGGAGCCTTATGGTGACCTGCTCTGGGTCAATACGGAAGCCAGCTCATGCAGTGAAATGATTACGGAACTAGCCATCCAAAGCCAACTTGAACTCGATGGAGAGATTGCTCGTCTACTCTATGCAGGAATTGTGGGCGATACAGGCCGCTTTCTCTATCCAGCAACCAGCTCGCGCACCTTTGAGATTGTTGCTCGTCTCCGCCAAGAAGATTTTGACTTTGCAAGGATGTCTCGCCAGATGGATACCATTGATTTCAAGATTGCCAAGTTGACAGGTTACGTCTACGACAACTTGGAAGTGGATGAACATGGTGCGGCACGTGTCGTTTTGACACAGGATATTCTCGAAAAATATGGGGTGACCGATGCGGACACTTCCTTTATCGTAGGTGCACCAGGACGGATTGGAATTGTTCAATCTTGGGGGATTTTTGTGGAACAAACTGACGGAAATTACAGAGTCCGTTTGCGCAGTAAGTATCTTCCAATCAACGAGATTGCCAAACGCCACGATGGCGGTGGCCACCCACTAGCAAGTGGTGCTAACTCTTATTCACTCTCCGAAAATGAGCAAATATACCAAGAAATCCAAGAGGTAGTGAGGAATGCAAGCAAGTAGTCGCTCCCTTCGGCTTATGGGAACCATCATTGAAACCAGAATATGGCATCCTCAGGCAGAACCGATTTTGGATCAGGTAGAAGAGCTTCTCTATCTCTACAAGGATCGGTTTTCTGCTAATGACTTGACCTCTGAATTAATGGAGGTCAACCTCAATGCTGGTGTTCAGGCGGTTCCTGTTGCCGATGACCTGTATGAATTGATTACATTGGGCAAAGAACATAGTCTGGCTCAGGGATCTTTTTTGAATATTACCATTGGTCCCCTTGTGCAAAGCTGGCGGATTGGTTTTAGCGATGCCAAACTTCCAACTCAAGAAATGATCAGTGAAAAACTCCAACTCATCAATCCAAGGGACATTGAATTGGATGACCAAGAGCACACAGTCTATTTGAGAAAAGAAGGCATGGCGATTGATTTGGGTGCTCTTGCTAAAGGATATGTAGCAGATAAGATTGTCGACTTCTTGAAAAGAATAGGTGTGGAAGCTGGATTGATTAACCTGGGTGGCAATGTCCTGACCTTTGGTCAAGCTCCTCACAATCCAGATGGATATTGGCGAATTGGTATACAGGATCCTCAGAAACCACGTGGTGAAAATGCCCTCGTCCTAAAAATACGAGAAGAATCGGTTGTCACCTCTGGTATTTACGAAAGAACCCTAACCGTGAATGGAAAGACCTATCATCATATTTTGAGTCCTGAGACTGGCTATCCAATCGAGTCGCAGCTGGCTAGTTTGACCATTGTGTCCAAACGATCCGTTGATGGTGAGATTTGGACAACTCGACTGTTTGGTCAAGAAATGACTCGGATTTATAAGATGGTAGAGGAAACTGATGGTATCGAGGCGGTTTTGATTGGGCTTGATGGCAGGATTCTAGTGACTTCAGGGCTTTCTGAGAAAGTTCTTGCCGGTAAAGAAAGGGTTTCTGATAGCTTGGGCAGTCCTTCAAGAGGGGGATTTGGGGCAAGGGTCACTTCTGATGTAGCTTCGGGTGCATCAGCACTTTAGTTTTTGGGAGTTTTTGAAATAACCTAAAATAGTTAAAAATTGGTTTAAAAGACTTGCCAGAAGGAAAAATTTTTGGTAGAATTAAATGGTTATAATCTATGGCTCGAAAAAGAGACCATGGCAGAAAGGAATTTTTATAATGAAAAAAGATATCCATCCAGAATATCGCACTGTTGTCTTCTTGGACACAACTACTGGCTACAAGTTCCTTAGTGGTTCAACTAAGAAATCAAACGAAACAGTTGAATTCGAAGGTGAAACATACCCATTGATCCGTGTGGAAATTTCATCAGACTCACACCCATTCTATACTGGACGTCAAAAGTTCACTCAAGCAGATGGACGTGTGGATCGTTTCAACAAAAAATACGGTCTCAAATAATCAGCGTTATAAAATCGTTGAAAACGTTGATTTTAAGCCATTCCCGTGCCGTGGGAATGGCTTTCTTTTTGAAATGGTAACGGAAATGGTAACGGGTGGGCGCTACATTCCCAAAAATTGGGCAAACTTTTCAGTCGCTTTTCTTTTGTATTTTCGTTTTATGGATGTATTACTGTTTAAAGTAGTGGTTGTTCCGTCAATTGTTTTATAATGCCTTGATGAGATTGAACTAGTTTGTACTTATACGATTTTGGCTATACATTTCAACTTTTGATTTCAATGACCAGTCTTTTTTTGCTATAATGGAAAGAGTTAGTATTTGAGTTGAAAGTATGAGGTCATTCATGAATAACAGAGGAACAATTGATAGTCGAATAGATTATTCACTTATTCTACCCGTCTTTTTTTTACTAGTTGTAGGCATACTCTCATTGTATATTGCAGTTAGTCAGGATTATCCTGATATTGTACTTCAGATGGTTGGGCAACAGGTTGCATGGATAGGAATTGGAGTTATTGCTGCCTTAATCGTTATGTTTTTTTCTACCAAGTTCTTATGGCAAATTACACCGTTTCTCTATGTTTTGGGTTTAGGATTGATGGTTCTTCCATTATTTTTCTACAGTCCGGATTTAGTTGCTTCAACAGGTGCTAAGAACTGGGTTACGATTGGAGATACAACGCTGTTTCAACCTTCTGAATTTGTGAAAATCTCATACATCATCATGTTGGCAAGAGTGATTGTTACATTTCACAAGTACCATGAAGAACAGTCCATAAAGAATGATTTCAAATTAATAGGATATTTGACACTCTTTACGATTCCTGTTTTGGCATTATTGGCCTTACAAAGTGATTTGGGTACATCTTTGGTTTTCATTGCTATTTTTTGCGGAATGGTTCTTTTATCAGGAGTATCATGGAAAATATTGGTGCCCATTAGCCTTGTTGCATTCGTTTTGGTGACTGGCTTTATGTTGATTTTTATTTCACCTGGTGGAACAACTCTATTGCATAATTTGGGAATGGACACGTATCAAATCAACCGGATTTCCGCTTGGTTGGATCCTTTTAAAAATGCTCAAACCACGACCTATCAACAGGCACAAAGTCTCATTGCGATTGGAAGTGGTGGTTTAAAAGGGATTGGATTTAATCAGACTAATTTATTCATCCCAGTTCGTGAAAGTGACATGATTTTTACTGTTATTGCTGAGGATTTTGGTTTTATAGGTAGTAGTGTGTTGATTGGTCTATATTTATTGTTAATTTATAGAATGTTACGGGTTACCTTGAAATCGAACAACAAATACTATACCTACATATCTACAGGCTATATCATGATGCTTTTGTTCCACGTTTTTGAGAATATTGGTGCAGCAACTGGATTATTGCCTTTGACAGGTATTCCTTTACCTTTTATTTCACAAGGTGGATCATCAATGGTAGCCAACTTAATTGGTATAGGATTGATTTTGTCCATGGGTTACCAGTATCATTTGTCGAATGAAAGAGACAATGATCATTCACGTAAATTAAAAAAAATTACGATCAAACGTTTAGAAAGATAGGTTTCATATGGTAAAAGTTGCAGTAATGTTGGCGCCGGGTTTTGAAGAAATCGAGGCTTTGGCACCTGTTGATATTTTTCGTAGGGCTGGATTTGACTGTCATATGATAGGATTGCTGGATCGAACCGTTGAAGGTTCTCATGGAATTCGTGTGGAAGCTGATACAAGGTTTTCGGGACAATTAACTTCCTATGATCTTGTTGTATTGCCGGGGGGGATGCCAGGTGCTACAAACCTTCGTGATCATAGTGAATTGATCGCGGACTTACAGGCTGTTGTTGACACTGGTAAATTTGTTGCTGCTATCTGTGCTGCTCCTATTGTGCTGGACAGAGCAGGCTTATTGGAGAACAGAAACTACACTTGCTATCCAGGTATGGAACAGGATATTCAATCAGGGAATCATATTGAAGAAGTAGTTGTAGTTGATGGTCCAATCGTTACAAGTCGTGGGGCAGGAACCAGTCTGGAATTTGCTTATACGTTGGTAGATATGTTTGGCAATGATGGGCATGAATTAGCTAAGAAGATGGTTTATCGCCGTAATTAAGTAGAACGAGAAAGGTAGAATGAGAGTCATCTACCTTTCTTTTTTACTGTTAAATTAGTAAAAAATATGCTATAATGAAAGGTATTCACTAGAATGTTTTTAATAGCGATAAAGGAAGAAAAATGACAGAAGAAATCAAAGATTTACAAGAAAAAGCTCAAGAGTATGATGCCAGTCAAATCCAAGTTCTAGAAGGTCTTGAAGCTGTTCGTCTGCGTCCAGGGATGTATATTGGTTCCACATCTAAAGAGGGTTTACATCATTTGGTGTGGGAAATTGTCGATAACTCGATTGACGAGGCGTTGGCGGGATTTGCGAATAAAATTGAAGTTTTCATTGAGACAGATAATTCTATTACCGTTATTGATAATGGACGCGGTATTCCTGTTGATATTCAGGAAAGAACGGGTCGCCCAGCTGTTGAGACGGTCTTCACAGTGCTCCATGCCGGAGGTAAATTTGGCGGAGGTGGCTACAAGGTATCTGGTGGTTTGCACGGCGTTGGTTCTTCTGTTGTAAATGCTTTGTCTGCTCAATTGGATGTACGAGTCTATAAAAACGGTCAGGTTTATTACCAAGAATACCGAAGAGGTGAAGTTGTTGCAGATTTGAAAGTAATAGGTGAAACAGACCGTTCTGGTACAACTGTTCATTTCACACCAGACCCTGAGATTTTTACTGAAACAACTGAATTTGAATTTACTAAATTAAACAAGCGGATTCAAGAACTTGCATTTCTAAACCGTGGTTTAAATCTTTCAATTACTGACAAACGGGAGGGCTTGGAACAAACCAAGGAATACCATTATGAAGGCGGGATTGCCTCTTATGTTGAATACCTCAATGAAAATAAAGATGTGATTTTTGAGACACCAATTTACACTGAGGGTGAGATGGAGGATATCACTGTTGAGGTTGCTATGCAATATACAACAAGTTATCATGAAAATGTCATCAGTTTCGCCAATAATATCCATACTCATGAAGGCGGTACTCACGAACAAGGTTTCCGTACAGCATTGACTCGTGTCATCAATGATTACGCTAAAAAGAACAAAATCCTAAAGGAAAATGAAGACAATCTATCTGGTGAAGATGTTCGAGAAGGTTTGACAGCAGTCATTTCTATTAAGCATCCTGTACCGCAATTTGAAGGACAAACAAAGACAAAACTTGGAAATAGCGAAGTTGTAAAGATTACAAACCGCCTCTTTTCTGATGCTTTTGCAGAGTTTCTGTTGGAAAATCCACAGATTGCTCGACGGATTGTTGAGAAAGGGATTCTGGCGAGCAAGGCTCGTATTGCAGCCAAACGTGCGCGTGAAGTAACTCGTAAGAAATCAGGTCTTGAGATTTCCAACCTTCCTGGTAAGTTAGCTGATTGTTCATCGAATGATGCAACAAAGACAGAGTTGTTTATCGTTGAGGGGGATTCAGCCGGTGGATCAGCAAAATCTGGACGAAATCGTGAGTTTCAGGCAATCTTGCCAATTCGTGGTAAAATCTTGAACGTTGAAAAAGCGAGCATGGATAAGATTTTGGCTAATGAAGAAATCCGTAGCTTATTTACTGCTATGGGGACTGGGTTTGGAGCGGATTTTGATGTTACCAAGGCTCGTTACCAAAAATTAGTCATCATGACGGATGCCGATGTCGATGGTGCTCATATTCGTACTCTCCTTTTGACTTTATTCTACCGCTACATGCGTCCGATTGTTGAAGCAGGATATGTCTACATTGCACAACCACCTATCTATGGTGTTAAGGTTGGAAGCGATATTAAAGAGTATATTCAACCAGGTGTCAATCAAGAGCAGGAATTACAAGACGCTTTAGAGAGACATAGTACAGGACGCTCTAAGCCAACTATTCAGCGTTATAAAGGTTTGGGAGAGATGGATGATCATCAATTATGGGAGACAACTATGAATCCAGAAAACCGTTTAATGGCGCGTGTTTCAGTTGATGATGCTGCAGAAGCTGACAAGATATTTGATATGCTGATGGGGGATAAGGTCGAACCTCGTCGAGAGTTTATCGAAGAAAATGCCGTGTATTCAACACTAGATGTGTAAAAATGAAAAAAATAGTGCAATTGCTAGTAAGATATGGTATAATTAAGCGATATTTACTCGTAATCATTATGAAACTAAGGAGATTTACATGCCTACTGGAACAATCATTTTAATCATTTCGATTGTTATTATTTTAATCATTGCCTATGTAGCCTGTCTGATTGTTCGCAAACGTAATGATAACCTTTTGGTTGCATTAGAAGAGCGCAAGGAAGATTTATTTAATCTGCCAGTGAATCAGGAAGTGGAGGCCGTTAAGGCGCTTCATTTGATTGGTCAAAGCCAAGTTACATTCCGTGAGTGGAATCAAAAATGGGTGGATTTATCACTCAACTCATTTGCTGATATTGAAAATCATATTTTTGAAGCTGAAGGTTTTAACAATTCTTTCCGATTCATTAGCGCAAAAAATGCAATTGATAGTATTGAAAGCCAGATTAATTTGGTTGAGGAAGATATTGAAGCTATTCGCCACGGACTTGTTGAGTTAAAAGAACAAGAGGAGAAAAATTCAGGTCGCGTGAAACATGCATTGAATCTCTTCGATAGTTTACAGGAAACAGTTCGAGATAATGCTGATAGTTTTGGTGAAACCTTGCCAGAATTAGAGAAACAGTTGAAGAATATTGAAGTCGAATTCTCTGAGTTTGTCATGTTAAATTCATCTGGGGACCCAATCGAGGCGTCTGAAATTCTTGATAAGACGGAAGAGCATATGATTGCCCTGAATCAAATTATGGATCGTATTCCTAATTTGATTGAAAAGCTTGAAAAATCATTCCCAGATCAATTAGATGATTTGGAGACTGGTTATCGCAAATTAGTAGAACAAAACTATTTGTTTACAGATAATGATGTAGAATCTCAATTCCAGAATATTCGTGTCTCTATTCGTGAAAATACAGCCTTGGTTGTATCTTTTGATTTGGATGCAGCTGAAGTTGAAAATGAAAAGATTCAAGCTAAACTGGAAAACCTTTATCAATTGTTCACTCGTGAAGTCGAAGCACATAAAGCAGTTGTGAAGATTAGTAATACCTTGCCAAAATTCTTGGCACATGTCACAGAAAATACTGCGAAACTTGACGAAGAAGCTTCTCGTTTAAATGCAAGTTATTTATTGGCAGAAAGTAAATTGTCTCGTATTAATCAATTGAAAAAACGTTTGGAGTCCATTGAAATAGTTGTGACTGAAAGTGTTGATGAGATTGAGACTCCACAAGTTGCTTATTCAATTGTACAAGAGCGTCTAGAACATGCTTTATCAACATTGAAAGAAATCGAAGAAGAGCAATTGGTACTTGCAGAGTATCTGAAGTCACAAGAAATTTCAGAAAATGCAGCGCGTAAAAAAGCTACACTTTATATCAATAAGCTTCATACCTTGAAACGCTACATGGAAAAACGCAATATGCCAGGCATTCCTGGTGAGTTCTTAACAAGTTTCTTCAGAACAAGCGATCATGTTGAGGCATTGATTTCTGAATTGGACTATAAACGAATTAACATCGAAGTGGTTAACCGTTTATTAGAAAATGCTACTTACGATATGAATCAACTGGAAGAGTTAGCTTATTTAATTGTACAAAATGCAACTTTGACAGAGCAACTCTTACAATATTCTAACCGTTACCGCTCATTCGATGAGAATGTTCAAAAAGCTTTTAATCGTTCTTTAGCTATTTTTGAAAAAGAGTTTGATTATCAAGCCTCTTTTGAAGAAATTTCATTTGCATTGGAGACAGTTGAGCCTGGTGTAACAGAACGTTTCGTTCGTTCATATGAAAAAACTCGCGAAGCCATTCGCTATTAAACAAAGACGAAAAGACCAGTATATCGCATTAGGAAAAGCGATATACTGGTCATTTTTGTAAGTCCTATCGGTAATTGATGACTTCTTCTTTAGAAATAGAGTATTCTTCTAATAAGGATTCGAGCTGATCAAAGCCTAATCTGAAATGGGCCAGTTTATGACCATCAGATCCAATTGAATAGCGATGGCACCCCAATTGTTGAACCAGAGAAAGTGCATAACGATAAAGGTCTTCGTGATGGTAGAGGTAGATACTCTTTGCATTTAATTCAAATGCAAGATTATTTTCGATCATTTTTTGAAAAATACGAATTAACTGTGGTTCATATATCTGTAAATCCTTGACAGATAAGTCGAAGAGACGAAATCCATAGTCAAAATGGGCAAGAACATCAGCTTCAACGCGCCCGATAGCGTATTCTAGTCGATCTAAGTAGTCACTTATGATGGTATGCATATCCATGTCAGCTACTTCATCGTCTAAGTAGTCATTTACTCCATTATGGTGGACGGAGAGTAGCTTTAGATCAAACTCTTTATCAGCCAGATAAGAAAGAATGTCTGCTTCGCGTGGCTGGAAGTAGCCAATTTCAATTCCTTTTTTGATGCGGTTATTGTATTGTTTGTTTAGCTCAGCTATTTCTTTAGAATAGGCTTCATAGTCGGGTACATCGTCCTGTTTGCTGTAAGGGTTGGATAAGTCAAAATGTTCTGTTGTCACAATTTCGCCATCGTACTGATTCAAATAATCTCTAAAATCTGTTTCTGAGTCATAGGAATGATGAGTGTGCAAATGGTTATCTCGCATGGCAAACCTCCTTTTTTTCTATTGTAACAGAAGCTAGAATCTTGAGCAAGACTTACTTTAAAGGCGAAGGTTAGGATTATCATAAAAAATTCTGATAATTCTTGCAATTTCTTAAAAATTTGGTAAAATAGTACAAAATAGAAAATCGAAGATAGAAACAATCCCAAATCACTTGCAGAGAGTATCTAGTTGCTGAAAGGATACAATGATTTGGGCACACATTCTTGAGTGCAGTTGTGAACGGTTGAAAGACTCAATAGCAATTGACGTCTGCTCACGTTACGAGCTGAAGTCTTAGACTTCCTGAGGGATATGTGGCGACATATATCTGAATGAAGGTGGAACCACGTGCAAACGTCCTGATACAAGGACTTCGCATGTGGTTTTTTGATTTTGGAGGATAAAATGGAACTAAAAGGACTGAGAAAGATTGAACCTTACATAGCTGGAAAACAGCCAAAGGTAGAAAATATGATTAAGCTTAATACAAATGAAAATGCCTATGGTCCAAGTCCGGCTGTTATAGATGCATTGGCGAAATTTGAAGGAAAACACCTCCGGCGATACTCTAGCTTAGATCAGGCTGATTTGCGTCAGGCACTTGCACATCAGCATGGATTGGATCCGGAGCAGTTTGTGATAGGAAATGGTTCAGATGATATTCTTTCCATGGCTTTCCTTGCTTTTTTTCAAACCGAATCGCCTGTGTTATTTCCAGATCTAACCTATGGGTTCTATAAGGTATGGGCTCAACTCTATGGTGTTCCTTATGAGGAGGTTCCTTTGAGAACTGATTTTAGCTGGCATGTAGCTGACTATCAGAGGGAATGTGGAGGTATTATTCTAACCAATCCAAATGCACCGACAGGGCGTTTTCAGACCTTAGATGAGATCGAGGCTGTATTGAAAGCCAATTCACAAGTAGTGGTTATAATTGATGAAGCCTACGTCAATTTTGGTGGACAGTCAGCATTGGGGCTTCTTGATAAATATCCGAATTTATTTATTACTCGTACATTTTCTAAAGATGCTTCTCTAGCAGGATTGCGAGTTGGATACGGTGTAGGTTCTAAGCAACTCATAAGTGTGATGCAAGCCGTTCGCAATTCGATCAATCCCTATAATGTTGATGCGATTTCAGAAACACTTGCACTTGCAGCAGTGGAAGATTGGTCATATTATCAACAGTCTTGCCAAGCCATTATGGAAACACGTGATTGGTTTGCAAATGAATTAGAGGGCTTAAACTTCGATGTCTTACCTTCATCAACAAATTTTCTTTTAGTCAAACCCTCATTGGTTAAGGCGGAGGAGCTGTTTGCCTATTTAGAAAAAGAAAATATTTATATTCGCTATTTTCCTTCCCAGGAACGAATTCAGGATTGGCTTCGTATTTCCATTGGAACGCAGAAGGAAATGGAAACTGTCCTATTAAAAATAAAGGAATATTGTCATGAACAAACGAACATTGCCACAGGGCTTACATGATAAACTGTTTAAACGGGCCAAAGCAACTTATGAAATTGAAAGAACGGTTAGTGATCTCTTAATGGAACGAGGATTTCATCGGATTGAGACACCAACATTGGAACATTTTGAAGTTTTTTCTGATCAGGTAAATAGAGATAATTACCATTTATTTGATAAAGAAGGTCAATTACTTAGCCTGCGCCCAGATATTACCAGTCAAATTGCCAGAGTTATTGCCTCAACACGGGTGCACACACCAATTAAATTTTCATACTCTGGCAAGGTTTTTCAAAGTCAGGAGTTGATGCGGGGGTTGGAAAATGAGCGAACTCAGGCTGGTATCGAAATTATTGGCTTTCCTGCTCAAGTAGCATATCAGTATGCCATTTCTAGTGCGAAGGAAGCTCTTGATAAGCTTGGATTAAAGGGATATAAATTTGAGTTTTCTCATGCGGCAATTTTAAGGACCATCTTCGATCATCTTGAATTGACTGGTGAACTTGCAAATGAACTCTCTCTCCATATTCGGGATAAAAACATCACTAAGTTGAATGAATTTACCAAGCGACACCCTAGTGAATTTGATGGCTTTATTCGTAGGCTTCCTTATTTATTTGGAGAGAGTGAGACGGTCTTGAGACAAGCTCGGGAAGTGGTGACCAATTCTCAATTACTCAAGGCCTTTGATCAATTAGAAGAATTGATTACCTTCATTGAGAAAGACTTAGGTATCGTAACTGTAGATTTAGCGCAACTTTCAACAGTTCCATACTATACTGGTATGATGTTTAAGGTTTTTGATCAACAGGTACCGGATGCCTTCTTATCTGGAGGGCGATATGATAAATTATTTGAGCGATTTGGTGCTCAGAAACTGACGGCAGTTGGGTGGGCTTTAGAGATTGATGCTGTTTATCAGGCAATCCGTAAGAATATTGATTATGAAGGAGGCCAGTAAGATGGTGGAACAAGTAACCATTGCTCTAACCAAAGGGCGGATTGAGAAAGAAACGCTTGCTTTACTTGAAAAAGCTGGATTTGATATGTCCTTTATGATGGAAAAAGGGAGAAACTTGATTTTTGAAAGTCCAGATGGGCAGTTTCGTTTTTTATTGGTCAAGGCTCCTGATGTAACGACCTATGTTCGACATGGGGTGGCAGATTTAGGGATTGTTGGTAAGGATGTGCTGATTGAGCACCCAACTGGTTTTCTTGAAATGTTAGATTTAAATTTTGGACTTTGTAAATTTTCAGTAGCTTCCATTCCTACATACAATCCAAGTGACCATAAGCGCAAGCGTATTGCGACCAAATATCCAACTGTTGCCATGGAATATTTTAATAAAAAAGGTGAAGATGTTGAAATCATTTCTATACAAGGCAGTGTGGAAATTGCTCCAGTATTAGGGTTGGCAGATGCTATTGTGGATATTGTGGAAACTGGAAATACCTTAGTTGCTAATGGTCTCGTAGTTTTCGAAGATATTTGTCGCATTTCGACAAGGTTGATTGTTAATAAGGCAAGTATTAAGAACAAGCCCCAAATTCGTGAGTTTATTGAAAAATTGGAAACGATTGTTGGAAATGAGGAGGTACCCTTTACATGAAACGATTAAGTGGAAAAAGTCAAGAAATTGCACAGCTTCTCTATGAAGAACAGATTGCACTAAATGCAGAAACTGTATCGGTTGAGGAAGTTGTTAAAGACATCGTGGCCGATGTTGCTCAAAATGGTGATGAGGCTCTTATACGTTACAATCAACAGTTTGATGGTATTTATGTGGAACAACTGGCTGTTTCTGATGAGATGATTGATGAAGCCTTTGCGGCTATTGATCCGCAAATCCTTTCTGCCTTACAAAAAGCGAAGGCGAATATTGAATCCTACCATCTGCAACAGGTTGAAAAGGGATTTGAAGATCAACCATCAACTGGTGTTATCCGTGGTCAGTTGATTCGTCCATTGGAGAGGGTTGGAGTCTACGTACCAGGTGGTACTGCTGCCTATCCTTCATCTGTTCTAATGAACGTTGTTCCAGCTAAAATTGCTGGTGTTTCAGAAATTGTAATGATTACTCCTCCACAGGAAACCTATCATCCAGCTATATTGGTTGCAGCAAAACTAGCTGGTGTAGATAAGATTTATCAGGTGGGTGGGGCTCATGGCATTGCTGCTCTTGCATATGGAACGGAGTCTATTCCCAAGGTAGATAAGATAACAGGTCCTGGAAATATTTATGTAGCAACGGCAAAAAAACTAGTTTATGGTTTGGTTGGGATTGATATGATAGCTGGACCATCCGAAATTGGGGTGATCGCAGATGAAACAGCTAACCCTGTTTATGTTGCTGCGGACTTATTATCACAAGCTGAACATGATAAATTGGCACGAGCTATTTTAGTGACTAATTCGGCCAAACTGGCTCAACAAGTAGAACAAGAAATTGAACGGCAGCTTGAATCACTACCGAGAAAGGAAATTGCAGCAGCATCAATTGCTGATAATGGACGAATTATCCTCACAGAAACAGTAGATGAAATGTTTGAGCTGATGAATTTGGTTGCTCCAGAGCATTTGGAAATTGCAATGGAAAATGCCTATGAATATCTACCATTTGTCAAACATGCAGGCTCTATCTTTTTAGGACATTTTACTAGCGAGCCTATTGGAGATTATTTTGCAGGGACCAATCACGTCCTTCCTACATCTGGAACCAGCCGTTTTTATTCAGCATTGGGAGTTCATGATTTTATCAAGCGTATTCAGTATACACAATATAGTAAGGAAGCTGTACAAGCAGCCAGTCAGGCCATTACAACCTTGGCATATTCAGAAGGTTTGGCTGCTCATGCACGTGCAATTGAGGTGAGAAATGAAGAAAGTTAAAGGATTATTGGTCATGGATGTGGATAGCACCTTGATCATGGAAGAAGGAATTGATTTATTAGGCGAGGAAGCAGGGGTAGGCGAACAGGTTGCAAGTATAACCGAGCGTGCCATGCGGGGTGAGTTAGATTTTGAAGAAGCACTTCGGGAACGTGTTGCCCTGTTAAAAGGCTTGCCAGAAACAGTTCTGGATACTATCTTAGGACGTATTCATTTCACACCTGGGGCAGAAGAACTGGTAGCAGAGTTGCACAAGCGAGGTTATAAGGTTGCAGTTGTTTCAGGCGGCTTCCATCAAACGGTGGATATCCTAGCGGAGCGACTCAATCTCGATTATGTTAAAGCTAACCACTTGGAAATTATCAATGGTAAATTAACAGGTCGTGTTCTTGGTGAAATTGTGACTAAGGATGTAAAAAAAGCTCAGTTGAAAGCTTGGGCTTTAGACAATGACTTAGAACTGAAGGATACGGTTGCCATGGGAGATGGAGCCAATGACCTACCTATGATTCAGGAGGCGGGTATTGGAATTGCTTTTTGTGCGAAACCAATTGTTGAACAAGCCGCTCCTTACCGTATCACCGAAAAAAATCTCTATAAGGCAATTGAAATTATTGATGAGGTAACTGCATGAGACAAGCAAGTATTGAACGAAACACTTTTGAAACAAAAATCAAGTTGACGGTAAATCTGGATCAACAAGAACCTGTTGAGATTGCAACAGGTGTAGGTTTTTTTGACCATATGCTGACGCTTTTCGCCCGTCATAGCCGCATTTCACTCCTTGTTACTGTAGATGGAGATACTTGGGTGGATAGTCACCATACTGTTGAGGATGTGGGAATTGTTTTAGGACAAGCTATAAGAGAAGCCTTAGGTAAAAAAGAAGGTATAAACCGCTATGGAACTAGCTTTGTACCCATGGATGAAACGCTTGGAATGGCTAGTCTTGATCTTTCTGGTCGTTCTTACCTGGTTTTTGATGCTCATTTTGACAATCCAAAATTAGGAGATTTTGATACTGAATTAGTGGAAGAATTCTTTCAAGCGTTGGCCTTCAATCTACAAATGAACCTCCACTTAAAAATATTACATGGAAAGAATAGTCATCACAAGTCAGAAAGTTTATTCAAGGCTACTGGTCGTGCTTTACGAGAAGCAATCACGATAAACCCTGAGATTCAAGGGGTTAACTCAACAAAAGGGATCTTGTAAGATGATGATTGTAATTGATTATGATGCTGGCAATACTGCAAATGTATTGCGAGCTTTAAAGAGTATTGGAGTAGAAGCAGTATTGTCTGCAAATCCAGAGAAAATTCGGAAGGCCCATGGACTAATATTGCCTGGAGTAGGAGCCTTTCCTTCTGCAATGGCGGAGTTGGAAAAACGCCAACTCATCCCAGCCATTAAGGAGGCTGTAGCTGGTGGAACACCACTCTTGGGAATTTGTCTCGGGATGCAGTTGCTTCTTGAAGAAGGATTGGAACACCAGCCAACTCAAGGATTAGGACTGATTCCTGGAACGTGTCGGCCAATCCTACCAGAGGCTGGATATCCTGTCCCCCACATGGGATGGAATGTTTTGCAGACGAGACAACAGAATCCACTCACTAGTGATTTAGATGGAGAATCTGTCTATTTTGTTCATGGTTATTTTACAGATATTCCCAATGAATATTTGGATGTAACTGCCTCTTATAGCCAAGAAATTCCAGCTATGATATCCAAAGAAAAAGTGTATGGTGCACAATTTCACCCTGAAAAATCAGGCGAGATTGGCCTAGGTATTTTGCGGAATTTTGCTCAAGTTTGTCAACTAGAAAGTAGAGGTGGGATATGAAGATTTATCCAGCCATAGATATAAGAGAAGGTCGCGCTGTTCGTCTGTTCAAAGGAGACTTTCGTCAAGAGACAGTTGTTAATCCAGATGTGATTGGACAAGCTAAACTATTCAAAGAAGCTGGTATTGATTTTATCCATGTTGTGGATTTGGATGGAGCTTTGGAAGGGCGGGCTGCCAACCGTGATTTAATTGCTCAGTTAAAACAGGAGACCGATTTGAACATACAGGTTGGTGGGGGAATTCGCACCATTGAGCAGATTGCGGACTATTTGGAAGTTGGTATTGATCGTGTGATCATTGGTTCTATGGCAGTCAAAAATCCTTCTTTTGTGCAAGAGGCACTAGCTCATTTTGGCAGTGATAGAATCGTTGTAGGGATTGATGCAAAATTTGGTCGTGTCGCAACGGAAGGGTGGCTTGAAACCAGTGATGTAGACTTTGTTCAGCTTGCTTTAGAAATGGAAAAAATTGGTGTCCGCTTATTTGTTTATACAGATGTAGATCGCGATGGAACGCTGGCAGGTCCCAACTTTGCTCATTACAAAGAGTTAATTGCAAAACTCACAAGTGCTAAAGTAATTGCTTCTGGTGGTATTCATGCTCTCAGTGATTTGGAACAATTAAAAGCAATTGGTGTTTACGGTACGATCGTAGGCAAGGCTTATTATAGTGGAAGAATTAGCCTCGCTGAACTGGTTGAAGTGGAGGAATAATATGTTAGCGAAACGCATTATACCTTGCCTTGATGTCAAAGACGGCCGAGTGGTTAAAGGCGTTAATTTTGTCAATTTAACTGATGTGGGGGATCCTGTTGATGCTGCCAAAGCCTATTATGAAGCTGGTTGTGATGAACTAGTTTTCCTTGATATTACAGCAACCCATGAAGAACGAGATACGACTGTTGATATGGTACGCCGAGTTGCAGAGCAGGTTTTTATTCCTTTTACAGTTGGTGGAGGTATTCGGTCGGTCGAAGATATGAATAAGATGCTAAAGGCTGGTGCCGACAAGGTTTCTGTAAATTCATCAGCTGTTGCAAATCCACAACTCATTGCGGACTGTGCAGAAAAGTTTGGTAATCAATGTGTGGTGGTGGCAATAGATGCAAAAAAAGTAGAGGATGGTTCCTGGCATGTCTTTGTAGCAGGTGGTAGAAAAGATACAGGTATTGACCTACTTGACTGGGCCAAAAAGGTAGTTTCCCTCGGTGCTGGTGAAATCCTTTTAACCAGCATGGATAAGGATGGCACCAAGTCTGGTTTTGATATCGAAATGCTCAATGCTGTGGCTAATGTAGTGACGGTTCCGATCATTGCTTCAGGTGGTGCGGGCAATAGCCAACATATCTTAGAGGTTTTTGAACAAACTCCTGCTACTGGAGCGTTGGCTGCTTCTATATTTCACTATGGTGAAGTGAGCATTGCTGATACTAAGCAGGCTATGCGACAAAGTGGAATAGAGGTAAGAGTGTGATGGTGCAGTTAAATTTTGAAAAGCAGGGAGGACTGATACCTGTGATTGTTACAGACTACCAAACAGGTCAGGTCCTCATGCTTGCTTACATGAATCAAGATGCCTATGAAAAAACACTAAGTACCAGGCAAATGCACTACTGGAGTCGTTCTCGCCAGGAGCTTTGGCATAAAGGCGCAACGAGTGGACATTTTCAAGAGGTAGTCTCCATAAAAACGGATTGTGACAATGATACTCTCCTTGTATCCGTTCGACAAACAGTTGCTGCCTGCCACACAGGTGCATACAGTTGTTTCTTTAATGATATTTTGTAATGAAAGGAAAAAAGATGCTCAATACCCTATATCAAGAAGCTCTAGATCGTAAAACCAACCCCAAAGAGGGTTCTTATACCAATTACCTTTATACCAAAGGCTTGGATAAAATCTTGAAAAAAGTCGGAGAAGAATCGACAGAAGTTGTACTCGCTGCAAAAAATGCAGATAAAGATGAAATTTCTCAAGAAGTTGCTGATTTGCTCTACCATTTAGCAGTACTTTTAGTGGAAACAGAAGTATCACCTCAGGATGTAGAAGCTGTATTAATTGAACGTCAAGGAAAAATAAGTAAAACAACCGACAGAAAAGAAATCACCAATTACTAGTGAATTTAGGGGAACTAATCGAAAGAAATTAATATCTTTGATTTCCGTTACTTCCAGTTAACCAATATGTTTAAGTTAGGCTAGGGTAGGGTAGTAAATCTTTGACTTACACTCTTCGAAAATCAAAATTATCCGTTGACAAGAGCCTTGATGAGTGGAGTGGGAAAGACATTGACCAGGTCAAAAAGAGTTCCCCTCACTTCCAAATATGTAGGTTCGGGCTTCTATGGTCACCTTCTAATTTTACGGTGACCAGCTGAAACAGTTTCCCAAACAAGCCTCGCTTTTATTTTTTTAGCTCGGGTTAAAACAGTCACTTCCCTGACTGTTTTAATCCACTCCACTGGACTATTTTGACACAAACTTCGTTTGTTTTTTTCCTACCGCCAATAATATCCCAGATTGTTAGAGTAATCTGAGATTTTGACACGAACTCTGAGAAGTGGCCCTGGGCTTGAGGCAAGCCTTGGCTTGTTATAGTCGAATGAGAAAGTAACAGAGTAATATCTTCGGCTTCATGTCCCGAAGACAGATTGCAATATTTCCAGACTTCAACTATCTATCAGATAGTTGAAGCTAGGGTACTTTCGATTTTCATAGAGTATTAAAAAGTATTAGAATGTTGATGGAAATAAAAATCAGATGTTCATTGTAATGTGAGCATCTGATTTTTTTAGTTGAAAAAAATTCTCGAGTCTAAT
>OCTV010000182.1_pt1 | contig 25162 bp, 17 predicted proteins | sample 1539101 | NCBI WGS metagenome assembly OCTV01 (sample SAMEA3991422, study PRJEB22521) | metagenome | biome: anthropogenic terrestrial biome; feature: sewage plant; material: sludge | place: Sweden | collected 2012-09-26 | reverse complement strand
TATTCGAATTTTCGGTGTGGAAGCAGTGTGGAAGCAAACGATTTTGCCTCCACACCTTTCAAATATCTACCAATCAGATGGATATAAAGCTGTTTTTTTGTCAGTGGAGGGTGGAGGCAAAAGCAAAAAAAATCTGGGAGAGGAGAAAATATCGAATTCCAAAAACATCAAAAAGCAGAAATTGAGGAGGAATCATCACTGTTGAGTACCTTCATTTGAAAGGGAGTCTGATGAGCTTGCAAGATATTTTTAATAGAGATAAATATCTGAATCTGCTTATCAGTGCTCAGCACAATGGCGATGATGGTATTACATTCATAAGTATATATGATTTTATGCTCAATGAGGACAGTTTGAATATTTGACATACCAATACATTCTTCATGCTGCAAATACAGTAATAAATTTGATAGTTAGTTTATTTACAGTCAACTTTTTATAGTTTTTTTTACTTATTAACCGTGGTTGCCTAAGATAGGTAATCATCACCGTACTGAGCGCCATAGCGGGACTGGTAACAGTTACTGCGGTAGCAGCCAATTGAAGACTGGAACGGCATCCGTGAACAAGAGTAGCGGATGCCGTTTTTCTACTTCGATAGTCTTGTGTATCTTATATTCAGTAGATGCGAAAGAAAAAAACTGGTATATAGCAGAAATTGGGGAATAATGCGTACTTTTGCATCTTCAAAAAACTAATCGATGAAAAATCAAGGAGAAATCATACTGTATCATCCAGACGAATCAATAGCACTTGATGTTGTTTTGGAGAATGAAACTGTCTGGCTGACACAGCAGCAGATAGCTGAATTGTTTGGGACGCAAAGACCTGCCATAACAAAACACCTAGCCAATATTTACAAAAGTGGCGAATTGGATAAGAATAGCACCTGTTCCATTTTGGAACACATGGGTAATGAAGGATTGCAGAGATATAAGACAAAATTCTACAATTTGGATGCCATACTATCAGTAGGTTATCGTGTAAACAGTATCAATGCGACACTTTTCAGGCAATGGGCGAATCGTGTATTGAAAGAATACCTCCTGAAAGGATATTCCATCCATAACCGTATAGAGAAACTCGAACAGCGTGTGACCAATACCGAAAACAAAATAGACTTTTTCGTCCGTACCTCATTGCCCCCTGTGGAGGGCATTTTCTTTGACGGTCAGGTATTCGATGCTTATGAGTTTGCTACAAAGCTTATCAAGTCGGCTGTGAAATCATTGGTACTGATCGATAACTATGTGGACGAGAGTGTCCTTATGATGTTAGCCAAACGGTCACTCGGCGTTTCGGCAAAAATCGTCACCCTTCAGGTATCCAAACAGTTGCAACTTGACATTGAAAAGTTTAATAGGCAGTATACGCCAGTGTCGGTCGTGTCAAGGCCCCGGATTCACGACCGCTTCCTTATTATCGATAAGAAAGACGTTTATCATATCGGAGCTTCTATGAAGGATTTAGGTAAAAAGATGTTTGCTTTCTCCAAAATGGAAATAGATGCAGATATCATTCTGAGATATCTTGATGAGTGATCTTTCGGTTCGAAATGAGCAGTAAATAAAAAACATGTAATTTTGAGCCGATTCAGTATTTCTGAATACAAAAAAGACAGGTGCCTAACCGTAGTTGCCTAAGATTGGTAACCTTCACTGTACTGAGCGCCATAGCGGGACTGGTAACAGGTATTGCGGTGGCAGCCAATTGAAGACCGGAACGGCATCCGTGAATAAGGGTAGCGGATGCCGTTTCATCTCTGTACAGACCGTCAGGACAAAAAGGGGAGTATCGTCGATTTTCTGAAAGACGACTAACTTTTCTGTGATTTTGCTCGTTTTTCCTTTTGTGTGCATGATTTTCATCCATCCAGAACCAACAAAAATTATCAATACAGGAATCCCATAACCCAGATAGGGAGTTTATGTCCGAAGGGAGTCTCCATGTCATCCGCAAGGATGTAGGAATCAGGAATACCTGCTATCTGTTCGTAAGTCTTACTCTTGCCACCTACTTCGAAAGTATGGCGACCGTCAACTTTAAAATCGCCAGCCGTTTTGCCATACTCTACTGTATGACCGTATGAAAGTTGATTGACAACAAATGTTTCCCTTACCGTCCCTATCTTAACATCATCGGATGCCAATGCATAGATAAGGTTCGGATTCTCCAGATAAATCTTGTCCGGCTTTTGCATCTTCTTCACCGTTGATATTTGTGAGTACAGCAGATTGAGGACTCGTGCCCGATTCAGATGTGACAGATATTCTATAACCGTATTCCTATGTGCCTCAATCATTGATGATAATTTGGAAATGTCCACTTCAAAAGGAATTGTAGTTGCTAAGATACCTATCAATGCCTTTATCTTCCTGACGTTTGCCACATCCACGCTACATTCTGATGGAAGTTCCGTTTCCACGACATAGTTGACCACCTGTTCCATCTGCGTGTAGTAATCGATGTTGTTTTCCAAATTGAACGGGAAATATCCGTATTTTAGGTAATCCTTGAACAATGGCAGTGGCTGACATTCCGTATTCACCAGAGAACAAATTCCTTCTGGGTGTGATAACACATCTTCTAATTTCACAGGTTCAATATTGATACCCTTGTAAAACTGGAGGTATTCACGGAATGACAACCCCTGCATGGCGTAAGGCACACAGCGACGAGACAGGTCTGCATCGCCAGTCAGAATCTTCAACAGCGATGAACCGCTTATCACCACACGCATGTCTGGGTACATGTCATAGATTTCCTTTACCTCGCTGCTCCACTTCTTATACTTATGCACCTCGTCAAGGAACAGATGCCGTCCACCATATTTGTAGAAGGTATCTGCAAGTTCCAAAAGGTTGTGGTTGGCGAAATAAATGGAGTCAAGTGTGCAGTATAGCACCTCGCGGGAATACTGAGCATAATGTGTTTTTATGTACTGGAGCATGAGCGTTGACTTACCCACACCTCTTGCTCCGCGAATGGCCAACAGCCGAGCGTTCCAGTTAATTTCCTGCATCTGATGACGAACGAGACTGGTCTGCGTTCTGTCAAGAAGCCTGTCCTGTTTTGCGAATAGAGTTTCCATACATCACAAATTTTTCTATATTATCCAAATTTTCTGCAAAGATTTTGCAAACGAGCGCAATGAAAACTTGTTTTCAAATTGCCGAATGCAGCTAAATCTTCTGCAAAGATAATCATTTGCTTTTAAAAAACAGCAAAAAATCAAAGATAATGCTGTTTGTGAACAGCAAAAAGTTTAAAAAATTGCTGTTCACATTATTTTCCTGACACTGCCAAATGCTCTGCCGTGAATGCAATCGTAGGAAATCAGGGAAATAGGAAAGTGGACTATAGTATATAATTGAAAAGTAGTATAGATAGATATTTTGTCAGTGGAGGGTGGAGGCAAAAGCAAAAAAAATCTGGGAGAGGAGAAAATATCGAATTCCAAAAACATCAAAAAGCAGAAATATCCTTACACTCTATTAAACCGTTTTATAAGGACAGGTGGCAGTCAAATGAAGACCGGAACGGCATCCGTGAAGAAGAGTAGCGAATGCCGTTTCATCTCTGTACAGACCGTCAGGGTAACAACAAAAAGGGGAGTTTTGAGAATTTTGTAAGGACAAATTGAGAATTTTGTAAGAGCAAATTGAGAATTTTGTATATCTTGATGAGTCCCTCACATGGAATATCGTCGATTTTCTGAAAGACGACTAACTATTAAATATAAATCTTAGAAATAATAAGGAAAACATTCCGCTCTGATTTCTGGTTGCCGTATCCATAATGAATGTTTTTTGATGAATTGATGGCGAATTTTCTGCAAACAGGTAAAACCTATATGATATATACAAATTCCAACCGAATAATTTGGAATTTTATGTGTCCAACTATCACGAAGTCGGATATCTTGGAACTGGCTACATCGTGATTCACACGCATCTGATTATAAAAGAATGACTCAAGTATATTAACGATGTCGTCACGGAATAGAAGAAACGGAAGCCGATCATATAAGTCCGTGGCATACCGGAGACAGAAAAGATGCAGATAATTGCCAAATACTCTGTCGCGAATAACAATAGAAAATCTGAGGAATGATGGCTTTCCACCAAAATAGAGAAAAAGATTGTATAGGCGAATCCATCCATTTCATCCATTTGGTTAATTTTTTTCTTTTTTTTATTATTTATTTAAAAAAAAAATGTATATTTGCATCATTAATAATTTAAAAACAGAGAGAACATGAAACATAAAGTTTTGTTTAAATTAATTTTTATAAGTGTGCGTCAATACACATAGCGTATATTTATGTAAGAAAAAGGAAACGACTCACGAGAATGTTTTGGATTACATGTTATTACAAGGATATAATATGAATTCTTTATATTAACTATCAGAGAATCTGGATAATTCAATGTAGCAAGTTAATATAATAACGTTCGCTTTTGAGCAAAATCAGAAGTGTGAGCCGTTTCAATAAAATATCAAATTATAGCAACAATTCAAATTATAGACACAAATAATGTTTATAAATGGAACGTGAGAAACCATTAAAATAATCTGTCGGATTTGATATGCAACATTTTCAATATTAACAGAATAGATTATACAGAGACCTTTAAATTGGATAAAGGGCAACTTCGTTTTATCAATAAGTACATAAATATATAGTAATGATTTTATTTAATGAAAAGTCTCCATAAAAGGTATTGCGAGTAAGGTAACGAGAAAAAACAAAAAAAATAATTTAAATTGTTTTGTTTTTCATTTAAAATATCTTATATTTGCAACGTCACAGCTGTGACAAGACATATTGAGGAAGCGTTTAGCTTTATCCTTTTCAGAGAATCTGGACAATTCACTGTAACGTATGGATAGTAAATAACGTTCTTCTTTTGGTCGCAATATATGACACCATATATACGTCAAAGGTGTGAGCTGTTTTTCTGTTCTTTCGTTACGGGTAGTCCAGAACCTTCTGATCAAGAATGGAACTAACTGGCTCACACTTCTTATTTATGTCTTAACCGATCTAGTATGAAAACGCGCTCAAGGGCTGGAAGTGCAAAATTATTACCCTTAACATGAGAAAGTCAAAAGTAATATTCTCAACGTGTTTATTAGCAAGTGCACTAATTGTTTCTTCATGTAATATTTTTGGAGGAAGTGATTCAAAATTGTCTACAGCAGATCAAGTGAAATTGTATTGCGAGAAAGATACGACGTCATCTGTAAGTGGCAACGTTTCAGCTTATTTTGATTTTTCGGATGGTATGAACTGGGCATATCAGAATGATACGACCAAAACGCTTTTGCAAAGTATAGTTAATAAGATAACAGGTGATAATAATACATCGGTGTTCTCTTTGGCAAACAATACGATTACTCCGTTAAAAAAGAAACAGACGGATTTATATAATACAATAATTGATGCTTCTTCATATCAGAATTTAAATGCACCAATAGAAAAAACATTGAGCAAAATAGTTAAAGATGGAAATAGTGCACTGATGGTTACTGATTTCGAGGAATATACACCCGATGGGAAAGTTCAGCATCAGAATTTTGCTAAGCCATATTTTGAAAAATGGTTAAGCCAAGGCAATGATATCACATTCTTTATCACAGATTATGTTGAAAATGGATTAGCTAAACATTTATATTATATAATATTTGATAAGAAATCTCATAGCTTGCTTTCAAAAGTAGAAGAAGCTTTAGCAAGCAGACCTGTTAATTATAAAAGGTTTCTATTGTCCACAAATCCATGCCATTTTACAACAAAGTATATGGCAGCGATTAAGGGCGGTTGTTACCATGATGAAAATGGCGAAGATGTAGTTTCGGCAACAATAGAGGATGGTAGTGGTGAAGGATTCACCAAGTATGAAGGTCTTAATGCAGAATATTATCCATTTGGTTGTAATTGGAAAGACATCGTTAGTAATGCTCAGGCGATGAAAGAACCCGGAGTAGCTAAACCTTTCTCAGACCTTTTCCGCAATTTGTTTGTCGACTTAAGCAACCAAGATTCATACATTATCAAAAAGATGGACGTGAAAGCTTATGATGTACAGGCTGATTTTGACAAGTTTATAGCTTTTAAGGAAGCTCTAAAAAATAAGCCAAAGATGATAAAAGATGAGAATGGAAGTCCAATAGCAGACTTGTCTGGTGATGCTGGTACCTATTATGATGAGAAAGGAAATATGTTGCCAGACTATATATATAGACCTCAATCTTTAGCTCCGATAGAAGATATGCTTGTCTTAAATCAGACATTATTTTCCAATACGCTCAAATCCTCTCCAAAGCAGGTGGAATTAGCCATTGATTTCAATCCTAAGTTTAGTGGTGAAATCGCTAATTATCCAACAGGGGATATGATACGCATAGATATCGTCGTTGCTGATTGCATGCCGAATTATTCTAATCTTGACAAACTCTTTTCATGGGGAGGCAATACCAACCTTTCGGAAGCTATCCGTAACACTCTTCAGGACTTGAATCTTGTGAACAGACCTGTATACTCTTATTTCGTAAAAACTAATTAATAAAAATTTAAAACATAAATATTATGCATAATTCAACAATTTCCGCCTATATCATAGGCGTAGCAGTACTTTTAGTGATGTTGCTATTGTCAATAATAGCGTCTAATGTCATAAAGCCAGAGACAGGTACAGCACATCCTCATGATCCACAGAAAAGAAGAATGTGGTTTTGGATTTTTGGAATAGCAACATTAGTCATAACCTTTCTTGTCGGATACATTTTTGTTTACATAGATATTAAAATTCCAAATTATGCGACAAATTATCTTATAGCGATGTCAATCTCATCAGTTGCGTCATTCGTGATGTATATTGTAGTCGGCTATTTCTTGAGTAAATCAAGTCATGGAGTATTGTCTAACTGGTTTTAATATTATATAACATGGATGATCAATTATTTGTAATCGCAATCGGTGGAACAGGAATGCGATGTCTTGAATCTTTTGTCCACCTATGTGCTATAGGTATGTTCGATAATAAAGAAATAAACATATTAACTCTTGATACAGATCAGGGTAATGGTAATAAAAATCGAACAGAAACATTGATTAATCTTTATCAAAAGATAAAGTCTAAAGATAGTGATAATATTGATGGTGGGCATAGTAGTTCAAAAACTTTTTTTTCTGCAAAAATAAATCTGTATAAATTCTTCACAGATTATAATGAAGATAATCGCAAAACGTATTTAGGTTTGGCCGGATTTTCTGCTGGAACATCAACGACAGATAAACAGAATGAAGATTTATCTGATTTGTTTTTGGACAAAGAAACTGTTCAAAAGTTCAAACTTGATATGGGCTACAGAGCACAAACGCAACTCGGAAGTCTGTTAATGTATCATTCAATCATAGAAAGTGCTCGTAGAAGCAAAAATGGGAATGACGAGAAGTCTCCAGACAAGGAATTCAAAGATTTTATAGATAAATTAACAGGTACTAATGGAAATGCCCGAGTTTTTGTTTTTGGATCAGTATTCGGGGGTACTGGTGCATCATCTATCCCCATTATTCCTAAAGCCCTGGCAGAGGCAGCAGATATTATTTTTGATCACAAAAAAGGTATTGATTTTTCTAAATTTAAATTTGGTGCCACATTACTTACCCAATATTTTAAATTTTCACCAGTTACAAATAGCATAAAGAACGATAACGAACCTGTAGTTGCGGATTCTAGTATATTTGCACTTAATAGTCAAGCGGCTATGCAGTTTTATTGTGAAGACCCAACGATAAAGCAATGTTACAAAAGGCTTTATCATGTGGGATGGCCTGAAATGCCAAATGACAAAATTACAGCAGGAAATAATGATTTGCAAATTGGTGGTCAAAATCAAAAGAATGATTGTCATGTCGTGGAATTAGTATGTGCTTGTGCTGCTTATGATTTCTTTACAAGAGAAATCACAGAAAAAGAAGCTCATTTCTATTTTAGAAATGTCACACAAGGAAATGGTGAAAATTTTGATTTTGAGGCTAAAGATTTTATAGGTAATAACAGCGAAATGTTTGAGAAAAACATGGCTGCATTTTTGGCATTCTCTCATTATGTACTCACTATATGTGCAGGAACTAATGAAAAGGATGGTGGCATGGTAAAAATAGCTAAAAAAGATTTAGTAGAACGTAATAGAAAAGACTATGAAGACATTCCTAATAAGCAACTAGAAGAAATTAACGACTACTTGAAAAGGTTTGCTTATGATAAAAGTAAAAATGGATGGATTTATCAGATTAAAGATTCGGTATTGCCAGGAAATTTTTTATTTAAGCCTCAAGCGTTTGAAGCCAAAGAAAATATGGACTTCATTAATGTTTTTAATGAAAAGAAAAGGTTTAGTTTGTCTCTTACTAAGAGTCCACTCATAAATTTTCTAAACATTTTAAGTGGGGATCAACCTAATAGTATAAAAGATACAAACAGTCCCAAAGAAGAATTGCTAGCACGTATTTATAATTCTATCGTTAAAGACCAAAGTTCCATTAAACATTAAAATCATGAGCGAAATTAAATCATTAGTAATATCATCAGGAGAAGGGTTGAGCAGAACTCCTAACGAATGGGTGGAATTTACACAAATAGGAACGTTTACTCAAAAAATAATAACAGCCAGTTCTGATTCAAAGAAAGTTGATACCAGTGCTATGGTCACTGGTGTTCCTTCTATATTCGCAAGAATAAATCTTTTAAATAAAGCGTTAAATACATTCGAACCAAACAATAAAGAAGGTTCAACCCTAAACAACTATTACGGAACCTTAATAGATGAATGGAAAGGATTCCTTGCATGTATTGCACTAGACCCCTCTAATATTTCAGTAGAACGCGTTGAGTTAAAATATACAGAAGGAGAAATAGATTCTACACCAAATTTGTATGAACCTAAAGGAGCATTCGGAAATATGCTCTTCGAGAAAAAACCATTATGGTGCAAACAAGGACTTCCTGAAAAAGATAGAATACCATTTATAGACATCATTAAATATAATGGCGTTGTCGTAGGAGGTACGTCTCCAGAAACATTCGTTTTTACATCTCCTGGTTACAAAATTGGAAATAGTGATGCCAAATTTATAAATAACAATAAGTTTGCAGACCCTATAAAAAATGGAATAGGGTCAAATGATTTGGTCGCATTGTATGCTTACATCCTCCATATCGAAGAAAAAATAAAGGATTTTATATCATATTATATTGATAAAGAGGTCCAAAATATCAAACCAGACTTTGGTAAGTTATCAGAAACACTTCAAAATTGGGCAAAAGAAATCGAGACTATTGCTAATGAGAAATTAAGTAAAGACAATATTCCGACTACGACAAAATTTAATGAGCCATTTGATAGGATATTAAATTGCTCTACTGATTTATTTGGCCGTGAGGGGAAAATATCCAGTATAGAGCACGAAGGTGCTGTCCGTTTTAATTCAAAGGATCTTTTGCTCCCTAACACATGTGAAATTGCTCAAATAGAATTTAACGATGGAGATAGAGATTCCATGTTCTTAAAAGACAAACCAGTATGTGCAATGGTAGCGACAAATAAGGATAACACAAATAGGTATTCTTATTTTGCCCTTCCTTTAAGCACATTAGGTTTGAGGGTATTTGGAAATAAAATAGATGCATTAGTAGGTATAAGTGGCACTGCTTCAAAAGCGAAATTAGATGCTATCTATGATCCACAAAACAATAATTTGTCTGTCACATTAACTTTCCAAACAGAAGAAAATAGCACTCCCAAAATATTGAAAGAAAATTATAAAGTTGGTCAAACAATCAAAAATAGAGATCTAATTGTATGGCCTAACTTCATTTCAAGTCAGTGGGGGCGTTATTTCCTATATTCAGAAATGCCACACAACAATTCTGATGATAGTCGTTGTCCGTACAGAGCAACCCCTTTTGTTGGAGATGAAGTTAATGATGTCTTTACTATATTAACAGATGATGATACTCTTGAACCAATATACTTATCAGAAAATGGAAATATTTGTGTTCCGAAAAATAACTCCAAAGGAGTTGAAGCAAAATTGTTAGTTAATACTAAAGATTGGGCTGCTAAATATATGTATGAAATATATGAAAGTAATAAACCATATAAAGGTTTACGTTTAACAACTGGAGGTAAGGATACTGGATTTATTATTATTAGATATACTAATTCGGATAGCGATAAAGGAATACCGAAGAATTACATGTCAGGGAATGATGGGAGGAGCCTTATAAAAGCAGATCTTGGAATCGATTTTGGAAGCACTAATACTTCTGTCGCATACAAGACTCCCGACGAACCCAAAGCAAAAGGTTTTGAATTTACGAATCATTGTGTCTCTTTGTTGAATTTCGAAAATAAAGAAACAAAATCGTCAATTGAGAAAGATATATTTTATTTTTCTAACAAAAGTTTGGAATCAAATGCTGTAAAAAGTATTTTATCTAAGCATGACAATAACAGGATAATTATGTCCTCGGATGAAATCAGTCGAGTAAAGATGCTTGAAAAAGAAATAAAAGGCGGTTTTCCTTGCTTTGAAAAGAATTTACCTGTAGACTCGGTAACTGAGCGTAATATTAAATTGCGTTTTAGTGATGAAATGGAAGCTAATTTGGTCCAAAACATGAAATGGACTTGTAAAGAAGATGATGATATTGCAAACAAAACAGCCTTCTTAAAATCACTAATGCTTCAAATATATGCTGAATTATTTACCAATGAGCAGGGGAGAAAGATTATTCCTACGCAACTGTTTTGGTCTTATCCTTCATCTATGAATGGACAACTTATTAAACAATATGGAGATATTTGGAACAGTATAAAGACTGTAAATCCAATAATTCAAGTAGATGGTAAAGAATTAGTAATAGCAGAAGCTCCCGCCAACAAAACAAATTTAAACAAAGATAATCTAGGTCTTGATGTTAAAGATACAGAAGATGATGATATTTTAAGTATGTTGGATGATGATGATGATAATCTGCTTGAAAGTGGTGGAAAATCCGATTTGCATACAAATAAAAATCAAGATGATTTTGATTTAGATGATATCATTAGTGGAAATTCTAAAACAAATGATAATCATCCAAGTATAATAGTCAAAGATGAACCAATAATATTTGATAATATTTCGTTTTTTAATAAAGACACGCATAAACCAATAGCAATGACAGAAGCATGCGCCGTAGCAAACTTTGTTTCTGATGATGCATCTACAACTGATGATATTGTTTTATGTTTTGACATAGGAGGAAGTACGACTGATATATCCGTATTATGTCAAATCAATAATAAACCTACATTAATCAAACAAAGTTCTGTAAGATTTGCTGCACAAAGGATTACTAATGCCGTCAAATATTCAAAGAAATTCAAAAATGTACTTCAAGATATTTGCACTCAATATGATATCAAAATCTTAAGATTAAATACAAAGTATAATGAAGAAACGGCTTCTTTCTTTTTCGAACAAATTGTCGACAGATTAAATGATACGCAATTAAAAGATTTTTATAAGAGAATTTTTAATAATTGTCCGGAGTTGGTATGTGTAGATTTATATGTTACAGGTCTTTTAATCTTTTACGCAGGACAACTTACAAATATTGTAGTAAAGAAAATAAGGAAGATTATTAATGACGAGGCATGGAAGCCTAATGTGACGATTCGCTTTGCAGGAAAGGGTTCTCGTATATTCGATTGGTTACGGAATGGAGACAGTGAAGAAAATTCCATAAAATATTATTCAAAATTATTTATGGAGGGCTTAGACAAAAAAGAGGTAAAGGATTTGATTGCTTGGCGTACTGTTTTCGATCATGGACACTTCCTAGAGAAAAAAGAGTCTGATGATGTAAAATATGAGGTTTCAAAAGGTCTCGTTAATATGACTAAATCTGAAAATGATAGTCTGCAAGTAGCGGAAAATGAAAATACGCTTGAGGTCTTGGGAGAAGAAGGATACAGAATAACAAATCCAGAAAAAGAACTCAAATTTGATACTCCTTTAAGTCCTGAAATGTTTGAATATCTTGGTTGGTTATTTATTGCCCCGAAACACTTAGATGCTAAATCTAAATTTTATAAATTCATTGGAACATTTTATAATCAGATTTATCCACTTAATCTTGGTATAACTCCTGAAGATATTAACGATGGATTAATGGATATGGATATGAACAAATATATCAAAAAACTTCAAGAATATAGAGAGGAAAAAGAAAAATCTGATAAAAATAATAAATTTAGTTTCGTTGCTCCAATTATTATTCTCGAAGGAATGAAATTCTACGAGGATAATTTATTAAAAATAATAGCAAAACTCAACTGATTGTGAAACTTTGTATATTAATACATATATCTCGTAAGACTATATCATTTTCTTATAATAGTGAAGGAAGTGAAAACAAATTCATCGCTTGTGATAGTGATGAATTTGTTAAACCTCTTGCAATTTACAGTCGAGGGAAAATATTAAGTATAGGGTATTTCGCTCTCAATGAATACAATAAAGATCATTCTATGGAATCATGTGCTTACTATGACATTTTTGATTTTGATAAAATGGCAAAGATTGCATATTTTAACTACAATGATGAGAAAATAGATATAAATAAACTTTTATTTTTTGCAATAGAAAAGTATTTATCTGATTTTTTAGAGAAGACCTTATTTAAACAAGCAGGCTCGTTGGAAGACAATAGAGCTTCTTTAGCCTTGGTTTTTATATTTGCGCCAGATTTAAATGAAACTGAACGAAACTTTGTGATAAAATCATTTAAGGATAGTGGATATGGCAATTGTTGTGGACTAGATATTCAGAGCTGTTTTATAAAAACATTAGAAAATAAAGAGTCAAATCTGAAAGGTAAGTCAATTCTTTCTATATATAATAATGGTGAGAATTTGATTTGCAGACTGTATTTTGATGGGAACTCATCGGAGTCAATTACAATTAAAGGTGTTGGTAAGGATCCACGCATAGATAAAGCTATTGAATTGGTTTTTCAAGACATTGTATATCAAGGTTATGATAGAGAGACTATCGGTATTAAAGAAGATAAAGAAAAAATACGTAAGAAAGTTATAACTTTTCTTAGAGGTTCAAAACCAATAGTAAAAGGTTCCTTATCCTTATCAGATGGAGAAGATTATAGTTTCTCTCTTAACAAAAATGACTTTAATAATAATATAAATAATGCTGATGAAACAAAAGTTACATCGGAATTAAATGATTTATTATCTGAAAACAATACGAAAGCGAGTGAATGTACAGTCATTTTAACGAGTCTTAATCCATCAAATGATGTTTTGGAGAATATTTTATGCATTAACGGTTTTATGTCTGTTATTAAAGTAACAGAAAAAGAAAGAATTGAAGCTTTAAATTCTATTCTTGCCGAAATAAAGAAAAAGGATTATCTTTTAAGTGGTATTTCCGTTGATGAAAGTTCTGATCTATCGAAAAAGGCACAATCGTTATTTGCAGATGGTAAATTCAAAGAGGCAAAAGGACAGTATAAAATCTTGCAAGGAGATTTCAGTGAAGAAATCAAATTGTGTAACCAATGTATTCGAGAGGAACGTGAATTGAATATTACCAACGTTAATGTTGATGAAGCAAAAGATATTCTTATAAGATGGAGTGATTGTGGAATCTCTAATATTATTATAGAACCCTATAGAGAAAAAATAGAAGCCATTCTAAAAAAAGGAAACGAAGTTGGAGTAAAAATATCCACAAGTATTCAGAATAATTTAAATAGGATAGATGATATTATTCATTCTGAAATAGATAATGAAGCTCGTAAGTTGTTCGTTTTAGGAAAATTCAAAGAGGCGAGAGATAAATATCACAATCTGAAAGGTGACTTTGGCAAGGAGATTGCCGATTGCAATAAGTGTATTCGCAATTTGAAGGAACTGAATGTAGCCAACGACAGTACAATACAGCTTATTCTTGATGAATGGAAAAAATTGGGAATTACGCAGACATTTATAGATAAATACATACGCAAGGAATCGTCATCACAAAGTGTAAATAGACACGTTGAACTTAAATCTGTCAACCAAAAAGAGGCACGACTCAATATAGCGGATGCACGTCAACTAATCATGAAGGGAAAAAAACAAGGACTGACACTTCTTGATAATACGGAAAAGAAACTACATGCTACGAATTTTCATGTTCTGGATGACAAGATAAACGAAATCAGAGGCTTATGGCATCAAGATCAACTGAAGACAGAAGTGAAACCTAAGGCAATTGTTAAGAGCACTACAGTGAGTGAAGAGTCGAAGGTCAAAAAATGTACAGAGAAAAGATCCATCCCTATTAAGCAACAAAACATTGTATCTATCAGTGAAAGGGAAATAAGAGTACGCAAGGCTGAAGCTCTAGCTCAAATCAGAACAGGGGAATTGGAGAAAGGACGCAAAAATCTGTTGGACTTAATGTCCATTCTCAAATATATGAATTTTCATAAATACGATAAGGAGCTGACTGATGCATTGACAAAAACGGAGAAGTGAAATTCGTCTATGAATGAACTCAATAATATGACAAATAAAAAGTATTATTTAAAAGTTTGGATGTAATAGATCTACTTTATTGTAAAAAGTGAAGTAGTAAATGAAATTTAAATAACAATATTAAAATTTAAAACCATGAGTAGATTCGATTTAAAAAAGGATGAACGCTTTGACCTGCATAAAGATTCAGGATTGAGCAAAATTAAAGTTCACCTTGGTTGGAAAAAAGGTGCAGACTTGGATGCTTGCGCATTTTTATTGGGTGAGGATGGTGTTATCTTGGATGATGCTGATTTTGTTTTTTACAAATCAGAAAATCGAGAGAAGCCTTTCTCAAAAGATGAATTTGGTAATAAAGGCAATTGGAGGGCTAAAACTCGTCCTATGTCGGCAGACGGCTCTGTTTTAGGTTCTATTGATGATAGAGGCGATGGGGCAGATGACGGAGACGAGGATAATGAAGAGATGCTCGTTAATTTGGAAAAAGTGGGACCAAAGATAACTGAAATAACTTTTTGCGTTACCGTATTCAACGAAGATGGTGAAAATAAGAGTTTTAAGGATGTACGTGATCCCTATATCACACTAATAAACGAGAGCAACGGAGAAGAACTCTGTAGGTATGATTTACAGGAAAGTTTTTCAGGTGAAACAGCTGTCGTCATCGCAAGTCTTATCTGTAATGATGAGGGTGAATGGACTTTCGAAGCTCAGGGAAAGGGATATGATGGAGGTATGGAGACTTTGATAGATATTTATGCTTCTTAATGCGATATATTAACACTTAAAATTTAAATATTATGGCAAGATTTAATTTGAACAAAGGAGAACGTTTTAAGCTGGATAAAGATTCAGGTTTAAACTTAATTCAAGTGGACTTGGGATGGAAGTCAGGTGCTGATCTTGACGCTTCCGCTTTTCTTTTAGGAGAAGACGGTGTTATTATGGATGATGCTGATTTTGTTTTTTACAACTCTGAAAATCGTAATAAACCTTTCAATAAGTCTGAATTCGGCAACAAAAAAAATTGGAAAGGTCAGACTTGCCCGATGTCTAAAGATGGTTCTGTTACGGGTTCTATTGACGATTTGGGGAATGGCGATGAAGAAGAAGATGAAGATGCAGGTGAAACGATGCATGTGGATCTGAGTAAGGTAAATCCAAAAATCACAGAAATCGTTTTTATTGTGACAATTTATCACGGAGACGAAGAGGGTACAACGTTCGGGAAAGTACGTGAACCGTTTATTTCAATAACAAATGAGGAAACTGGTGATGAACTGTGTCGTTTCGATCTGAAAGACAAGTTTTCTTCAGAGACAGCAGTAGTCGCTGGTAGTCTGATTTGTGATGAGAATGGAGATTGGTCTTTTGAAGCTCAAGGTAAAGGCTATGAGGGCGGAATGCAGACTTTAATAGACATTTATGCATAAATAATCAAGCCTATGTCAGAAGATAATGAAAAAAGGAAAAGCACACGTAACTTCAATTTAAACAAAGTAAGTTCGCGAAACTTTAACCTGGAAAAAGATTTTATAGAATCAATTTCTCCCCCATTAGAAGAACTTAAAAAAGAACTTCTTGCAGATGGGGTTATTGATGCAGACGAAGTCGCAAAATTACGTAAGGAACTTTATGCTGATGGCGTGATTGACAAAGAGGAAGCTGAGATGCTCTTTGAAATCAATGACGAAGTTAGCGGGAAAGCTAATGCCGCAAGTTGGCAAACTTTCTTTGTTGAGGCAATTAGTGATTTCCTCCTTAAGGACGAGAAATCCCCGAATGTTATAGACAAGGAGGAGGGTGACTGGTTGATAGATAAAATTGGAAATGACGGTAAGGTTGATTCTGCCGAAAAAGCCTTGCTTGCTAACCTTCAGAAAAAAGCCAAGTCAATGCCGAATGGAGTTGAAAAACTCATCAAGGCTGCTGGAGTAACTGGAAATTTTTCTACAGGAAATGTGAAACAACAAGAGAAAAATTCTGCTGTGTCAAGTCCTTCAAAACTGAAAGAGCTTAAAAAAGAACTTCTTGCAGATGGGGTTATTGATGCAGACGAAGTCGCAAAATTACGTAAGGAACTTTATGCTGATGGCGTGATTGACAAAGAGGAAGCTGAGATGCTCTTTGAAATCAATGACGAAGTTAGCGGGAAAGCTAATGCCGCAAGTTGGCAAACTTTCTTTGTTGAGGCAATTAGTGATTTCCTCCTTAAGGACGAGAAATCCCCGAATGTTATAGACAAGGAGGAGGGTGACTGGTTGATAGATAAAATTGGAAATGACGGTAAGGTTGATTCTGCCGAAAAAGCTTTGCTTGCTAACCTTCAGAAAAAAGCCAAGTCAATGCCGGAGGGAGTTGAAGAACTCATCAAGGCAGCTGGAGGCACTGGAGCAAACGATGGAGATGATTCTGGTCATAATGGTAATGGCTCTGGATCTAAGAAATGGCTATGGATAATACTTATTCTTTTAGTTATACTCATTATAGCATTTCTGTCATTTAAATCTTGTAATAATAATGGACAAGAATCATCTCGCGCTTTGCCCAATGATACGACTAATGTTACCAATAATTCCAAAGATTCTAGTACTCAGGATTCTGCAAAACAAAATCCAAAAGCAGTCGAGGATGCTACCAATCAAGGTAGTGCTTTAGATGAAACAGATGGCAGTAGCACGGTTGGTTCATCAAATAATGTAGATCAAGACAATAGTGGACATACTACTTCGACCACGAATGCCAGTAAAGGAACTCAGCCGAACAATGCTAAAACTTCTACGGAATCAAAAACTGTGTCAAAAAGCACGACAGCAGCAAAAGAAAGTGATGCTCAGGTTTCTAATTCAGAAGGTGCTCAACAGCCAATAAGTTCCAATTCTTCTATAGAGGTTAAAGCAAAACAAGTCATTCGCGGTGATTTTGGTAACGGTTCTGTTCGTAAGCAGAAGTTAGGATCGGAATATACTTCAATCCAAAACAAAGTTAATGAGATGTACCGTATAGGAGCAGTCCGTTAATCAATCAATAATTATGGGTAGATGTCATAATGGGCATCTACCCATATTACAATAAACCAAATGACGTTCTCGATAATAATAGGATTAATAATTTGGCTTGCGCTGCCACCTTTTCTTTCGGGCAGAATTAAAAAGAAGTCTGATAGGAAATCGGTTTCAATGATATGCATGATTGTAGGAATCTCAATTTGTGTTCTTGCCGTACTGAAACATTTCTTTATTTGAATTGGTGATGAAAATTAAGTATACTTCTTGTGTCGCAAAGAGACAATGATTCTACTGATGTTGAACAACAGAAGGAAAACGAAGGTTTATGGTTATAAAAGGATGGAACTAAAAACGGATTCCATTACCATCGGTAGATTCACAAAAGATATACTTTATGAGAGAAGTAAAGATATATGTTATCGATGATGGGACAATGGATAATTTTGAGACGGTTCCTATATCAGAAAGAGAATTTATGAAGTAATTGTTAGTCAAAAAGTGGTAAATGTCGTGTAAGAATAGTTCTTGAAATAAAATTATGGATAAATACAATTTACAACGTTTTATAGATGCCCAACAAAACATTTATCAAGTAGCTCTTTCTGAAATAAGAAACGGAAAGAAGGAAAGTCATTGGATTTGGTATATATTCCCCCAATTAGTAGGAATGGGGCATAGTTATAATTCTCGATATTATGGCATCGAAGATTTTGATGAAGCAAAGGCCTTTCTGGGGAATAAAGAATTGGATTCTCATATAAGAGAGATAACCAAGCAACTCTTATCTTTAGAAGACTTGTCCGCAATTCAAATTTTCGGAGGCCTTGATGCAAAGAAAGTGCGTTCGTGTATGACCTTATTTGATATGGTCTCACCTAACGATATATTCGAAAATGTGCTGGATAAGTATTATGATGGAAAACGTTGCCAATACACTTTAAATCATTTAATAAAAGATAAAACATAATGAATATTAGATTTCATAAAATTATAATTCTATTTGTATGTATCTTGGTACTAGTATCCTGTGACAAGAAACAGGGGGCAATAGATCATCTAGCTGAATTTACAGAGAAACTTAAAACAGAGAACACCAATTATACCTCACAGGATTGGGATGCGGCAGCTACGGAGTTTGAGTCTATACAGAAAGAACTTCAACAATATAAATATACGGATGAAGAATTAAAAGAAATAGGGAGACTTGAAGGTGTCTGTTATGGATATTTTACAAAAGCTGAAATGAAAGCTTTTGGCGAAAAGATACGGGGTTTATCCAAAGAACTTGAAGGCGGCATAAAAGGATTCGTTGGAACATTGTCTAATGAGGATAATGAAGAAGGTCCTACTGATAATTAAAAGAAACGATGAAGCACAGTCTGAAGACAGCTATAGTTCGTATTTTAACTGACTTAATAAAAGCTGATGCAATTATTGATGCCGGTGAGATGGAGAAATACTCCATCTTAAAGACTAAGTATTGTTTGACAAGTGATGATGAATTAGATGGCTCACAAATGACATTGGCGGAATCTATGAATATAATTTCACGTATTGATAAGCAATTCAAACAAACATTTTTAAGTGATTGCATTGATTTGACCGTTAGTGACGGTTTTTGTGCTCCCTCTGAAGCGTTATTAATGATTGCCTTGACAGGCATTCTGGAGGAGGGCGATAATGAGATGGAGGTGCTCTCTATCTTGAATTCAACTTTTAATATCGCCCCTTCTTCTATATTGTATATCGAGTCTCAATTTGATGTGGAGATTAATAATGTAATATCAAAGAACTATCGAGCTCTCCATAAGGAAACACAGATAGCAGGATTCAACTTCATCTATGTCCCTGCAATCATCAAACACTACCAAGAAACAGATAGGTCGTTGATGGTGCGTATTATTTCATTTTTAGCTCCCTCTCTTTCTGAAAATGAGATAGACCATGTCATTAAAAGTTTGTATTCTACAACGACCAGTTCTTTCTGTAAGGATATTTTGTGCAATAAATTGGATGTCTCGTTATTGCGCAATGCAACACCTTCTATATTAATAAAGATTGGTAGTAGCTATGTAAAAAAAGATACTTTTGCCAACTATTTAAAAGTAGATGTGGATAAAAATATTTTATTTACGATACAAAATATTATTGATAAATTCTTATCAATGATTAGTTCTGATATTATTTCAGTATCTACTGCAGAAGAGAAAAGCCATCAATTTTTGTATCACGGTTTTTATAAACAGTTACTTGATATTTTCTTAACCAAACAAAATGTGAGAAGTCGGTTGTACATCAATACGTTTACAGAAGATATTATATTCCCAGATATCCATCGAAAACTAGAAAAACTTCATAGAAGAGAAAAGGCATTATATATCTTACTCCTTATCATGACAAAAGAGGGTGGTATTAATTTCAACTCACCCCAATCAGCAAAGCAGTTATCTACATACAATCGAATGCTTGCTGAATTACAAATGAAGTATCAAACAATTTATGGATATCTTGGTGGTGATAAAGCTCCGGATTTAGGCCAGGCGGAGATAAGAAGACCAATAATAAGTTGTATAAAGAAAAGTTTGTCCGAATTGGATGGACTGTTGTATAATGTGGCTGATTATAAGATAAATAAGAATGAATTTGGTAACCTAAATATTGGCTTGGAAGAGGATTTGTTGTTTGTCTACGACAGCAAATCCAATTCAATGATTCATCTATTTGATTCAGAATTATATAAACGAGTTATAAAATGTTGATTGATATGAGTTGCAACGTTGCAAGAAAAACAGATAAGGAAAATTCAATTTTGTGCGAAACGTTTGAGTTCTTTCTTCGTGAACAAAAATACGCATATCTTTGCAGCGTAAAAACAATTAAATATTTTATAACAATGAAAAAAATTATTTTATCAGTTGCCTTGATGGCGGTGAGTTTTATCACAATTAGTGCACAGTCATTCAGCACTATCTCTAACTCCAGTAATGACACCTTTCGTTCTTCAAGACAGTCGCAATTTTCTAGCGTAAATGCAAATTCTCGCTACCAAAATAGTTATACACGTTCGGATGGTACCTATGTGCAAGGCCACATGAAGACAGAAAGCAATAGGACAAATCACGACAACTATTCAACAAGTGGAAATACTAATCCTTTTACAGGAACCGTTGGCGCAAGAGCACGCGATTATTCATCTCAGTCATATAATTATGGTAGTGGTAGAACTATTCAGACTGGTAGTAGAGGCGGACAGTATTATGTCAATAGTAATGGTAATAAAACTTATGTCCCTAAAAGATATTATTAATTTTTTATATAAATGAAAAGATATTTTATTATAATTCTATTATCAGTCATTTGTCTTCTAAATTTAGATGCAGGTGTAAGGTTCACTACAGTGAATCTTCATTTGCGCCAAGGTCCAGGTTTAGACTATCAAATAGAGGGTATCATTCCTTTTGGCACTTATGTTACGATTGATGAAGATTGCAATTGCAAATGGATTTGTGTCGAATATCAGGGACAAATTGGCTATGTATCTTCAAAATATCTTTCAAAAACATATTATAGTCATAGGAAAGGCGGTAAAAGCGTTTACCAAAAACATTTATATCACAATAAGAACATAAGATATTATGTAAATTCGTATGGACAAAGAGTTCAATCTCCTACATATTATCAAACAGGAACTCCTAGTGGTGCTACTGCGATATGTCAAGATGGAACATATAGTTTTAGCAGAAGTCATAGTGGAACTTGTTCTCATCATGGAGGAGTTGCAACTTGGTTATAATAAAGTTGGTAATAAGAGTTCATTAATTAACAAATAAATCAAAATATGGAACAAAAACATCATTACACAGGCTTGACCGATGCTGAAGTGCAAGAAAGTCGCAAGAAAAATGGCATAAATATTTTAACGCCACCTGAGAAAGAATCTCTATGGAAACAGTTTATAGAGAAGTTTGAAGACCCTCTTATTCGTATCTTGATGGTAGCTGGTGTTATGTCGATTGGTATCTCTTGCTATGAGTATTGGAATTTGCATGAAAGTTTGGCTGTGTTCTTTGAACCGGTTGGTATTTTTGTTGCGATTCTTTTAGCGACAGGATTAGCTTTCTATTTTGAATTGCGAGCCAACAAAGCATTTTCTATCCTTAATCAAGTGAATGATGATGAGTTAGTTAAAGTCATTCGCAATAACAATGTGGTCGAAGTACCTAAAAAAGATATAGTTGTAGGAGATGTTGTGATATTGAATACGGGTGACGAAGTTCCTGCAGATGGCGAACTATTAGAAGCCGTAACTCTCCACATGGATGAATCTACTTTGACAGGTGAGCCTGTTTGTGGAAAGACTGTGAATATAGAGGAATATGATAAAGAAGCAACATTCCCCTCTAATTATGTGTTGCGTGGTACAAAAGTCATGGAAGGACATGGTGTCTTCAGAGTGGTTAAGGTCGGAGACGCAACTGAAAACGGAAAAGTTTTCGAAGCTGCTCAGATTGATGGTTCTGTAAGAACACCTCTTAATGAGCAGCTTGATGGCTTAAGTGACTTGATTACGAATTTAAGTTATGGCTTTGCCGCCGCAATTATTGTTGGTAGAGTGTGCCATTTCTTTAGTTGGAATCCGTTGTCATTATTGCTGATTATTCCTACAGTTATATTCTTTTATCTGGTCATTAAGAAATTTGGAGACTGGTCATCTAAAGCATGTATCTCGACAATAATCATATTCTTTGCTGTCTTTATTGGTGCAGTGATTGGTTTGCATAATTATTTAATGCCTACAGAAAATCTTTCTGGATTACTGGCATATACTCTGAGTACATTGATGATCGCTGTAACACTCATTGTTGTTGCTGTCCCTGAAGGATTACCGATGGCGGTCACACTAAGTCTTGCCTATAGTATGCGCAGTATGTTGAAGACAAATAATCTCGTCCGTAAAATGCATGCTTGTGAGACGATGGGCGCGACCACCGTTATATGTACAGATAAGACAGGTACGCTTACTCAAAACAAAATGCAGGTTTACCAGTCGAATTTCTATGATTTAAAAAACCAAGAACTAGCCAAGAATGATTCTATGAGTGAGCTTATAGCAGAAGGTATTGCGGTAAACTCCACAGCCTCTCTTGATTTCTCCTCAAAAGAACCAAAAGCAGTAGGCAATCCGACAGAAGGAGCTCTTCTTCTTTGGCTTAATTCTCAAGGTTATGACTATCGTGACTTAAAGGAAAAAACGGAACGTTTATCAGAGTTACCTTTCTCTACAGAAAAAAAGTATATGGCAACCACTGTTAAATCTTTAGGAACAGGAAAGACGGTGTTATATGTTAAGGGCGCACCTGAGATTGTTTTCAATTTGTGTAAAACTACATGCGGTAAAGTAAACAAGTTAGATATAGACAGACAACTTCTTGCTTATCAGAAACAAGCAATGCGCACATTGGGATTCGCCTATCAGGTTCTCGAAGAAGGAGACAAGTCTACAGCTGATGGCATGATCGTTGCAGAGAATCTAACGTTCTTGGGTATTATAGCAATTAGTGATCCAGTTCGTTTGGATGTTCCGCCTGCTGTAAAAGAATGCATGGATGCGGGAATCTCTGTTAAAATCGTAACGGGAGATACGCTGGGTACAGCGAAAGAGATTGGACGTCAAATAGGTCTATGGAATGAGTCTGATACGGATAAAAATATCATAACTGGTCCTGAATTTGCTGCATTGTCTGATAAACAATTAGATGAACGAGTATTGGATTTAAAGATTATCGCTCGTGCTAGGCCTATGGATAAAAAACGTTTGGTTGAGGCCTTACAAGCAAAAAATCAAGTTGTAGCTGTGACCGGTGACGGCACGAATGATGCTCCGGCACTTAAAGCTGCACATGTCGGACTTTCCATGGGCGACGGAACATCTGTCGCTAAAGAAGCTTCCGATATTACGATTATTGATAATTCGTTTAGCAGTATTGGTAGGGCCGTTATGTGGGGACGCTCGTTATATCAGAATATTCAGAGATTCCTCCTTTTCCAATTGACAGTTAATGTTTCTGCCTGTTTTATCGTACTTATCGGAGCTTTTATTGGAACACAATCCCCTCTTACTGTTACACAGATGCTTTGGGTGAATCTTATTATGGATACATTCGGCGCAATGGCATTGTCTTCCCTTCCTCCTTCAGAGGCCGTCATGAAAGATAAACCACGTGATAGAAAAGCCTTTATATTGAATAAGAAGATGTATGCTAATATATTAGGCGTAGGAACGGTCTTCTTCATAATGCTTTTAATATTACTTCTTGTATTCCAACATGCTGATATTCATTGTATGAGAGACTTCCTTAGTTTGCATTTGGGTAAAGCAAATGAGGTCACTCCGTATGAACAGACATTGTTATTCTCAATTTTTGTTTGGACTCACTTCTGGTATATGTTTAATGCAAGATCATTTGAAACAGGGAAAAGTATCTTCAAGACAAAACTGAGCAAAGGTTTCTTGACTATCGCTGCTGTAATTATAATAGGTCAAATATTAATAGTAGAAGTCCTATTTGATTTCTTTAATGTTGTTCCAATGAAAATAGAGGATTGGATAATAATTATTATTGGATCATCTATCGTACTTTGGATACGTGAATTGTGGCATTTGATTTCAAGACAAAAATAGGTGCGAATATAGTTAAAGAAGAGATTCTAAACACCTCGTTATAAAACAAAATACCCGTAGTATATGTACTATGGGTATTTTAGTTTTGGATAATCCTATCGGTAAATTGAGGGAAACGGATAACGTTGTCCAAAAAATGTAAAGAATATATAAAACCTCTATTTTGATATATATTACATTATTTTTTCATTGGGTTTTGCTCATCTGTGACGGGCTCAAGACGGAAGCCTGCTGATTGTTCTGATTCAGCCTTGGAACCTTCGCTTGTAGCTTCCTTCACTTCTTTTTCATCCGAACCCTTTTCTGTACTTGGGGTCGCCTCTGATGATTCTGAACGATTTTCTGTATTTTGGTCAGATTCTGTTTTTGAACTATTTTTAGAATGCCTTTTTGTTACATTCTTCCGATATGTCGATGATTGGTCACCATCGCTTTTGCTGCTTTCTACATTCTCTATTTTGTCTTTTGAGTTATCAGCATCATTGTTTCCCTCTTTATTGTAATTGTCTATGCATGATTTAGCGAGCCATATTATAAGTATAATAATGATTACGACACACCCGCATCCACTCTTCTTTCTAGAAAAAAGCCTAAACTCATCATCGTCCATAAACATTCTGTGACCATTCTCTATTACTTCATGTATTGCCATAATATTATATATTTATTGTTAAACATTTACATTTTATAATGTTGCAAATATAAAAAATAATTTAATACGTTGTACTTTTTCGAACGATTATTTTCTAAAAAAATTACATTTTAGTCATCCGGCTTACATTCTACAGCATCTGCCATGGCATTAAAGATGTCCACAATTTTATTGCCAATAATGGAATATTCATTATCTTGACGGCTTTTGATAAGTGACTTC
>OCTV010000180.1_pt1 | contig 25348 bp, 27 predicted proteins | sample 1539101 | NCBI WGS metagenome assembly OCTV01 (sample SAMEA3991422, study PRJEB22521) | metagenome | biome: anthropogenic terrestrial biome; feature: sewage plant; material: sludge | place: Sweden | collected 2012-09-26 | reverse complement strand
TTTCGGCGGATGGGCGCTGCCGCGCCGGCTCAGCACGATGAGGGTGGCGACGGTCAAGAGGACGAGCCAGAGTGTGGGGCGTCCGTAGGAGGCGTCGGAGAATTCGATCAGGTCCGTCAGGCGGCCGATCAGGAGCGACATGCGGGCCATAACGGTATACCCGAAGGCTGCGCCGAAGGAGATCATCAGAAAGAGGATGCCGGCGCGCGCGACAGCCTTGCCCGGTCCGGAATGTTCTACCGAGAAGAAAAAATAGAACAGGACGGACACCACTCCGATCAAAATGATGATGGCGTTCACATGGCTCGCGGGATTCAACAGCGAATAGTCGAACGTGATGCCGCCGCCCGGGGCCATAGCCAGGAGCGGGCGAACCGTGTCTTCGATCTGCTTCAGAATAAACGACGAAATGGTGCGGGGGATGGCGAGACCGGCGCCGATGCCCACGATAAAGGCGAAGGCATAGCGCGAGAGCCAGGCGGCTTTGGGCACATACCGGGTCAGCATGAGCATGCCGATGGCGACCGGGATCAGCAGCGACCATTCGCCCTTGTCGAGGATCGGGCGCAGGATGAGGGTCATGACCACTGTGTCGTAGGTTTTGACAATCGTATAGCCGAGCGACACGCCGACGTACAGGTGCTCAGCCAGCTTGAACAGCGGATTGTCCTCGTACAGGAACGACAGGATGAAGAGGGTCAACCCTGTGGCGATCCAGGCGCCGAGTATGACGTCGAAGGAAAGATCCATGCGGCTACGACCCTAACCCGTCGTGCCGGCGCTGCTGCCGCCGCAACGTAAAGTAGAAGATGTTACAGATGGCGACGAGCACGATGATGGCGAGGTGCGTGGCCGATTGCGCATCCATGCCGGCGACCGCTTTCCCCTTCTGCCCGATCAAGGTTTCGTATTCCGCCGCTCCGCGCAACCCGCCGATCAACCCGTTGATCTGGCCGCTTCTGAGCAGCGGATAGAGGCCGGGCGCGATGACGCCGGTACAGCCGCCGCCGAGTTCGAACTTGTACTTGTCTTTGCCGAAGACGTACCAGGCTTCGACCCCGGGGTTGCCTGCGCCCAAACTCACTGCATAGGTCACATCGCGCAGGTTCTGCACTCCGGCCAGCACCGGCAGGCCCTTGGTTGCCTTGCCGCCATAGTCCGCCGGGAAGGCGTTGTAGAGGTCCTGTCCCATGTTCAGGATGACGGCGCTGCCGCCGGGACTCCATCCCAGGAAGACATAGTCCTTCCCGTTTTCCTTGCCCGCTTCCTTCGCGGTTTGCGACAGGATTTGATCGGCCAACCCGGTGCCGGACACCCAGAGGGTCATGCCGACTACGCGCAAATTTTTCTTGAAGGCATGGCGCAAAATTGCGATGGCCTGCGGATAGAGCTCGGGTTTGGATGCAGGATCGAAATCCAGCGACAACAGGAAGACCGACCCCTCGGGTAAAGCCTCGATGTAATCGTAGACGCCCCGCACTTCCGAGGAGATCTTGATGGGCAGTCCCACGGGAAAGAGCAGCGGCAGGAGCGTGCAGAGGCCGATCACCAGAAAGATGATCCGCCGGTCGATCCGCAACATGCGTTCAGCGAAGGTCACGCTTGCTCCCGGACGTGAAACGTCAAACGTAAAACGTCAGACGGTAGAGAGTCGAGACGAGGGCACTTACGTTTCACGTTTAACCTTTCACGTCTCACGCGTTATTCTTTGCCTCCGCCCAGATACGAGCGTTCGACGCCGAAGATGATCTTGAATGAGAGGGCCACGGCACCGAGGCTGACGCCGATCAAAATGGCGCGCCGCACAGACGCGTTCAAGACATTCAGAATCCAGCTCGAGAGATCCCCGCTGATCGGCAACATATATTCGCCCAGCGGCACCCGCCCCATCATGACGATGACGGCCGCTACCAACAACACCGCCGCTTCACGGCTGCGTGCCCGGAACGACCGGTAGGCGGCGGAGGCGATGAAGAAGGCCAGGATCGCGAACATGGTGCCCTGCAGCGGCACGAGGGTGTAGGAGTAGACCCATCCAAACGACGTCAGCGCCCCGTCGATACTTTCTTTGCCGCCGTTCCAGAGCCCCACGATGATCGTGCCCAGCATCCCGACGTAGAGGACTAGGCTGTAGGCCCATCCGGCTTCCTTCCGCCGGATTTTGGACGCATGCACGTGGAAGAGGCTGGTAATACCCAGCACGAGCGCGAAGCCGCCGATGATTTGCAGCCACTTGGTGACCGTGGTCAGCAACTGTTCCGAGGCCGGATGCGGCACGTAGTATTGCGCGGCCATGACGAGACCGGTGATCATGGTGATGAGCAGCGGCAGCTGTCGGCGAAGGAACATCATTTCAGATCCTTGAAGAGGTCCAGCAGCGGTTGCGCCCAGTTGTTGCCCGTGACGACGGCGATGGTGGCCAGCAGCGTTCCGATCCCGATGACGCTTAACACGAACGCCTTGCCCAGATCCTGGCCGCGCAGGGTGCCGATTTGGATCGGCTCTTTCGACAGATAGGCGCTGGCGGCATAGAGTTCCTCGCCGATCAGGGTGTAATCGCAGGTCGTGACGAAGAACGGCAGCTGGTGATCGGAGTCGGTGCCGGCGATTTGAATCGCTCCGGTGCTGGCGCCGGTTTCCGTCAGGAGCAGCGATTCGGCAAAGTATGAACCCATGAAAAAGTTGGCCGCCGGTTTTCGGCGCAGCATGATGCCGTCCACCGCCGCCGTGTAACTGAACTGATCGCTCGTAATGAAAAAGTTCGCGTCGTCCTTGAAGAGGTCCGGTTTTCCGGCTTCCATATACGCTTGTTTGGTAATTTCCTGGCAGACGGCCATGGTGATCGGCTCGCGGTGCGGGACCAGCAACTCGGTCTCATACGCGGCGGCTTTCTTGGCCACGCGCCCCAGGATGACGGCGGCGGCAATGGTCGAAGGGTCGTTCATATCGTGCGCCCCGGTCATGTAGAGGATCGGCTTGCCCAATTCCGTGGCGCGCCCGATGGCTTCATCGACGGCATCCAGCCCGGGAATACGCCGCAAGAAGATCTCTTTCCGCTTGGCCAGGTTGATGGCGTAAAACACGACCCCGCCGAACATCAAGGCCAGCACCAGGTTGTTCAGTTGGTTCCAGTTCATCCAGTTCGGTTCAGGCGAGGCGACGATCGGCAGTGCGATCACCCGTTCTTGTCCATTCGCGGCGGCCACCGTGACGGCATAGGACTGGTTCGCTTTGAGCTCGATGCCTTTCCCGTTCTTGAGCAGGAAGATATGGTCGCCAGGTTCGCCTGATCTCGTCCACCAGGCGGTCTTACCCTCGCGAACATACCGGGTGTTGGCCGGAAATTCCGCGACGACTTTCCATGCGGACGGGTCTGAAGGCACGCTACCTTCATGCAACAGGATTTGATACTTCCACGCGGCGCTGTCGCTTGCCGAGGGAGCCCAGAGGACCGTGAGGCTGCCTCCCCCATCGCTGGGTGTGTCGATGACCCGAAGCTGCTGCGGGAGGGTCTGTGCCAAGAGGAGCGACGGCAGGCACGCGAGCATCGCGATGGCGAGGGACAGAATGCGAAGGCGAGGCTGTATGCGGCTCATGCTCCCTCTATCACTTCGATATTGGCGCGAGGCACCACGGTGGTCGTGCCGTCGGGAAACCGGACTTCGAGCACGCGGACTTCACTCTCCGTCGGGATCGCTCTGAGCTCCGAGGGCAACCCGGACACCGCCCCGATCTTGCCGAACAACGGATCGCGGATCACTCGCACGGGATCGCCGAGTTGAATCCCTTCGCGTTCGACCCGGTCCGGCCGGGCGGCTCCGGTGCGTGAAGTCTGTGGAATGATGATTTCCGGACGAATCACGCCGGCGCGAATTTGCGTCGCACCCGAAACAGAGGCTTTGTGCCCTGCGTGGGCGGACAGCAACGCGAACGTCTTGGGCGCCATCGGGATCGTGCCGAAGCCTTCCGTCAGGATCAGGGTGAAGCCCACCTGCTCGGTGCCGGTAATGGCTACGCCCAGATCATACCCGAGGAGCGCGCGCAGATCTTTGTCGTGAATCCCGCCCACGACGAGACCGATGACGCCGAGTTCCTTCGCGCGAGTCATGGTGGCGGCGGAGAGGAATGCGCCTCCGATCACGATCTTGCCCTTCATGGCCGGCGTCAACAGCTCAGGCGTCAGCGGTTGATCCGGCGCCGTGACACCCATGACCAATTCACCGCTGGTCTCCCCGCCGATGCCGAAGATGCCCTGCACCAGACTGCAGGAGGTTTCGACCGTCACCCCCTGTTCGGGATGCACTTCGACGATCGAGCCGTCGATATAGCCGCGCAATTCGAGGATGCGCGGCGGTTCCCGCAACAGAATCTGTCCGGTGATGGTGGAGACGGACTCCACCTTGCCGGTGATGGGCGAGCGAATTTCGGTCTTAAACCATTTGATGAAGGGTTTGTTCTCGGCCAGCACGTCGTCTTTCTGGACCGAGTCTTTTTCCTTCTTGATCAAATAGTCGTTGATCTCATCCGGCGCAATACCCAGCTGGTTGGCCAAATTGAGCGGAACGACCTTGCCCGGCAACTCGGCACGGGCGACCGCCGTATCGGCGTGCACGACGTCTCCTACCCTCACCAGGACGGTTCCCGGCAGCGGCAGGATACGCCTCCGGCGAACGGTGGTCTGTTCGGTGACAGTCAGGCCTGGTGTGTAACTGTGCGCCATTGTCGGTTGCTGAAAACGCCCTACCGCTTCGTTCTCAGTTGCTCGCTCCCCTCACCGTACGACTTCCGGTACGACTCGGGGCTCTCGCGCCTTGCGGCCTCGCTGCAGGGCGTTTTGAGCAACCTCTTCATGATAAAAGCTGATGGTTAATAGCCGAGAGGAGTTAGCCTTCATACACGAGCGAACTGCAAATGCTTTCTGTGAACAGTTTGCATCCAGCATGCGGTGCGAGGCTTCTCTTCTCCTTGCCATCTGTTATATGCTCCCCGCTCTTCACCATACGCTCTACGCCATCCGCTCCCAGCATTCGACTCTCAGCTCCCCACCGGGTATAGCCCTACTGCCCGGTACCATCTGGTCAGCATGGCGACGCGGGCTGCCTGCTCGCCCGGCAACTGCAACGGACGACCGCGTCCATCGAGCATGAGCCCGACCACGCCGCCCTTCACCGTTTTTGTGAACGACTGTCCCGGTCCGTTCCCGAGATCGATCTGTTTGGCCGGTTGCATCGTCACCGTGGCCTGCTGCTCCCGCGTCAAGGCGAAGAGTTTGAGATCTCCGAACGCCAGCTGACCCTTCTCGATTCGTCCATCAGGTAGCGCGATTTCATAGTCGGCGCAGCGCTCCCCGTCTTTCCCCTGTCCGATCGGGGCGATGCAGGTGCCGAGATAGACCATGCAATCACGGACAAAGACATCGGTGGCGGCCTGCTCGTTCACGGTGGAGAGGACGCCGAGATGCGGCATCATGAAGATGCTGTCGACCGACAGCGTCGTGACACCGAGCGGTTCGTAGGCATCGACCATCATCAGCATGGACTGAATACGGCGCGGCGCATGGGACAGGATGCCGCCGCTGCCGACGATCAAGTCCAGTTTCAACAGATCGATCAGGGTCTTGCCGGAAGTCCGTTGCTCGAACACATCGGAAATGGTGCGCTCCTGCTGGATGCCTTTGAGTCCCGTCGCAAGCGATTTGTGGTGGATCAGCGCCAGCCGCAGGGCCTCGCGCGCGATGGCATGTTCGATCTGCAGTTCGTCGAGCGATTGCGGAATCGTCGTGGGCCGCACCATCTTGTTCTTGATGCGGTTGCGCAGGGTCTGTTCGTCGATGGTAAACGGCACCCAGCGCATGATGTTGTCGAGCCCCGCCTCCGCCAGCACATTCGAAATGCTGTAGGACATGCCGAGGTTGGCGCTGACCGTGCGGTTGAAGAGTCCGTTGAACACCGAGAAGACGTCGGTGGTGGCGCCGCCGATATCGACGCCGATCAGGTTGATGCCTTCACGTTTGGCGATGGTCTCCATGATGACGCCGACCGCCGCCGGGGTCGGCATGATGGGCGCGCCCGCCATCTCGATGAGTTTCTTGTAGCCGGGAGCCTGCTGCATGACATGTTCGAGAAACAGGTCGTGGATTTTGTTGCGGGCCGGCGCAAGGTTTTCGCGCTCAAGGACCGGACGGATATTGTCGGCAAAATCCAAGGCGGTCTTTTCGCCTAAAATGGTTTTGATTTGCGGCCGGGCGTCTGTGTTGCCTGCGTACACGAGCGGCAGCCGGTAGGTGCTGCCGAAGCGCGGACGCGGATCGGCGGCGGCGATATACTCCGCCATTTCCACCACATGGGTCACGGCGCCGCCGTCGGTGCCGCCGGACATCAGGATCATGTCCGGGCGCATGGTTCGAATCCGCTCGATCTTTTCGTAGGGCAGCCGTCCGTCGTTCGAGGCCAAGACGTCGATGACGATGGCGCCGGCGCCCAGGGCGGCGCGTTGCGCGCTCTCGCCGGTCATGTTCTGCACCACGCCGGTGACCATCATCTGCAGTCCGCCGCCGGCGCTGCTGGTGGACACGTAAATGTCCACGCCTCGCTTGGGATCGCCCTGCGCCGCCTGGTTGGGTGTGATGATGCGGTCGCCGTCCAGAATCGTGCGCCCGGAGAGTTCTTCGATTTCCGCGATGGCGTTTAACACGCCGCGGGTCACGTCTTCGAACGGGGCTTCGACGGTCGTCGGCGCTTCACCACGGTAGGTCTGGCGATACTCCTCCCCGACCTTTTCGATCAAAATGGCTTTGGTGGTGGTGCTGCCGCAATCGGTTGCGACGATGACATTCAAGGGATGAGTCACTGCTGGTGCCGCCGGCGAGTGAGGCTGTGCCGTCATCGAGCGGGCGCTCCTTTGGGAGCCGCGGCCTTGGCTTCGATGAGGGCGGTCAGGCGGTGAATGGAATCGCGCCGTTCCAGCAGGCGCGCGACCTGCGCGATCTCCGTACCGGTCAGCACGCATTCCACGACGGGAGCCAGAAAGTGCAGTGCCTGGCTGCCGAGAAAGTTCATGGGTCCCATCGACTCGAGAAACAACGTGGCCGGTGCGGCCATGCCGCGCGAAACGACGGCGTCGGCGACCCGTTCGAGCAGGGCCAGGTCTTCGATCGTGAAGGCTGCTTGTTCAGGACGCACGGCAAATGCGTGCCGGAGACCGGCTCGAAAATCCTGTGCGCGACGGGATAAAAAACCAGCGGAGAAGGCAGACATAAGTGCTTGGGAGATCAGCTTAAACGGTTCGTTTCGGCATTATATGAAGGGGCATCGGGAGAGTCAATCGAGCCGGTGGTGAGGCGCGCGACGAGGGGCTACTGGTTCTTGTTCTCTGCCGGGGGTTCGCCGGATGCCGGTGAGCAATTCATTCCGGCGAAGGGATTCAGCGGGTTGACGCGTGGTGAGCAACGTTGCGCTTCTGGTGGGGCCTTCTCGGGGGCATCCTTCGCAACGGCCGGCGATAACGCAGGATCACCGGGACCGGGTTGGCGAGGAACCATCGGTGCGGCCGAAATGGACGGCGGGATCGCATTCGCCGGCAGTTCCACCTGTGCCGGTACGCTCGGCTCGACCGGTGGGGTGAATCCTCCCGGGAGCGGGGGGGTGGCGGTGTCGATGGCGACGCAACCCGTCTTGCCCTTCGGCTGGTCTGTCAGGACTGTGCTGCCACTGGCGCCTTGGCAACGGTAGACCTTCGCGGTCGCCTTACCCGCCGGGAGCAGCACGATGATGGTGAGAAGCAGGACGTGAACCCAGCGCATCGTCAATTCTCCGGTGCCGGATCCTGTCTGGTGAAGGCTGACGGACGAACGATCAGTCGCTGACCTGGATGGACTATAGGCGTGAGACGGAGGAGAGTCAATCTCGCCGCGGTGCGGCGAGGGGTTTGTGGCGACCCTCAGCCCGGTGAGCGGCCGATCCACTTCTTCAGCAGGCCCAGGAGTCCGACCTGCGGGGCTGCCTGCCGGTCCGGATATTCCACCCACAGCTCCTGCGATCCGAGGTACAAGCCGTCGCGGTAGCTCTGCTGGCTGCGCAGCTGGGTGTAGCCCTCTTGCTGGAGGGTCGTGATCAATTGTTGCAGGGCCTCGCCTGCGCTCGGCGCTTCCGGGGTGACGATGTGCGTCGTTTCATACCGCAACGTCGCCTGGTACCCCGAGGCTGTCCGCACGAATTCCACGGGACGATTGAACCCTCGTTCCCTGGCGTCGAAACCGGCGAGTTGGTGTTTCTCTCCAGCCGGGGTGGACATCGAACGATTAAAGCGCGCGATACACGGCTAACAGATCGCTCAAGGCGATGGTCTTGTTCTTGAGAATGACCCGCTCAGCTCCCAGCACATCCAGCGCGGCCACCTTTTCGGTTCCGCCCATCAGACACTTGCTGCCCAATGCCAGGACACGTTCACACTCTTTTTCCACCTTGCCCTTGACGACGGGGTTGACCTTCAGGATCTCCATCATCTTGGCGCGGGTTTCGCCGAGGTGTTTTTGGAGTTCTGCTTCCGGGTATTCCTTGCGCGCGGCTTCATCTTCGCAACGGTCGATGTACTGCGTCAGAAAGACGTAGAGCCGCACGAAGGTTTCGGCGATCTCAATGTGTTTCGGGGTCAGCGTATTGTCTGCCATCGGAGCCTCCATTCACTGTGGTGCCGGAAACATTCATTCGCTGCCGTGACCTGGTGACCGGCGCGGGCCGGTCTTGCGTCACAGCCGGACTTTAATGTCGGTGCCTTCGACCGTGACTTCGTACGCGGTCACTTTCGCCGAGGGGTTGTTGACGCAGGTGCCGGTTTTCACGTTGAACTGCCAGTTGTGCCAGGGGCAGGACACCACATCCCCTTCCACATCCCCTTCGCCCAGCGGGCCGCCCCGGTGGACACAGGTATTGTCGATGGCATAAAAGGCGCCGTCCACATTGAACACCGCGATGGCCTTACCGTTTACTTCCGCCACCATGCCGGCTCCCGGCTTCACGTCGGCGGTTCCTGCGATTCTAATCAGCTCGCCCATACATCCTCCCTGACTACGTCCATCTTCCTTGATCGGGCGTCCGGTTAATTGCCCGTCGCCGGCCGTTTGATTTTGTCTAACAGACTGGCGATCCGGCTCTTTGCCGCCCCTGCCTCGCCCGTTTGTAATGCTGCCGCAAGTTTCGCGGCGATCTCGCGAAACGCCTGAGCTTGCGGTGAATCCGGCTTGGCGACCACGATCGGGTTCCCGGTATCGCCGCCGGCGCGAATGGCCGGATCGATGGGCACCCGTCCGAGAAACGGAATGCCCAGTTTCTCCGCAGCCCGTTCTCCACCGCCGTGAGAGAAAATCTCGGTGCGTTCGCCGCAATGGCCGCAGAGGAAAAAGCTCATGTTCTCGACGATGCCGAGCAGGGGCACGTTGACCTTCTGGAACATCATCATGCCTTTGCGCACATCGTGCAGCGCCACTTCCTGCGGGGTCGTCACCGTGACGGCGCCCGACAGGGACACCAACTGGGTCAGGGTCAGTTGCGCGTCGCCGGTTCCAGGCGGCAGGTCGATCAGCAGATAATCCAACTCGCCCCACAGGACATCCCGGAAGAGCTGTTGAATGGCCGTGTGGACCATCGGTCCGCGCCACACGACAGCGGTATCTTCCGGCACAAAAAATCCCATGGAGATCAGTTTGACGCCGTGGCTCTCCGCCGGGGCGATCTTGCCGTCTTTCTGTTCGGGTGTTTTTTCGACGCCCATCATCATCGGGATGTTGGGGCCGTAAATATCGGCATCCAGCAATCCGACCTTGGCTCCGGTGAGGGCGAGGGCCACGGCCAGATTCACCGACACCGTGGATTTGCCGACGCCGCCTTTGCCGCTGCTGATGGCGACGACGTGTTTGACTCCGGGAATGATATTGGGCTTGGCGGCCGCCTCTTCTTGATGCGGTGCGCCACCTTGTTGCTCTGCCATAGATCTGCCTCCTACCACCTCGCGGGTCGGGATGGAATTCGCGGGTTTCATTGCATATTAAGCTATCGCCCCGGGGAAAAGAAATGGGCCAGTAGACGCAGTGCGCAGCTGGGTAGAAGAGGGCGAGATGAAAGGGAGGGACGAAACGTCTCGGGAACGTTCAGTGATCAGTGCTCACGGTTGAATGGAGCAGGTAAGAACGAGAATCGAGCATACCTGAACGACGCGAGGGGATGTTTCACCTTTCACGTCTCACGCCTGCTAGGTGCGTTCCCTGTGCAGGTTATACGTCAGGCCAAACAACGACAACGAATAGATCAACCATTTCGAGGGGTCGAAGTTGTACCACTTCGATCCGTTTCGATAGTCGTGCGAATAGGTGTGGTGATAGTTGTGATAGCCCTCGCCGAAGCTGACGAATGAGATCAACCAACTATCGCGGCTGCTGTCCTGCGTGCCGTGGGGTTGGGTGCCGACCATATGGCAGAGGGAGTTGATCGTAAACGTGGAGTTCAGGACCAGCACGGTTCGCAGGACGCCGGCGAGGAGGAAACAGCCCAGCCCGCTGGTGAAGCCACCGTTCAGGTATCCCAGCGCAAATGGTAGCAGGAAGCCGGAGGCCACGATCACCCAGTAATACCGGTGTTGCCACATGATCATCGGGTCGGTACGTAGTTTCGCTGCAAACCGGTCCTCACGATACGGGGTATCGAAAAACAACCAGCCGACGTGACTGTGCCAGAATCCCTTCGACGCATTGTAGGGATCGGCCTCTTCGTCCGTGTGCGCATGGTGGCGGATGTGATCGGCGCACCACATGAGGGCGGAGTTCTGCACGGCCCAGCCTCCCATCACCAGGAGGCAGGCTTTCACCCAGGGATGACTCTCGAAGCTGCGATGGGTGATCATGCGGTGATAGCCGACCGTGATCCCCATGCCGGTCACGATATAGAGGACGGCGAGCAGGACCCAATCGAGCAGGGTGTAGTCATAGAAGTACGCGAAGAGCGGGACGCCGACGAAGGTCAGCAGCGTGATTGCAGTGAACAGGGCCACGGTGCCCCAGCAGACGGATTGTGTGGTCGAGTCGGCCATCGTACTCCTTCGGAACCTGTGCGCAACTCATCGCCACAGTGCACCGCCATGTAAATGGTGTAGGTCAAGGCAAACGGCGCATGCTACCGGAGCGGCAGGCGGATTTTCAAGCACAGAAGTGTCGCGAGATGACACAACGGCCGATTAGCTGGGACGTCCTGAAGAAATCGTTCGCCGGGGCGATACGCATATGCCGGTTCCGCTAGTTACGTACACTCGACTCCGCGTGCCTGTGGTTGAGCCAAATCCGTATCCCGCTGTTCCTGGCAACGATGCGAAATCCATCCTGCGTAAGATGGACCGCGGCCTATTCGTCCTCAAATATTCAAGTCGCGCACTGCGGTGTATACTGCAGAGAGCCTCTCATTTTGGTTCAGGAGGAACCGATGCCTCTCGACCCTGCCCCGCTCGAACCCCGTATCCGCGCGATTGGTGAAGACTTGGCCCGGCGTTCCGGCGGGCGGGCGCCCGGCCTGTTCGATTCGCGCTGGTGGTCGCAGGCGGCCATCAACCTGGCGATGAAAGATCCCGCGTTCAAGGCGCAACTGTTCCGGTTTATCGATGTCCTGCCCTCGTTGCACGACGATGCACGGGTCGTGCAGTTGGCCGAGGAATATTTCGGCGTGATGAGCGCACACCTCTTCGGTGCCCAATGGGGACTCAAGGCGCTTGCCTCCACCAAGCTCGGCGCATCGCTCAGTGGAAAGGCCATCCGGCATCAGGTGGAGCAGATGGCCACCAGTTTCATCGCCGGTGCGTCCATCGAGCAGGCCGTTCCGACGCTCCGTAAGTTATGGGAGGACGGGCGGGCTTTTTCGGTGGATCTACTGGGTGAAGCCAGTGTCAGCGAGCGAGAGGCGGATGCCTATCGTGATCGTTGCCTCGCGGCTTTGCAGGCCCTCGGTGAGGCCTGTCCCGGTTGGTCCCCTGCGCCGTTACTCGAACGGGATCATCTTGGTCCCCTGCCCCGCGTGCAATTGTCGATCAAGATTTCGGCCCTCTATTCACAGCTCGATCCCATCGATCCCGAATCCAGCTATCGCGCAGTCGCTGCCCGCCTGCGGCCGTTGTTGAATCTTGCCGGCACACTCCCCGCCTCGGTCATTTTCGATATGGAACAGGCGGACACCAAGGAGCTGATTCTTTCGATTTTCATGCGCCTGTTTATGGAAGAACCCTACCGAACGTTTCCCCATGCAGGGATTGCGCTGCAGGCCTATCGCACCGATACGTATGACGATGTCCAGCGGCTGTTGACTTGGAGCAGGGAGCGGCTGGTACCCGTCACGATCAGGCTCGTGAAGGGCGCTTATTGGGACTCCGACGCGATTCGTTATCGGCAACGTGGCTGGCCGATGCCGCTGTTCGAACGCAAGACACAGACGGATGTGAACTATGAGAGGCTCGTTCGATTGCTGCTGGAGCAGAGCCATGTGATCCGGCCGGCGTTCGGCACGCACAACCTTCGAAGTCTGGCTGTGGTCGAGGCGGTGGCCGAGGCGCTGAAGCTACAGTCTCAGGCCTGGGAATATCAGATGATCTACGGCATGGCCGAGCCGTTTCAGCATGCGATGAGTGATCGTGGCCGGCGGCTCCGGCTCTATGCTCCGGTCGGAGAACTCCTTCCCGGCATGGCCTATCTGGTGCGGCGGTTGTTGGAGAACACGTCGAACGAATCGTTCCTGCGGAAGGAATATGTGGAGTCGCAGCCTCTGTCTTTGTTGCTGTCTCCGCCCGATGCGACCCTCCCCTCGCCTCCTTCCCCGAGGGCGCCTGAGGCCGGCGCTTCTTCCACCGTGGGGAGCGCTCACTTTGTGAACGAACCGGCGGCGGATTTTTCACGAGCCGAAGTCCGGGTCGCCATGGCCGAGGCCATCGATCACGTGCGCAAACAATTGGGGCAGCGGCTTGAGGTCTCGAAGCTGAATACGCCTCTCCCGACGGGAGCGGATCTACGTTCCTTCAATCCCAGTCAGCCGGAACAACTGGTCGGCATCGTGCAGAGTTATCTGCCTGCCGACGTGGCTGGTCTCGTGAAGGTCGCTGAGTCTCATGCCGATGAATGGAAACATCGTGCGGTTGCGGAACGGGTCGCCGTGATGCGGAAGGCCGCTTCGTTGATGCGTGAGCAACGTTGGGAGTTGGCGGCCTGGGAAGTGTTCGAGGAGGCCAAGCCCTGGCGAGAGGCCGATGCCGATGTGGCCGAGGCGGTCGATTTTCTGGAGTACTACGCCGGAGAAATGGAACAGCTTGATCCGCCGCCCCGCTTGGGCCGGTATCCCGGTGAGTTGAACGAGTTGTTCTGGAGTCCGCGCGGAGTCACGGTTGTCATCGCGCCCTGGAATTTTCCGCTCGCCATTCCTGCCGGTATGGTCGCGGCGGCTCTGGTCTCCGGAAATCCGGTCTTGTTCAAACCGTCTGAGCGCGCGTCGATCATGGGCTATCGGCTCGCCACGATTCTGAGGCAGGCCGGGGTCCCGGCGGGCGTCCTGCAGTACGTGCCGGGTGGTCCCGACGTGGGGCGTGAACTGGTGACTCAGGCGTCTGTCGCGACGATTGCCTTTACCGGATCGAAGGATGTGGGATTGGGCATGGTGCAGGCCGCTGCGGTTCAACAACCGGGACAGAAGTTCGTCAAACGCGTCATCGCGGAGATGGGCGGCAAAAATGCCATCATCGTCGATGACACGGCGGATCTCGATGAAGCCGTGACCGGTGTGGTGCAATCGTGTACCGGTTATGCGGGACAGAAATGTTCCGCCTGTTCACGTGTGATCCTCTTAGATTCGATTCACGATGCGTTCATCCAACGACTGGCCGATGCGGTGATGAGTCTGCGCATCGGCGCGGCTGAGGATCCGGCGACCCAGCTCGGTCCGGTGATCGACGGACGGGCTCAGAAACGGATTCGGGACTATCTGGAGATCGGGCGACGCGAAGGCCGGGTGGTGGTCGATCGGTCGATGGAGGGCCCCGGTCATGCCGTGGGACCGGTGGTCATCGCAGGGATCGAGCCGACTCACCGGCTGGCACAGGAAGAAATTTTCGGCCCCGTGCTGGCCGTGATGCGGGCTTTATCGTTCGAACAGGCGCTCCAGCTCGCCAACGGCACCGCCTACGCCTTGACCGGGGGACTCTACTCGCGCAGTCCCCGGCATATCGAACTGGCGCGTCAGGCGTTCGATGTCGGCAACCTCTACATCAACCGTTCGATTACCGGCGCCCTGGTCGGTCGGCAACCGTTCGGCGGCCACCGGCTATCGGGTATAGGGGCGAAGGCCGGGGGCGAAGAGTACCTGAAACAATTCATGGTCGCGCGTGTCGTCAGCGAGCAGACGCTCCGGCGAGGATTCGCTCCGACCCTGTAGTGCGGGCGCTGATTTTACGGTGACCTCTTCCAGTTCTTCCGTGATATCGGTGGTGTTGCCCCGGTCTTCCTTGAGTGCGGCCAATTCCTGCCGTTCGATATACTTGACCAGCCCCACTCCCTTGGCGAACCAGGCCGTCATCACGTCGGTACCGACCGCTGTCCGATCAGCCGAAGAGAGATGAATCTTGAGGGTCATCCGCGCTTCCACACGCACGGCGTCGGGATACGTGCCGGCTGGCACCGTGATCGATTCCTGGCCGATCACCGTCGAAACTCCTTCGACGTCCACATGTTCGTTGGTGCCGTCCCCATCGATGTCACTGCCGAAATCGATGTCCATGCGATTGAACTGTTGGAAGGATTGGGCCACTTTCATCGGGAACCGGATGATCTGATACGGCACGAGCTGCTTCTCTAACGGCGTGCCCGGCTCGGAGCCGTAGTAGACCACGCCTGCCGCATCGCGGCGGTAAAAGCTGTCGGATGCGCCATGGTTGCCTGGGTTGGTGTCATGAAACACGTTGACGACCACGCCGCCCTTGAGAGTGCGGGTTCCGGTCACCGACGACACGTTGAAGAAGTATTTGTTCTCGATCGTTTGGAGGGGCCCTTCCGAGATCTGTCCGCGGTACTGCCAGCGTGTGCCGACGGTGTCGGGGAAATAGTCGGCAGACTGGGCGATGGTTTGTCCTGCCTCCGTTGCCCGGGCCTGCCCAGGAGCCGACGGGATGCCCAGGAACCCGCACATGCCCACTGCCATCACGGTCGAGCGCACCAAGGTCTGAACGATCACGGCTGTCCTCCAGTATAAAAAATCACGGTACCATACCCGATTCTCCGCAGCAAGCCGGCAGGTCCAGCCTTGCCTTCTCCTGTGCCTCCTCTCATAATCGCACGCCGTGATGTCCGCATTCCCTCCCGCAGCTCAAGATGTTCGTGAACGCCGGACGGTACTGGTGACCGGTGGGTCCGGCGGAATCGGTCGTGCGCTCTGTCTGGCCTTCGCCCATGCCGGGTATTGGGTGGGGGTGCATTACTTCCGCCAACGGCCGGCAGCCGAACAAACCCTCGCGCTGCTTTCGCAGGCCGGTGGTCAGGGTGCCCTCTACCAGGCGGATGTACGGTCGAGCCATGAGGTCCAGGCGATGCTGGATGCGATCCGGGCGCAGCGCGGCCGGCTCGACACCCTGCTCTGTAATGCCGGCATCGCGTCGAAGCATCTGGTGGTGACCTGTCCGGAAGAAGCATGGCAACAGATCATCGACACGAATCTGACAGGCACCTATCGCTGCATGACCGCCGCGGTGAACGACATGATGCCGCAGGGCGGTGGGTCCATCGTCGTCATCGGGTCCTTTGCCGGATTGCAGGGAACGAACGGCCAAGCCGCCTATGCGGCGTCGAAGGCGGGGCTGATCGGCTTGGTGAAGACCGCGGCGCGGGAATGGGGACCGCTTAATATTCGCGTGAATATGGTCTGTCCCGGCTGGCAGCAAACGCGCATGGCCGGTGACTCGTTTCCAACCGGTGATCGGCTCGACGACCATGTGCTGGGACGTGTCTCGAATCTGGCTGATGTAAGCAGGACGATTTGCCAACTCGCGCAGCTCTCCGATATGTCGGGGCAAGTGTGGAACCTGGACAGTCGCATTCTCTAGCAGGATGCTGAAAACGGCCCCCAGCTTCGTTCTCGGTCGTACGTCTCCTTGCGACATTGGAAGTATAAGAGGGAGTACTGAAGGGGTCTATCCGTTCACCAAGAGTATCTGATTGGTGAACGGGTCGACAAAGTTTGGTGTGTACCTCCTCAGTCGTCGTACTCCCTGCGGCCTTGCTGGACGCCGTTTTGAGCATCCTGTTGGGAAATTGAGTCGTCGATTTCACAGCACGAAACAGTGTGTTTCACGGGTGGTAAATGGGAAGAACAGAGAATGGGTAACGGGATATTTGTCACCGGTACGGATACCGGCGTTGGAAAGACCCTCGTGTCCTCCGCATTGGTCCGGAGGCTGGTCCAGACTGGCCGCTCTGTCGGGGTGATGAAGCCGGTCGAAACCGGGGTGCTTCCCGAGCAACTGAGTGAGAGCGACGCGGGGCGACTCATGGCTGCGGCGGGAGTATCCGATGGGATCGATGAGGTGTCTCCCTACCGGTTCCCCGCGCCGCTCGCCCCCTTTGCCGCCGCATCCGCGCAAGGAAGTGTAATCGAGATGCAGGAGATCATGAGACGCTACGAACGGCTTGCGGCCCGGGACTCTTGTGTTGTGGTTGAAGGCGCCGGTGGTCTGCTCGTGCCGATGGGGAAGGATTGGGATATGCGCGACTTGATCGGCCGGATCGGGCTGCCCGTCGTACTTGTGGGGCGGGCCGGGTTAGGTGGGATCAATCATGCGCTGCTGACGCTGGAGGGCCTTCGGCAACGTCACTGTGCGGTGATGGCTGTCGTGTTGAACGAGACGGCGTTGTCCACCACCCCCGCGCAGCAGGAGCAGTCTGCGTCTACGGTCGCGCTGTTGCGGGAGCGAGCCGGTGTTCCGGTGTTGGGTCCGCTGCCCTATCAGCCACAACTTGGCGCTGATTGGTCCGGCGCCGTCGAGGCGCTGGCACAGAGCAGCCTGATCAGGGCGCTTGCGAATCTGGTGTGGGCAAATGCTGTTGGAATGTCCGGATCGCCGCGCCGAGGTCCGGAGCCTTGAGGATCGCAGAGATCACCGCCACGCCATCCGCCCCTGCCGCCATAATTTCACCAACCGACTCAGCCGTAATGCCGCCGATCGCAAACATCGGCAGCGTGGTCAACGCGCGCGCCGCGCGTAATCCTTCCAGACCGACCACCGGGTCGTGATCCGCTTTTGTGGACGTACTGAAGATCGGGCCGAACCCCACGTAGTCGGGTTGTGCGGTGACGGCTTCGCGCACCTGAGCTGCATTGTGCGTCGAGAGTCCGATGATTTTTCCCGGCCCCATGAGGCGTCTGGCGTAGGAGATGGGAAGGTCGTCCTGCCCCAGGTGCACCCCGTCCGCGTTCACGGCCATCGCCAAATCGCAACGATCGTTGACGATCAAGAGGGCGCCGGCGTCGGTTGCGGCCTGACGCAGCGCGAGCGCCTTCGCATAGGCGTCTCTCATCGTGACCTGCTTGTCTCGATATTGAAAGAGCCGGACACCGTGCGCGGCTGCTTCGCGCAGGAGATCGGGCAGCGGGCGGTCCGGCCGGACCGTGGGGTCGAGCACGAGATAGAGCCCTTTGAGTGGCCTGCGGGTGATGTGCATGGAATATCTGGTCCCAGCCGGCTCTTGAAATCACCGGGCTGACATCTGTTTGTCAGCAAACTGTTACGAGGACTGGCCGGCAAGAAAGCGGTCGAGGAACGTCGTGGAGACGTGTCCCTTCTGGAAATCGGGATCGTTGAAAATTTTCCGATGGAGCGGGATCGTCGTCTTGATGCCTTCGATGACAAATTCATCGAGTGCGCGGCGCATGCGGGCCATGGCTTCCTGGCGATCACGTCCGTGCGTGATCAATTTGGCGATCAGGCTGTCGTAGTACGGGACGACCACGGCGTTCGGTTCCATCGCGGAATCGACGCGCACGCCAAAGCCGCCAGGGGCGGAATATTTGGTGATCTGCCCTGGACAGGGCGTGAACTTTTCCGGGTCTTCGGCATTGATCCGGCACTCGAAGCTGTGACCGTTCAACTTGATGTCCGGCTGCTTGAACGAGAGGGGCATGCCCGAGGCAATCCGGATCTGTTCTTTCACGAGGTCGATCCCGGTCACCATTTCCGTGATGGGGTGTTCGACCTGGATGCGGGTGTTCACTTCCATGAAAAAGAAGTTGCGATCCTTGTCGAGGAGAAACTCCACTGTGCCGACGTTGCAATAGCGAATGGCTTTCACGGCCTGGACGGCCACCCGGCCGATTTCGCGCCGTAATCCTTCATCGATGGCAGGCGACGGGGTTTCTTCCACCAACTTTTGGTGACGTCGTTGAATGGAGCAATCACGCTCGCCGAGGTGGACCACATGGCCCCGATTGTCGGCCACGATTTGTACTTCAATGTGGCGCGGTTCGAGGAAGTAGCGCTCGAGATAGACGCCGTCGTGGCCGAAGGTGGATTTCGCCTCGGCTTGCGCCGCTTGAAACGCTCGCGCGAGCTCCTCCGGTTTGTTCACCACGCGCATGCCCCGTCCGCCGCCTCCGGCCGAGGCCTTGATGATCACGGGGAAGCCGATGGTCTTGGCGGCCTCTTGCGCATCCTGTTCGCTCCGGAGTTCGCCGGGGCTGCCGGGGGTGACCGGGAGGCCTTTCTTGGCGACCACTTCCCGTGCCTTTGATTTGTCGCCCATCAGCGCGATGTTTTCGGATGTCGGGCCGATGAATTTGACGCCGATCGATTCGCAGACTTCCGCGAAGTGCGCGTTCTCTGAGAGGAATCCATAGCCGGGGTGAATGGCATCGGCCCCGGTGACTTCGGCTGCGCTCAGCACGTTGGGGATATTGCGGTAACTGAGGGCGGCTTCCGGCGGTCCGACGCAGACGTGCTCGTCCGCAGCCCGCACGTGCAAGCTTGCGGCATCGGCTTCGGAGTGGATCGCAACGGTTTTGATGCCGAGCTCTTTGCAGGCGCGGATCACCCGAAGGGCGATTTCTCCACGATTGGCAACCAACACTTTCTTAAACACAGGATACTCCGGCGCGGGTCACTCTCTGTGTCCGCCTGGTTCTAAACGGTTTGCTCTGCCACGGATGAGACCTGATCCGGTTCTGTTGCAGGATCCCGGCATGTGCCGTCTGCCGTCGGACCCACATGCTTGAGGAACGTATCCCCGGATCGTCTCGCCATGAACCCGCATGATCTCGTCGGCTAGGGCGTGGCGTTGGGGTCTATCAAGAAGAGAGGTTGTCCGTACTCGACAGGCTTGGTACTCTCCGCCAGTATTTTCGTGATCCGTCCGTCGGCCTCGGACTCGATTTCGTTCATAAGCTTCATGGCTTCGACGATACAGAGCACTTGGCCCTTCCTCACGTAATCCCCCTCTTCCACATATGGGTCTGCATCCGGTGAGGGCGAGCGATAGAAGGTGCCGACGATAGGAGACGTAATCGTGACCTGGCCATCCGTTTCTGCGGGTGGACGGGTCTGCGCCGCCGGCGTCGCTCCGGTGGAGGTCGACTGGTTCGTGGCGGTCTCCACCGTCTGGGCCGTCGTGGTCCGGATTACCGGCTCATGTCTGATGCGGATACGGACTCCGCTGCGCTCGATTTCCAACTCGGTCAGATGGTTGCGCTTGAGCAGGTCGGCCAACTGTTGAATCTGCGCGGCCTGGTCCGGAGAGAGCAGTGTCTCAGCGGCCGTTGATCGAGGCGCAAAGGCGCTCGGCAGGACGATCGGCTTCCCGGCCCCCCGGCCTTTTCCTGTCTTTTTACCTGATGAGCTCAACGCACGCGCTCCACAAATTCACGGGTTCTCGTATCGATGCGGATCGTTTCTCCGATTTCCAGGTAGAGCGGCACCTTGATCGTGGCACCGGTCTCGACGATCACCGGCTTATTGCCGCCCGAGGCCGTATCGCCGCGCACGCCCGGTTCACCGTCGACCACTTTGAGTTCGATGAAGTTCGGCAGCAGGACCGTAATCGGCCGGTGCTCGTAGATCAGGATCTTGGCGATCATGTTTTCTTTGAGCAGATCGGCGTTGCTTCCCAACTGGCTCTTCTCATAGGTCGACTGCTCATACGTCTCCGTATCCATGAACGTGTAGGAATCGTTCGTGGCATACAGGAATTGCATGTCGCATTCTTCGATCTGGGGTGTGTCGAATTTTTCTCCGGAACGAAAGGTCCTGTCGAGGACGTTGCCTGAGAGATAACTCTTCAGCTTCGTCCGGACGAATGCCCCGCCCTTGCCGGGTTTGACGTGCTGAAATTCCACGATATAAAAGGGTTGACCTTCTACCATTAACGGGCTGCCGTTCCGAAACTCTGCGGTCGAAATCACAACAACTCTCCTTGGTACAACAAGTTCAACGGCGCGAAGCCGTGGGTTTATTCTTCGGGGCCGTCCGAGGGCGTGATGCCTTGCTGACGGCCTCGAGGTGCGCGGCCAATGCGTCCAGCGCCAGCAGATAGCCGGTGGGACCGAATCCGGAAATCTGTCCCAGGGCGACGCCGGCGATGAAGGAGTGATGGCGAAACTCCTCCCGCTGATGGATGTTCGACAAATGCACCTCGACCGTCGGTAGGGCGACGGCGGCGATCGCATCGCGAATCGCGATGCTGGTATGGGTATACGCGGCCGGATTGATGATGATGCCGTCGAAATGGCCCCTGGCGTTCTGAATCCAGGTGACCAGTTCCCCTTCTACATTCGTCTGTTTGGTCTGCACCGCAATCCCCCGCTCGCCTGCGCGACGGACAATCGACTTGTCGATGTCGGGCAAGGACGCCTGTCCGTAGACGGATGGCTCTCGCGTTCCCAGGAGATTGAGATTGGGACCATGAAGCACTAGCAGCCGCAGCATGTGTCTGTCGCGCGCCCCCGTTATCAGTAGGCTGCAATGGATAGAGATGCCAGCAGCGGCGGCATTCTAACAGGGTGTCAGGAGTGGGTCAAACGTTGTTCAGAGGGCGGGACGAGCGTGGGTCCGCCTGGGGGGGGCAGTCAATGAACGCGTTGGGCTTGAATGGTTCGCAGCCAGGCTTCCAGTCGCGCGATCGCGGCCGCATGTTTCACGACAGGCAGGTCCGGGGTCGGCCGGCCCGGTGTTTCAGTGACCGGCTCAGATGCCATAGATGACGTGGATACGGTTGGCTCGGGAGCGGGCGTGATGTGAGCCCCAGCTTTTGTGCCGTCGGGTCTAGGCTCCGTGACGATTCGTTTCTTCTCGCGTTTGGCGGCCGGAGGATTGTCAGGTGCTCCGGTGATGCTGCGTTTGACTGAGGCCGCCTCTTCATCGAACGGGTTGGCGTTCAGGATGGCTGTGCAGGACAGCAACGCTAAGTCGGCGTTCCCTTCGGCGTGATAGAGCTTGGCGAGAATACGATGCGCGCGAAGATTGTCCGGGCGCTGTCTGACGACGTCTTCAAGAATGGCCTTCGCTTTCACCGCCTGCCCTAATTGATCGTACACCCGGCCCAATGCCGCCATGGCGGTGACAAAGCCGGGATACACCTTGAGGCCGTCTTCAAGTACGCCCGCTGCTTCCTGCCACATGCCGACCTTGATGTATTCGTCTGCGAGGGGGAGGAATTCTTTCGAGCGCGGGTCTTTTGCGACGGCGGTGGCCAGGCGGTCGATTTCGGCGGCGGTCGATGGATCGATACGCGATGAAGAAGCCACGCCCTACTCCTTGCGATGTGTCCCTGTTCCTGCGGCTGGCTTCGTCGACCTTCGGCCGGTCGGTAGGGTCAGGACCCGGTCCAAAATGCGGTCTGCGACCTCACGCTTGGGTAACAGGGGGAGTTCCTCCGCGCGGCCGTCACGATCCAGGATGAACACGCGATTCGTGTCCGACCCGAATCCCGATCCTGCTGCCGTCACGTCATTGGCGACCAGCAGGTCGACGTCCTTAGCTTGCAGCTTTTCCCGCGCATGAGCAAGCAGATCCTCAGTTTCCGCCGCAAACCCCACGAGCACCTGTGTCGTCCGGCGCTCGCCCAATTCCCTGAGAATATCGTCGGTCGGCGACAACTCCAGGCTGGTGACGGGACTCCGTCGCTTTTTGAGTTTCTGTGCAGCGGGTTGTGTCGGGCGAAAGTCCGCCACGGCGGCAGCCATGATGACGGTATCGCTCCAGGAAAACCGGCTGATGACAGCCTTGCGCATCTCCTCAGCCGTTGTCACTGGACACAACTCCACGCCGGCCGGCGGGGTCAGGGCCGTGGGGCCTGAGACCAGTAGGACCTCCGCGCCGCGTGCCTGCGCGGCTTCGGCGAGCGCATATCCCATCTTTCCAGAGGACCGGTTGGAAATGAACCGCACGGGGTCGATGGCTTCCTGCGTAGGGCCGGCGGAAATGAGCAGACGGCGACCGGACCAATCCCGACGCGGGTGGAGCGTGGCCTGGAGTACCGAAAGGATTCGTGCTTCATCGGCCAGCCGTCCCTGCCCTGAACGGCCTGAGGCCAGCGGGCCCTCTTCTGGTTCGACGATGACTGCGCCGCGTGTTCGCAGCGTTGCCACGTGCTCCACGACGGTCGGGTGTTGCCACATATCCCCGTCCATGGCCGGCGCGAAAATCACGGGACATTGTGTAGTGAGGAGCATGGTCGAGAGGAGATCGTCGGCAAGCCCGAGCGCGGCTTTGGCCAGACAATTGGCTGTAGCCGGGGCAATCAGGATAGCCTTCGCCTGCTCCGGCAGGGAGAGGTGCAGCATTTCCTGGTGGGCTTCGAAGAGGTCGGTGGCCACGTGGGAACCGGACAACACTTCGAAGGTCAGCGGGGTCACGAACCGGCAGGCCCCTGCCGTCATGACGACGTTCACCGTCGCGCCTTCGCGACGGAGCAGGCGCAAGAGCCCGACTGCCTTATAGGCGGCTATACTCCCCGTGACGGCGAGCACAAGGTGGACACCGGTGAGTGAGGGGCCGGTGGTCTGCACGAAGCGGGACTACTCCTCGCCCTCCGGAGCAGGGGCCGGCTTGACGGTATCGTCGACGTAGACGCTCAGCTCTTTCTTGATTTCCTTGGCGTCCTCTCCGGTCATCATGGCCAGGCGTTCCGTCTCACCTTCCTTGACCCGTTTGGATTCTTTAATGGCCTCGCGGGCTTCCTGTCCGATCAGGAATTTGACCTTGTGCCGAAGGACTTCGTCGAGCGCGATGCTCGTTTCTTTGGTGAATTTGGACGGGCCGGACATGCGCGCGCCCTGCACGAGTTGTTTCGCCCGCTGCGCGGCGATAATCACCAGCCGGTGGCGTGAATCAAACTCCCCGGTGGCGTATTCCGGTAACAAACTTAACATTTCACCCATGATGCAAGTGCTCCTTTGATGCGGGGGCGGAGGAGGAATTCCCCTGCTTGCCCTCTTTGTCGAGAATGAATTTTTCTTCCAACCACGTCATGTTCAGGCGTTTGGTTTTGATCCGTTCCGCCAGGAAAATGCTTTCGAGCTCTTTCAAGGATTGCTTCAGGTCGTCGTTCCGGACGATGTAGTAGTACTCCCGGTAGCTCCAGACCTCTTCTTTGGCTTTCTGCAGGCGGCGTTGAATTTCGTCCGGCGAGTCCCCAGCCCGGTTTTGAAGCCTTGTCCGCAGCGTGTCGAACGACGGCGGCAGAATGAAGATATACACGCCGTCTTCAAACTTTTTTTTCACTGAGCGCGCGCCCTGCACATCGATTTCGAGCAGCACGTCGATGCCCTGTTCCATTTTCTCGGTCAGCATCTTGCGCGGTGTGCCGTACAAATTTCCGTAGACATGGGCCCATTCGACGAATTCATTCCGATCGATCATCTGGCGGAAGGCCGGCTCATCGAGAAAATGGTAATCCTGCCCATCCACCTCGCCCGGGCGCGGTTTGCGTGTGGTGTACGAGATCGAATGCCACAATCCAGGGACATTGGCCGTGATCTGTTTGCACAATGTCGTCTTCCCGCTCCCCGACGGAGCCGAAATGATAAACAAAATGCCTCGCCGTACTTGGGGCGGTTTATCGTTGGATGAAACGGGCGCGGTATTCATAGGGTGTTCGATGCCGGCGCAGGGCCGACACTATTCGACATTCTGAACTTGTTCGCGCAATTTTTCCAGTTCGGCTTTCATTCGGACCACCAACGCGGCGATGTCGGCGTCGTTGGCCTTTGAGCCGATGGTGTTCACTTCCCGCCCCATTTCCTGGAGCAGGAACTCTAAGGTCTTCCCCACCGACTCCTTACTGTGGAGCTGCTGGTCGAACTGTAGCATATGTGACTCAAGTCTGACCAATTCTTCTGAGATGTCCGAACGGTCGGCAAACACCGCTAATTCCTGTTGGAGCCGGGCCGGATCCGGCAATTCGGCCTGCAGCAGGGTCTCAATCCGGCCTTTCATGCGCTCAAATGCATGCTTGGCCAGTACCGGGGCCTTTTCCGCCACGAGGGACTTGGCCTCACGGATCGCATCCAGATGGAGAGCCAGGTCTTTGGCGAGTGCCTCCCCTTCCCGTCGGCGCATCTTCTCAAGGTCTGTGAGCGCGCCTCCCAGTACCCGCAGCACGGTTTTCGTCAGTTGCCCGGCATCGACCGGCTCATCGGAAATAGACAGGATGTCCCGGAATCCCGCGAGCGTGGAAACATCCACCGCTCCCCGCAGCCCCAGTGTTTTCTGCAGCTTCTTGAGGGCCGTATGATACTGTTTGGCCAACGCCTGATCGATCTGGACCGTCTTCAGGCTGCCGCCGGCGGAATGGACCGAGACCGACACGTCGACTCGTCCGCGGAGGCAGCGTTGCTGGACGGTTTTTCGAACCTGGTCCTCCAGTTGCGCCAACGACCGGGGCAGTCTGACTGCCACTTCGAGAAAGCGGTGATTGACCGAACGGATCTCCACGGTGACGCCGGCTTTCTGTGACGTGCCGTCCTTTTTCCCATACCCCGTCATGCTTCGAATCATCGTGCGGTTTTCCCCTTCCAATGGCAATCGGCATAGATCGGACAATGCTGACATTTCGGTGTGCGCGCGAGGCAGATGTATCGGCCATGCAGAAGGAGCCGTTGGGATCCTTCCGTCCACTGGTCTGCCGGCAGTAAGCGTTGCAGGTCCAGCTCAATCTTTTCGGGATCCGTATGGCGGGTCAGGTCGAGCCGTCCGGCCACTCGTTTCACATGTGTGTCGACCACGATGGCCGGCTTCTCGAATGCGTTGCCAAGAAGGACATTCGCCGTCTTTCGCCCGACTCCCGGTAGCGTGGTGAGTG
>OCTV010000175.1_pt1 | contig 25516 bp, 24 predicted proteins | sample 1539101 | NCBI WGS metagenome assembly OCTV01 (sample SAMEA3991422, study PRJEB22521) | metagenome | biome: anthropogenic terrestrial biome; feature: sewage plant; material: sludge | place: Sweden | collected 2012-09-26 | reverse complement strand
CTAAAGCCTCCGGCGTTTCGTATGGCGCAAGCGGCGTGAATAAAATCTCTGTATGCCCATCCTGATAACTTGCGCTGATATAGTTCTGGACATTTTTCGTTTGCCCCGCCATCGGATTATTCATATGGCTGTACATGATTTTATGCAGCTGAAGAATGTAGTTTCTTGAAATCAGAATCGTATCAAAGTTTTCGTGAATGATGTTTAATACATCACGATAGCCCGCAATTTCCTGTTCGTCACGATTTCTTGGAGCAGTTTTTTCTTCGACAAGCTGTTTGATACGTGTGTTTGTAGTTACAATTCCTTCGATTGCATTGGATGCCTCGGTACTCTGGATCTTTGCGATTTCCACAAGCTTTTCCAGATCCTTAGGTCTTTGTTTCAGATATTGTTCTTGTTTTCCAGCTAATTTATAAATGGCAGCAACAAGTCCCAGAATATCGGAATCCCACTTTTCATCTCTGATTGCAGAGTAATTGAATTGTCTCATGCCCTTAATCACTGCTCATTTCGCTTAAAATATACCACACAAAAAGGTCAAAGTCAAGGCATTAAGTGAATATCCCCTTATTTCATTAACAATTCACCTTATGCAAATAATATGAAACACAACATTGAAAATCGTTGCTTTTTGACATAATATGTGATATAATCAAAAATGAATAACATTCTTCGTCTCAGGATTTCATTTTGTAAAGCGTAAAAATTAAAGGGAGGTTTAAAGTTTGAAAAAATATGTTGAGGAATTTAAGCAGATATTAGAAACCGAAAATAAAGAAAAGGCCGTTGAATATGCATTAAATCTTTTAAAGAATAAGAAAATTGACGTTATTTGTTTGTATTCAGAAATACTTGCTCCTGCATTGAATAATATGTATTGCTCTCTTTCTGATAAGGATGTCTGCATATGGAAGGAACATGTTAGAACTGCAATTGTCAGGACAATTGTTGAGTGCTGTTATCCCTTTGTAATTGAAATGAGCGATAAAAACCTCAATAAAGGCTCTGCGGTTATTTTATGTCCTCCTGAAGAATACCATGACTTAGGTGCTAGAATGGTTGCAGACTATCTTAAAATATGCGGTTATAGTGCTGTTTTTGTTGGGAGCAACACGCCTTATTCAGATTTTTATAATGCCATAGAAAAAATTAAGCCTGATTTAATTGCAATAAGTGTCAGCAATTACTATAATCTTGTTGCTACAAAGAAAATAATTGAAGACCTGCGCAAAAAAACAGATAGTAGGATTATAGTTGGCGGCTATGCGTTCTCAATGAATAGTGCTAATGTAGCTATGGTAGGCGCAGACTATTATGCCGAAACTTTTGAGGATATAAAAAATATTGTTGAAAAGGAGGCAAGCATATGAAGCTGAGCCTTAATATAGCTACAAGGTTTTTAAAATCTAATTTATCTCAAACGCTGATTATCATTTTAGGTATTGGTATTGGAATTTCTGTTCAGATATTTATCGGTTCGCTTATTCAGGGTCTGCAAAAAAGCCTTGTTGAAAAAACCATCGGCAGTTCTTCACAGATTACCATTACTTCAGATACTGAGGATAAGCTAATTTATGATTATACATCTCTAACTGAAAAGGTTAAGGGCACTGATTCGAAAATTACAGCAGTTTCTCCTGTTTATGACAATGCGGCACTAATGGAATATAACAATAAAACTCAATCACTTTTAATAAGAGGCTTTGATTTTTCAAAAGCAGATGAAATATATAAAATTTCTGACGCAATTACAGATGGTACAATGCCGTCCGACTCAGGTGAGGTTCTTCTTGGCAAAAACGTGAAGGAAGAATACGGGCTCAAGACCGGCGATGCAATAAATATAATTACTCCTGATAAAAGAACGATTGAATGTAAAATTTCAGGATTTTTCGATTTAAAGGTTGCTCAGATTAATAATAGCTGGTGTATAACGATGACTTCATATGCACAGGAAATTTTCAAAGCGGATGATGTTGTTACTTCATTGGAAATGCAGGTTAGTGATGACGACGTTTTTTCTTCAGATATAATTGCTAAAAACATTAAGTCATCAATCAATGATGGCAACTATAAAATAACCAACTGGAAAGAGCAAAACGAACAGCTTTTGAGCGGACTTCAGGGGCAAAGTATATCAAGCCTTATGATACAGATTTTCGTTATGCTTTCTGTTGTTCTCGGAATTTCTAGTGTGCTTGCAATAACTGTAATGCAAAAGTCAAAGCAAATCGGAATTTTAAAAGCTATGGGAATTAAGAATATTAAATCCAGTTTGATTTTCTTGTTTGAAGGTCTGATACTGGGTGTATTCGGAGCAGTAGCTGGAATCCTTTTAGGACTTGGATTAGCAACAGCATTTACAACTTTTGCACTTAACCCCGATGGAACACCTGTTGTGGCACTGTATATTGACAGCAAATTCATAGCATTATCAGGGGGAATAGCAGTGTTCGCCTGCCTTTTTGCTTCGCTTATTCCAGCGAGAAAATCATCAACACTTAATCCGATTGACATTATAAGAAACAACTAGGAGGCGGCTATGAACAATATACTTGAACTTAAAAATGTAAATAAGATTTATGGAACAGCCGTAAAAACGCAGGTGTTGACAGATATTAGTCTCAACTTTGAAAAAGGTTCATTCAATTCAATAATCGGGCAGTCTGGAAGTGGGAAAAGCACTCTTCTCAATATAATTGGTACCCTTGATACGCCGACAAGTGGAGAGGTAATACTTGACGGTGTTGATACTGGAACGGCATCCAAAAACAGGCTTGCTGATCTCAGAAATAAAAGTATAGGCTTTGTATTTCAGTTTCATTACCTGTTACCTGAATTTACAGCTCTTGAGAACGTGCTAATGCCGTATAGAATAGGCGGCGGAAAAGTTTCAAAAGAAATACTTGAAAAGGCAAAGGAATATCTGACACTTGTCGGACTTGAAAAGGTTATAAACAATAATGCCACAAAAATGTCGGGTGGTCAGCAGCAAAGAACGGCAATAGCAAGAGCAATTCTAAATAATCCTAGTATCATTCTTGCGGACGAGCCTACCGGAAACCTTGATTCTGATTCAACTGAAACAATATATAACCTGCTTAGGGATATTAATGAAAAATTCAGGACAACTTTTATAATAATTACGCATGACCGACATATTGCTGAAAAAGCTGACAGAATTATTGAGATAAAAGATGGGAAAATAAACATGGATATAAAAAAGGCTTAATATAATGACGTTTATTTTTCATGCACATTGGAATAAATTAATCAAAATTGCTCCCTTTGAGTTTTCGGAGGGAGCTTTTTGTAGTAAGCGATAAATCCAACTACGTTAGAGAAAAGTGCGCCCTTGTATCAAGGGAAACTTACTCCACCAAGTCCTCCGCTTCACACCCAAGCGTTTTCGCAAGACGCATCACAACTCCTGCCTGTGCTTTTGAAATATCATTCTGCCGTTGCTCATACAGCTGCACCATTCGGAGCGTTACTCCGGAAGCGTCTGCAAGCTGCTGCTGTGTGAAGCCACGAGCTTTCCTTACTACCGAAAGCTTTGGCGGCTTCTCATTTTTGTGTCTGTCGATTATCTCATCAGCCGCTTCAACAAACTTACTCTCATCTGCCTCGTGAAGAATGTACATACCCATAACCTCGGAAACACTTAACCCGTTTTGTGTCATATCAGAAAATGACAGCCCGCTGTGCCACTGATAATATGCCATAATCCATCCTGCCCAATATTCTTTGCCATGACTTTCGTGTTGAACTGTGGGAGTATTCGGACGACTTCCAGTTGTGATAAAAATGACATCTGACGCAAGCTCAACACCGGACATTCCGCCGTTGTATTTCGGATTGCCAAAGCCGAACTTTTCAGCCACTCCCGAAGTGATAAACATTAAGAAAAACATATCAGGTTCATAGCCGCAGTCACAGATAGCATATTCTAACATATCACCAAGCGCAAGCATAGCATCATCCAAGTACAATTCGCTGTAAGCGTGCGTCATTGTTATCCCACCCTTCCCTAATAATATCGAGAACATACACCTCGTTTTCGATTGCAGTACGGCTCTTTTCCTTGCGAAATTCTTCCCGTGCGCCGTTATCACGTGCAAGCTTTTTCGGATAGTAAAGCTCCTTACCAGCAGGTATACTCTCAATATAAGCAAGTCTATCAAACGCTTTCTCGCTTTTTGCAACAATCTGTTCTCCCAGCTTACCGAGTACCATTGCTTTTTCAAGCTGTGAAAGCGAAATCGTATTGTTCAGAAATGCCGCCGCAAACGAAAAATATGAATCGTCCGCACGGTATCCTATTATTATGTCATAACTTTGATAATCGGGCAAAAACTTTTCCGAGATATATTCCTTTGCACGAATGGCGATGTCACCACTGATACGGAACCTCCTGTTCTCAAGCAGAATTGCAAGCCAGTTGAGAATGTGATACTCGCCGTCCGAAAGACAGAGAACAGACAAACCGTCCGTGTCCAATGCATATTTATTTGCGTAGCCGCTTGTTTCCGATGAACAAGCCCATTCCTTTGCAAGCTCTAAGGATTCTGTACAATAAAAGCCAAGTCCGTAGTCGTTATTTGGATTTCCTTTTCCGAATGTCGGTAGCTCAATTATCATTGGTGAACCGTGATAAATTGTAAGTTCGTTTTTCATAGTCAAGCCTCTTTTCTATATCGTTAAAACGATAGTTCTTCTTTCGCTTATATTATATCGTTATAACGACAGTTTGTCAATAGCAAGCGTGATTATTCATAGGATATGACTGCACGTCAGTTGAAAAAATAATACTTCAAATGTCTGTACAGAGCAAGCTTGTGCCGCAGAATCTGAACTATGAGATTGTCTGAACTTACATTGACGAGAACGATAAAGGAATGTCCGTTTTGGACAACCCCCTTGCAGAAATCAAAAGCATATAAGTAGGGAGTCGTGAAACACGACTCCCTTAGTTAAATTATTTTTTCACTTTTGCCAAAAATGCTGCGACATAAACGTAAACTCATTTCAACCGAACATAATAAATGGACTTTCCAGTACCCTCGCGTTTCAACTCTCCTGAACTGACCATCTTTCTGAGCGAACCCTCGACAGAACTAATGCTGAGTGACGGGCATAACTCCCTGATATCCTGCTTTGTAAACTTTCCGATTTTATTCATTACAGCTTTCCGTACCATGTCAACGGCGGGAAGCTTTTCTTCTACGATTGCAAATCTATCCTCAAAGTCCTTGTATGCGGCAAGTATTGTGCTGAGAATGTACTTTACAAACGGAATAACATCCTCTGTCCCATCATGCCAACCATGTTGAGATTTGTTCAGTGCATTATAGTAAAGGTCTTTGTTCTTCGCAATTTTTGCTTCCAACGAAATATATTTTCCTACAAAAAATCCGCTACGATACAAAAGAAGCGTAGTAAGTAAACGGCTCATTCTTCCGTTGCCATCGTTGAACGGATGAATACATAAAAAATCGTGAATAAATACAGGTATAGCAATCAGCGGTTCAAGCTCCAGATTGCCAATCACTTTATTGTATTCCTCGCAGATTTTATCTAAAGCCTCCGGCGTTTCGTATGGCGCAAGCGGCGTGAATAAAATCTCTGTATGTCCATCCTGATAGCTTGCGCTGATATAGTTCTGAACATTTTTAGTTTGTCCCGCCATTGGATTATTAATATGACTGCACATAATTTTATGAAACTGAAGAATGTAGTTTCTTGAAATCGGAATCGTATCAAAGCTTTCATGAATGATGTTTAACACATCACGATATCCTGCTATTTCCTGTTCATTACGATTTTTAGGAGCAGTTTTTTCTTCTACAAGCTGCTTTATACGCGTACTGGTAGTTACAATTCCTTCGATTGCATTGGATGCCTCAGTACTTTGAATCTTTGCGATTTCCACAAGCTTTTCAAGCTCCTTAGGTCTTTGTTTCAGATATTGTTCTTGTTTTCCGGCTAATTTATAAATGGCAGCAACAAGTCCCAGAATATCGGAATCCCACTTTTCATCTCTGATTGCAGAGTAATTGAATTGTCTCATTCCCTTAATCACTGCTCCTTTCGCTTAAAATATAGCACACAATAATGGTAAAGTCAAGAGATTATGAAAATATGACCTTATTTTATTATAAAAAATAAGGCTAAAATTAAGAAGGAGATATATGCTCTTAAAAATAAAAAAGATGGGTTTTCCAAAGATAAGGCGCCCCCAGCTCAGATAGATTTAAATAGAATAAAAACAACGTCGTTGGACGCAAGAAAAATTCGGCTTTTCCCATTGAGATCGTAAGCCCTCTTACATATGGTTTTTGCTTTATTGGCCTGCGGGAATTACAAAACACGTGTTGGAGTGGGGCACTGCTCAGGCTACTATCTACCCGTGCAGAGTACGTAGTTCAGTACTCAGAATCTTTCTCTGTATTTTTTAGGTGTAATACCAACCTCACTCTTAAAAGTCCGTATAAATGAACTCTGAGACGAAAAACCAAGTGAATAGGCAATTTCAATATAAGTTAAATTTGTGTACCGTAAAAGATTCTGAGAAGTATCCATTTTCGCACGTGTAACAAATTTTTTAATTGGTATACCGACTTCTTTTGAAAATAATTTTGACAGATAAGACGGATTCAGCCCTGTGAGTTTTGAAAGTCCTTTGACAGAAAGGTCACCATTAAGGTTTTCATAAATGTAAGCCTTACACTTTCTGATATGCGGTGAAGCTATCGTATCTGCTACTATTTCGTTTATGCGTTCGGTAAAATCAAGGCACATATCAGCAAAAATTTCTGAAAGCTGATTATCATTGGTGCATTTATCGGCTTTGCATATATAAATATCTGTCAGAGCATAAGCCTCATCATTGCTCATTCCGACAGAAATCACCGTTCGTGCAATTTCATCAGCTTTAAGAATGAAGTAATAAATATTATTGCGTGTCTTGTTATCCGACAGGATTCGATTATTGTCTGACATCTTTATTCTTCCGCTTTCAAGGTGGTTTTTAACCTTTTCAATATCTCCGAGTCTGATTGAAATATAATCATTTGGAACTTGTAAAGTATCATTATCCTGACCATTCGCTTTTTGAGAATATAGAAGCATATTAAGCTCCTGTCGTACTTTCATTATCAATTCCTCCAAACACGCTTTTCTTATACTATATCATGTTTTGTATATAAAAACAATGATTTGAATATAAAGCGCACGCTTTCTGAATGTATAATAGATCCGGAGGTCGATAAATATGTCTAAAACACAAAACATGACAGAGGATAATGTAACCAGAATTATTCTCGGATTCTTTTTTCCAATGCTGTTTTCAAACGCCTTGCAGCAGATATATTCCGTTGCTGATACAGCTATTATCGGAAATGGTATCGGTGACAATGCACTTGCCGCTGTCGGAAATGCAGCCACAATCAGCTTGTTTATTATCGGATTTCTGCAAGGTCTGACAAATGGATTTTCAGTAGTGATTGCACAGGATTATGGTGCACAAGATTACAAAAAGCTAAGAAGTTCTGTTACTCTTTCAATAAAGCTTTGTGTTATTTTCTCAATTATCCTTACTGCCGTAAGCTTAATTTTTCTGAGAAAGATTTTTATACTTATGAGAACAGATGCTTTGATACTTGATGACAGTCTGATATATGGCTATATCGTTTTCAGCGGACTTATTGCTACAACCGCTTACAATATGTGTTCGGGCATTCTTCGTGCTTTGGGTGACAGTAAAACTCCGTTCATGGCAATCGTTGTTTCTTCAGCTGTTAATATCCTGCTTGATCTTATTTTCATATTTGTTTTCAGAACAGGTGTAGGCGGTGCAGCAATAGCAACTGTATTTTCACAGATGATTTCTGTCTTTATATGCGTTATCAGGCTAAGAAAAATTGAGTTTATCAATCTCCATAAGAATGATTTTTACACCGATACTGAAACATATATAAAATTACTGAAAAATGGCTTGCCTATGGCATTTATGAACTCTATTACCGCTGTCGGCTGTATCATTGTTCAATCATTTGTAAACGATCTTGGTGCAGACAGCACGTCTGCATATTCGGTATGCACAAGGTATCTTAATCTGTTTATGCTTCCATCTGTTACAGTAGGATTTACGATCTCTGCATTTACCGGACAGAATTACGGTGCAAAGAAATATAACAGAATAAAAGCAGGCGTAAAGACAGGACTTATTATAGCGGTTGTATCATATATTCTGCTCGGTGCATTGATGCTCATTTTTCCGGATGCACTTGCACAATTTATGTTAAACGGAGATACAGCCGTTTCATATACTTGCTCATATCTAAAAATACTCGGATTTTCGCTGATTGGCTTGAACTTCATTTTTATTTTCAGAAGTGCCGTACAAGGAATGGGACATCCTGTAACACCTATGCTTTCGGGGTTTGCAGAAATGATATTAAGAATTGGAGCAATTATCATTCTTCTCCCCAAAATCAACTTTATCGCTACAGCGTATGCAGATATAATTGCCTGGATTGGTGCACTGTCGCTTAATATGATCGCTTATTTTGTCTTAATGAAGAATAAAAACAATAGTACAAATGATACATAATAAAATTTTATATGTTCTTTAATACCTTCAGATTTATTCTGAGGGTATTTATGTTTTAATAAAATATTTTACCACATTGAACAAAAAATCAAAAATCAGTAATTACAATAAAGGGGGTTATGTCAGTGTACTACAGATTCATATTATTAGTGCATATTAAAATAAGAATTTAAATAAGTATTTTAAAAATATTGACATTCCTGTATGTGCGATGTATAATAAAATTTAATGGGAATGAGGTTCTCCCAAGGGTAACCTGAACCGCTTATCAAAGCTGATGACTTCTGCGAGTTTACGCAGTAACTATCAGCTTTTTTCTTCGTTTACAGGAGGTATTTTCATGCTTACAAGTATAGCCCTTATCTTTTTAATTGGTATGATGCTCGGATGGATTTTTCAAAAGCTTCATTTACCTTCGCTTCTCGGAATGATACTGACGGGAATTATTCTCGGACCGTGTGTTCTGAACCTGATTGACGGCTCAATTCTTGATATTTCTGCTGAACTCCGGCAAGTTGCACTTGTGGTAATTCTCACCCGTGCAGGACTATCCTTAGATATTCGGGAACTTAAAAAATCAGGACGTTCCGCCTTACTTATGTGCTTTGTTCCCGCAAGCCTTGAGATTATCGGTACTGTTATTTTAGCCCCGGTACTGTTTGATATTTCATACACCGAGGCAGCACTTATAGGTTCGGTAATAGCTGCTGTTTCACCTGCGGTTGTCGTTCCGAGAATGTTAAAGGTGATAAATGAAGGTTATGGCACAGATAAGCAGATACCGCAGATTATACTTGCGGGAGCGTCAGCAGACGATGTGTATGTTATTGTTCTTTTTACATCACTTTCGTCGATTGTGTCGGGTGGAAGTGCTTCTGTAACAGACTTTATTCAGATACCGACTTCCATTCTTCTTGGAGTGTTGCTTGGAATTTCAGTAGGACTTTTCCTGAATTTCTTTTTCAAAAAGGTGCATATTCGTGACAGTGCAAAGCTGATTATCATTATAAGCTTGTCGTTCCTCATTCTTGAGATACAGGATTTATCGTCTGATTTTGTTCGTGTTTCAGGCCTCATAGCTATAATGGTTCTTGGAATGACGCTGTTTACAAAATATCCTTTACTCGCAAAAAGACTTTCAGCAAAATACAACAAGCTATGGGTTGCAGCAGAAATTGTATTATTCGTTCTTGTAGGTGCGGCAGTTCAGGTTAACAGTATTACAAGATACGGAATTTCAGCTATATTTCTGCTGATTGGAGCGCTTATATTCAGAATGATTGGAGTATTTATTTCACTTATAAAAACAAAGCTTAATATGAAAGAACGACTTTTCTGTATGCTTGCATATACGCCAAAAGCAACGGTTCAGGCTGCTATAGGTGCAATTCCTCTTGCATTGGGACTTGAATGCGGGAGCCTTGTGCTTTCGGTTGCTGTGCTGTCAATAATCATTACCGCACCGTTCGGAGCATTTATGATTGATCTGACGTATCAAAAATTATTAACACCTGCTAATAATCAATAATATATGACATATGACCTTATATCGCCTACCCTCTTATTCCGCAAAAATCAGGGTGCATCTTTCCTTTACCCAAAAGTGAAATTTTTCTGAAAATATCAGAAACCTCTTGACAAATTAAAACAAAGATGATATTATAACAAACATAAAAGCAATGACGAAGACGGCAGTTAACGATAAAAGTCACAGAGAGCCGCTGTATGCTGAAAAGCGGTACTTTTAAGTTTTTCGTTGCCCATCACTTCTGAGCCGGAGGTCCGAAACTTATGTGTAGGCGCTTCCCGTGATGTCGCGTTAAGACAAGGGATTTGATAGAATCCTATGAGCGGCGTGAAAACGCAATTTGAGTGGTACCGCGGATAAAAGTATTTATTCGTCTCAAACAAATTTATTGTTTGGGGCGATTTTTTATTGCCCTGACAATCTTCTATCTATAAAATCAACACGAAAGGAAGAATAATCATGGGCTATCAGTTAAAGGAAGTTGCAGACAGAATCAGAACTCTCCGCGAAATTGCATCATATTCGCAGGAGGAAATGGCAGAGAAAACAGAACTTACTCTTGAGGAATATGTTAAGCTAGAGGAAGGCAAAACCGATTTCGGCTTTACTTTCATCTACAAGTGCGCTGACATATTCAGCGTTGAAATGAAGGACCTGCTGGAAGGAAGCAGCCCGAACCTCTCGCTTTATACTGTTACCAAAAAAGGTGAGGGTATGAGAATCCACAAGAACACAGGCTTTGTGTATGACAATCTTGCACCACGTTTCAAGGACAAGATTGTTGAGCCTTTTTATGTTACTATTCCCTACGACCCTGACGATAAACCAGCATACAGTTCTCATGACGGACAGGAAATTGACGTTGTAATCAAGGGTAAGCTAGCTATCGAAATCAACGGCAAAAAAGAAATTCTCAATGAAGGCGATACTATTTACTATAACAGTTCCTATCCCCATGCATTGACTGCACTTGGCGGAAACGACTGTAAAATCTACGCTTTCGTTGTAAAGACAACACCTGAGGCCACAAAAGCAGGCGAAGTAGAATTTGAACCAACCATTGTCCGTCCACAGGAAACTACGGTTGCACACAAATTTATAAAGACAAAAACCGATGAAAACGGCGTACTTGAAGAAATTAAGTTCAAAAACGAAAACCACTTTAATTTTGCATTTGACTGCGTTGATAAAATTGCATCAAAAACCCCTGATAAGCTTGCTATGATGTGGGTAGGCAACGACAAGAGCGAACACTGCTTCACTTTCGGCGATATGAAAAAATACAGCAATATGACAGCAAATTATTTCGAATCTCTTGGAATCAAAAAGGGCGACAGAGTCATGCTTATTCTCAAGCGTCACTATCAGTTCTGGTTCAGTATTTTAGCCCTTCATAAAATCGGTGCAATCGTTATCCCTTCTACAAATCAGCTTGTTGAACATGATCTTTCCTATCGTTTCAAGGCGGCTGGCGTTTCAGCAATCGTCTGCACCTCAGACGGTGACGTTTCCCACCAGGTTGATCTTGCTTCAAAGGAATTCCCAGGACTCACAAAAATTTCTGTCGGTGAAAAGAAAGCAGGATGGTCCGATTTCAACAGTGAAATGGCACTGTGCAGCGACATTTACAATCGTAATGAGCATACGTCCTGTGGTGATGACCCTATGCTTATGTTCTTTACTTCAGGTACAACAGGTTATCCTAAAATTGCAACCCATTCCTATAAATATGCGTTAGGACATTATATTACAGCAAAGTATTGGCATAACGTAAATCCTGACGGACTTCATTTTACTATTTCAGATACAGGCTGGGGCAAGGCTCTCTGGGGCAAGCTGTATGGTCAGTGGCTCTGTGAGGCGGCTGTATTCACCTACGACTTCGACCGCTTCATTTCAGATGATATTCTCCCAATGTTCAAGAAATATAATATCACGACCTTCTGTGCGCCTCCTACAATGTACCGTTTCTTTATCAAGGAGGATTTAAGCAAATACGACCTCTCATCTATCGAGTATGCTACAACAGCCGGTGAAGCTCTTAATCCCGAGGTTTATCATCAGTTCTACAAGGCTACAGGCCTGAAGATTATGGAGGGCTTCGGTCAGACCGAAACTACTCTTTCCATTGCAAATCTTGTAGGAACAACCCCAAAAATCGGCTCTATGGGCAAGCCTACTCCCCTTTACGACGTTGTTCTTATCAACGGCGAGGGCAAGGAGTGCAAGAACGGTGAAACAGGTGAAATCTGTATCAGAACAAACAAAAAGGTTCCATGCGGACTTTTCCTTGGATACTACCTTGAGGAAGAAAAGACAAAGGACGCATGGTATGACGGCTATTATCATACAGGTGATCAGGCTACCCGTGACGAAGAAGGCTATCTCTGGTTTGTAGGCAGAATCGATGATGTTATCAAGTCGTCGGGCTACCGCATCGGACCTTTTGAAATTGAAAGTGTTATCATGGAGCTTCCTTACGTTCTTGAATGTGCCGTTACTGGCACTCCCGACCCAGTACGAGGACAGGTTGTAAAGGCTACTATCGTTCTCACAAAGGACACTGAGGGTAGCGATGAGCTGAAAAAGGAAATTCAGAACTACGTTAAAACTCATACAGCACCTTATAAGTACCCGAGAATTGTTGAATTCGTCAGCGATCTTCCAAAAACAATCAGCGGTAAAATCAGACGTGTTGAAATCAGACAGAAGGATAATAAATAAAAAGAACAATGCTGCTGAATATGTCTGCTGAAAAATGCTCACATATTCAGCAGACATGTTTATCCGGTAGAAATGTCATAAAAACAGCCTGCCGTATTAATTCTGATAAAAATTCCATATAGAAATAAAAGGAGATATAATATGTATTTTGAAGATTTAAAATTAAATCAAAAGATAGAAATTGCACCTGCTTATATAGACAAAAAGGATATGATCGATTTCGCGCATAAATATGATTATATTCCGATTCACACAGACGAAGACTATGCCAGAACAACACACTTCGGGAAACTGATTGCCCCGGGTGTTATGTCATTTATGTCTGTGTGGGCAAAGTATCTTGAGTCAGACATTTTCGGTAAAGAGTTACTTGCTGGAAAATCCACAAAAATTGAATGGTTTAAACCTGTATTTGCTGATGATATACTTTCAGCAGAAGCAGTTATTACATCACTTACCAGACGAAACGAGAAAAACGGTATTGTAGAGCTGACTATTTGTGCGTATAATCAGGATAATGTTCTGGTCTTGAAGAATGTAACAGAAGCAATTGTCAAATGTAGAATATAGAATAGTAAGGCAGACGGATTACGGAATACAAAGGATATACAAGACAGAAAATTAAGAAGCTTAATTTTCACTTTGAGTATGATGACTGCTTACGATAATTTTGCTTATATTCGTTACTTAAAAGGAAGATAATTTATTGCTTCTAATTTATAATGACGTTGAGAATTATATTATAGTTCCTAATACGGCTGATACATATCAAATCCACTTTTCTTCAGGACAAAACCCCGAAATACGGAAGAGTAAATACTCATTTCCGTACCCCCTATTTTGTAATCTCAATGCCGCCGACAGGACGAATGGAGAGAATATAGCAGGAATTTTCACCGTAAATGCGGTTCATTTCACCCGCGTACTTCTGAACCATTGAAATTGGAACAAAAGCCTGAATTGTCCCTGCAAAACCGCCGCCGTGAACTCTTACAGCACCTTTGCCGCCAAGTATATGTTTGCTTAGCATAATGCCGATAGGAATTGCCTGTGCATGAGGATCTGACACTGAATACAGATTCTGCAAAAGATTTGCAGAGGAATCACCTGACTGACGGACAAGCTCAAAGAAATATTCCATATTTTCATCTGTAAGCGCTGTATATTCCTGCTTTGCCCGAATGTTTTCGTTAAAAAAGTGAGCAGTTCTCAGAATGGCCCTGTCACCGCACCTTTCTCTGATTTTCGCAATATTGCTGTAAAAGTCATTCTCATTTACATCACGAAGATACTCCTTACCGAAATATTCTGCAACGCTTTCCATTTCTGCACGGACTGCAGCATAATCATCGGTAAGTCCAGAATGACTGCCCTTTGTATCAGTAATGCAAAGACAGTATCCGGATTTTTCAAAATCAAACTGAAGGTTTTTGATTTCCGGGTTTTCGGTATCGTGAAGATCAATGAATACAAGACCTCCCACAGAGCTTACCACCTGGTCCATCAACCCACTTTTTTTGCCGAAATAAATATTTTCCGCATATTGTCCTTTTTTTGCAATTTCCACAGTGTCTGATTTGTTCCCGTTATAATAGCTGTCTATGATCGTGCAGGCAAGGATTTCAAAAGCTGCAGAGGATGAAATACCGCTTCCGATTAACACATCAGAGGTACAATACATATCAAATCCGCCGATTTGGGCACCAAGTTCCATGAATTTCGCAGCAATACCTCTTATTATTTCAGCAGAAGTATCCTTCTTCTCCTTTACATTCAGATCATCAAGAGAAATCATAAATTCATCACCGCCCACAGCATATATACCTTCGCCCTTGTCAATAGCCTGATCAATGTAGTCCCAGATAAATCCTCCCTGATATGCATCATATTTATCCCCAAGGGCTGTAACCTACAAACTCACAGTTCAGCCATACATAAAACGCTGTTTCGACACCTTGGAAACTGATAAAGGTTTTCTTACCGAGCAAGTCTTTATTTACATCAAAAACTTTCACATAGCTACCCACAGGATTTGTTTTATGAGGAATTTCCGGTGGAATAAGCTTTTCCTGTCCCTCCCAGGGATACTGCGTATTAACATACTGACATCTGCCGTAGCCGCTGAGCTGAATAGGGTAGGTTCCATAAGTTTTTCTCCTTTTAATTATGCTTTGCTGGAGTCGAACAGGGCTTTATGATCACCATGCACCTTCCGGGACAGCAACCTATACAATATACAAAACAGGCATATTTAGTTTCTGTGATATCTGCTGACGTATATAACCTTCTGCTTTTGCACGGATTTCGCTGCGGTAACAATACTTTCCACGTCCTCGTCCTATCATCTGCTGTTTATCAAAAATCGGTGTTGCATTTGGGAATGCCTCTGTGTTAATGGCATTCTGGACGAAGCTGTATGTCATAAAAATTATTTCTATAAATCCGGTTTGTTTAACCTTATCAGATAATTCATCTGCCAATGTATCAATAAGCTCTGTATATAGTTTCTTCCATTCAGGCACCAGAATAATAGGTGCTATAAGCATACCTACCTTATAATCTGCTTCTGCCATACTGTTTAGTGCCTTAATACGTTCCTTAAGAAACGAAGTACCTATTTCAACCTGACGAATAATCTCATCAGGATTCATGCTCATTCTGAAGATAACTTTGCCACCATGATCAAGTTTCAATAAAGGTTCCACCATATCGAACTTTGTCGGAAACGTAATATTACCCTTTCCTGCTCTTGCAAACTGTCTGATTGTCCAGTTAAGATTTCCGGTAATCGTATTTTCAAGAACAAGATCACTGTTGCTTCCGATCTCAAAAGTCTGCGGTACACTTGCAGCAGCATCTGTTTTAATAAGACGGCTCATCATCTGCTCCCTGTTTACAAACAGACGAAGATATGAGCATTTATTATAATTACAGACAAGATAACAGTACAGACACATAGCACGGCAGCCCGATGAAGTATATGGCACTAACCAGTCGGATACCTTATGATTTTCTGTATATTTATGAGTTTTACGGATGCCAAGAACAAGGTGCTGCTTAAGATGTGTAAACTCTTTGTTTTCCGAATTTATAAGCTCCGGTATACGGTTATGTGATTCTATTTCTGTCCATTGCAGATATTTGTACTTTTCCAGAAGCTCCTGCCCGAGCGGATAATCAAGTGCCTGTGGTTCGTAATATACCATATCAAACTTTGGTTCCATATTTTATTTCCTCTTATATTATTCAGATTTATCAAAAGGCACAGATTATAAAAATATTGTGACTTTACAAAGTCAGAAAGTATTTTACCTTCGGTCACACTGTACCTTCATTTCTAAGACTTTATTATCTGTAAAAATATAAAGAATATTTAAACTGCAGGATATATTTATTGAAATTAATATAAATATATGGTATATTGAATTATAAACTTACTGATGGATCACGATTTTAAGGATATTTTAAAAATCTGGCCAAGGCACAGCAAATAGGCCTAGTTTGTGAAAATTATACCACTCCGCAATTTTTTCGTAGCTTGTAATATGCATAGCCATCAAAATTTCTTTTGCAAATTCCATCGTAGCTGAACCATTTGCCGTTATAATATTTTTATCGCTGACAGCTTGCTTTGCAATGTATTTTTCATCACCTGTATATGCATCTTCTGCCCATTGTTTCATGTTATCAAGTGCATTGCTTGTATGATATACGTTATTAAGAACGCCCAGCGTACCCAGGAATGCTGAAGCATCGCATATTCCTCCGAGTACTTTTCCCTTTTTGATACAGTCATCTACAAGTACTTTTACCTGACGTGCATTTTCTTTTCTCCATGTCATTCCGCCAATAAGAATCAACGCCTCATAATCCTTTGGTGCTGATTCAATATCGTAGTCCGGTATTACGTGAAATCCTCCTATTGATGCAACGCTGTCTTTAGTAAGTGATACTGTTTTTACTTCATAATTTCCCTGACCTAACGGGGCAATTGCTGATGATATGTATGCTGATTCCCAGTCAGCAAATTGATCCAGTATTACAAAAAGAACTGTTTTTTTCATGTTTTATTACTCCTTTACTTACTTGTTGTTATTTAATATTGTTAAAAAAGCATCATATTGTTAGCCTTATTCAAATATTATACAACCTTACTAATATAAATGTCAATCAATAGAATGGACATATTTTAATTATCGACTCTGTAGAAGCGAGCAGGTTTTTGAGATTACCATGAATCTTCAGGCACAATATGGGATTTGTTTTTATACAAGGTATTTTTTATTATGGTTGATTTAAGATAAAAAAATATAGTATAATCAATATATTAGATTTTTAATATATGGGGGAAAAAGAATGAAAGCATTATTTGTTATTGACGTTCAGAAAGAATATATTGATAAGTATCCGGAAGACTTGCTGCCAAGAATAAATGAACGTATACAGGAAGCACAGGAAAACAATGAACTTATTATTTATGTCAAAAATCTCAGGAAGCTTAAAAGTGGTACAATGTCATATGATTTTGCGCCGGAACTCAGACTTTACTCTGAAAACGTCATTTATAAAGACAAATCAAGTATTTTCTCAAATAACGAACTGGTCAACATTCTTAAAGATAATAATATATCAGAAATAACAACAATAGGAATCGATGGCTGTTGCTGTGTCGCTTCAAGTGCCATTGATGCAGCAAAATCCGGGTATATATCAAATTTCCCTTGCATGTATATAGGCGTACAAAATCATGAGAGATTCCAGAAGAAAAAGTTACTCCTGAAAAAAGCAGGAGTTATTATTAATTAGTAGTATAAGGGATTATATGCTCTTGGAGCCATACATCAGCAGAATGATATATCACTTGTTATCCTTGACCTTATGCTCCTTAACCCGACAAAGGTTTTTTCATATTCAATTCTTTATGATATTTTATTTATCATTCTTAATTATACATCGATTTTTTATTAATTCATATCAATATTTTAAAGATTATTCATTTACAACTATAAATTAATATGATATAATTTTCTTTAAATTAATGAATAGTAGGTAATCAATAATGACATTACAGCAAATGAAATATATAATTATGATTGTTAAATGCGGTTCAATTACAGAAGCCGCCAAGAGACTCTTCATTTCACAGCCAAGTCTATCAAATGCCGTCAGAGATGTTGAAGCTGAAACAGGAATTGAAATTTTTCAGCGTTCAGTCAAAGGAATCACACTTACATCAGGCGGAACAGAATTTTTATCATATGCAAGACAGATAGTTGAACAGGCTGAGCTTATGGAGCAGCGTTACATGGGTAAAAAACTGTCAAAAAAGCTTTTCTCAGTTTCTACACAGCATTACGCTTTTGCGGTAAATGCTTTTGTCAATGTTATTTCAGCACTTGACACTGATGAATATGAACTGACAATCCGTGAAACGAGAACCTATGACATTATAGAAGATGTTAAAAATTTTCACAGTCAGATAGGTATTCTTTATCTTAATGATTTTAACAATAGAGTAATTACAAAACTGCTCAAAGAAAACCACCTTGTATTTACCCATCTGTTTACTGCAGATCCTCATGCTTTTATAAGCTCATCACACCCACTAGCCGGACACAGAATAATTACACTTGATGATCTGGAAAAATACCCGTGTCTTGCTTTCGAACAGGGCGAATACAATTCATTTTATTTTTCCGAGGAAATACTCAGTACTGCCCCGCATAAAAAAATTATTCATGTAAGTGACAGGGCAACACTTTTTAATCTTCTTATCGGATTAAACGGCTACACAATTTGTACAGGCGTACTTAACCACAATTTAAACGGTGATAATATCATTTCTGTTCCTCTTGAAACCGACGAAAAAATGAATGTCGGCTGGATCAAAAATGAAAAATCCGATTTAAGCCAATTTGCAGTCAGCTACATAGAAGAACTCAGAAGACTTGTAGATAAAATCTGACCTGCCCCCCAAAGTTGCAGGGCGACACGAAATCCCTGAATCTATACACACACGTTCCCCCGAAGGTGCAGGGCGACCGGAAAGCCCTGCAAAAAATTTCACCCCGGACCTCCTGAAATAACAAGGTCCGGGGTAATTTTATACTGGCAGAAGCCTGAAAACAGCTTCATAGATCTTCTGTGCAATATACGGCTTATTCATAGTATACAGATGTATTCCATCAACACCCTGTGAAATAAGGTCTACTATCTGATCAATAGCATATGCAATACCTGCATCACGCAATGCAACAGGATTATTTTCATATCTTTCAATCATAGTCATAAATTTTCCCGGCAGTTGTACTCCGCACATTTTAACCATTCGTTCTATCTGCTTTTTATTTGTCACCGGCATAATTCCGGCTTCTATCGGCACATTTATTCCTGCAAGTTCCGTTCTTTCCCTGAATGCATAGAAATAATCATTGTCAAGAAAAAGCTGTGTTACCAGCTGATCTGCACCTACGTCCACCTTACGTCTGAGATTACGTATATCTTCAACAGTATTTTTACTTTCCGGATGCCCCTCCGGATAACACGCTGCAAGAATATTAAAATCACCATTCTGACTGATAAATTCTATAAGCTCATCTGCATGACTGAAATCTCCCGGGACAAAACTTTCTGCAGAAATATCTCCCCTGAGTGCAAGAATATTTTCAATACCGTTTTCTCTGAATTTCTGGAGAATTTCAAGCACATTTTCACGTTTAAGTCCGATACAAGGCAGATGTGCTACACTCTCAATTCCATATTTATTTTTTATATCTGATGCTATTGTCAGTGTTTTAGAACAGTTTGCACCTCCGCCTGCACCATATGTAACACTTATAAAATCAGGACGAAGGCCTGACAATCCGTCAAGCGTTTCATATATTCCTTTAATATCGTCATCAGGCTTCGGAGGAAACACCTCAAACGACATCACTGTACCGTTTTTAAATAATTCAGCTGTTCTCATATCTTAACTCCTTTGAAATAAATTCAGACATTCTGTTTAAAACCATTTTTATCTTACTCACAGAAGACACTGTCTTATATCCAATAATTGTTGTTTTCATAAGTATTGCCTGTTCTTTTTTTATTGTAATCAGTATATCACAGCTTTTGTTCAATAGGGTAACACCATTTAATTATCTATAGTCATAGCTTTTAGCTATGTATAAATTTATTTTTGTTTTTTTATTGACAAAAAAGTTTTTCAGATATATAATGACTATATAAACCAGATCAGTCAAATAGGATGTGAGTTAAAAATGCCTAAATCTTATTCAGAACAGGAACGAAAATATATTGAGACAAGATTAAAGGAAGAAGGTGCAAAATGTCTTGCACAGTATGGAATACGACATACAACGGTTGATGAAATCGTCAGACGTGCCAACATACCAAAGGGAACATTTTATCTTTTCTACAAATCCAAAGAACTGCTTTTGTTTAATATAATCCTTGAATATCATGACCTGATAGAAAGTGAACTTGCCCATGCAGTAAGTAATATCGATCCTGACAAATGTACAGCAGAAGAACTTACCAAAATAATATTTGATTTTTATAAGACTTCATCTGAAAATCCTATATTAAAAGTGCTCAACACCAACGAAATAGAGCTTCTTGCAAGAAAGCTTCCGCCGGAAGTATTAGCAGAGCATCTGAATCAGGACAATTCAATGATAGAAAAGATATTTTCCACCCTTAAAGTAAAAAAAGGCATCGATATAGCATCATTCAGTTCAGCTTTCCGTGCCATTTATTTTGCAACTTTCCACAAAGAAGAAATCGGCGAAGCCACCTACGACTCCGCCATACGTCACCTCATTCTTGGCCTTGTAGCCCAGTTAATGTAAATTGTATGGCACCCCGGAAAGCCTCACCTGTTCTCCGCAAAGAACGAAAATCCCCGAAAGTACAGGGCGACCGGAAAGCCCTACCTGTTCTCCGCAGAGAACGGAAATCCCCGAAGGTGCAGGGCGACCGGAAAGCCCTGCTCGTTCTCCGCAGAGAACGAAATTATCTTTATATTGACTATTTATACATTTTAGTCATACAGTACAGGAGGAACAAATCATGATAACAACAGAAAATCTTAATTTCAGCTACACTTCAAAGCCATTTATCAAAAATATAACTTTCTCAGTGAACAACGGTGAAATATTCGGATTTTTAGGTCCATCAGGTGCCGGAAAAAGCACCATACAGAAAATACTTATCGGAATAATCAAAAACTACAGTGGAAAAGTCAGTGTGAACGGATGTGAAATAAAGAATATTAACAACAGCTTCTATGAGCATATAGGTATTGACTTTGAATTTCCGACTCTTTACGATAAACTCTCTGCCCGTAAAAATCTTGAATTTTTTTCATCCCTTTATTCAGGCAAAAAGCGCAGTATCGACGAGCTGCTTAAATCAGTAGACCTCTATAACGATGCCGATAAAAAGGCCGGCGAATTTTCAAAAGGAATGAAAAGCCGCCTTAACTTCATTAAAGCACTTGTCCACGACCCCGGGCTTCTTTTTCTTGATGAACCTACAAGCGGCCTTGATCCTGCAAACAGCCGTCTGATGAAGGATATGATCATGAAAGAAAAAAGTAACGGAAAGACAATTATAATTACTACGCACAATATGGAGGATGCAGCCGAGCTGTGCGACCGTGTTGCATTTATCGTGGACGGTCAGATCAAAGCAATGGACACTCCTCACAATCTTATTATGAAGAAAAATGCCTATGAAATTATTTATACCTACAAGGAAAACGGCAAAGAAAAAACCGGCAGATGTGTGCCGGAAAATACTGCTGATGATAATATTCTTAAAACGCTTATTGCCCAGAATCGAATATTAACCATTCACTCAAAGGAACAGACTCTTGGTGACGTTTTTATGGACGTAACAGGAAGGAGACTTTCATGAGAACATTAAATCTTATAAAGAGTGATCTGAGATTTATCTTAAAATACGGAATTGCTTTTATTTACATTGCTTTTACGCTTATATATTCAGGTGTACTTTCAGTTATATCCGGAAATGCCCGTCAGATCACCGCTGTAATACTAATTTATACAGATCCGGCTGCAATGGGACTTTTCTTTATGGGCGCATTTATTCTTCTTGAAAAAAGCCAGCGTGTAAACTGTGCTGTTGCTGTAACACCGGTAACTATAACCGAATACATTATTTCAAAATGTGTGTCACTGCTTGTACCCGGAACAATTGTTGGTGCTTTACTTTGTCTGCTTGCTTCACCAAAAAGTATTTTCAGTGCTGTTCCGGCTATTATTTGTGCTTCAGCATTATTTTCAATGTGCGGTCTTATCAGTGCAGTAGGTTCAAAATCACTGAATGGATTTATGATTTCGGTTATTCCGTTTGAAATTATAATATGCTTACCTGCTATCCTTTATGTTTTCAACATCATAAGCTCTGATTTGTGGATAATCCATCCGGGTGTTGCTGCAATGCGTCTGATCATGGGAAATACGCAGCTATGGTATTTGAGCATTATTTCAACTATTCTGTGGCTTCTTATTGCTTTTATTGTCTGCCGTAAATTTATAAAAAGATATTTTGAAGAACTGGGAGGAGGGAAAATTATATGACAGCAATAATGAGTGCATTCAAAAGATTTTTAAGCGGAATTCTTGATGATTTTATGCTGACAGTATGTATTCTTGCACCAATTATTATGGGCGCTGCTCTTCGTTTTGGTATTCCCATACTGGAAAATTTTCTGTGCAGGACATTTTCTGAATCATATATTTTAAAACCATATTATCTTATTTTTGATCTTCTGCTTGTTGTAATGACTCCTATGATGCTTGCATTTTCAGGTGTAATGACTACACTTGAAGAACTCGATAACGGTACTGCAAAATATCTTATGGTAACCCCTGTGGGTAAAACCGGATACCTCACTTCACGTATCTGTGTACTTCCGGCAGCAGGCATTATTTATTCGGTAATTGTAATTATTATCTTTGGAATTTCAGATATAAATCTGCTGATGAATTTTTTATTATCAGTAACAAGTGCTGTGACTGGAATTATCGTTTCATTTCTTGTAGTTGCATTTGCAGGAAACAAAGTAGAGGGAATGGCACTTACAAAGCTATGCGGAATTTTTATACTTGGTATACCCGCCGTTTTCTTTCTTCCGACACCGATATCATATTTATGCGGAGTAATCCCGAGCTACTGGTTTACACTTATGGCAAAAAGCAATAATTATATCTACGCTCTCCCGATACTTGCAACTTCAGCAGTATGGTTCATACTTATATATAAAAAATTCTCCTCAAAACTTGTATAGGATATTTTAAAGATCCATTACCATATACTCATCCGACCCGTTGAAACCTGCTTTTTTATATAATGGCCTTCCGGCTTCAGTAGCGTCAAGGCTTATTTGAGTAACACCGTTTTTCCTTGCTGTATCAATCAGTATTTCAAGCATCTTAAGGGCTATTCCCTGTCTTCGGTATTCTGAAGCTGTATACACATTCATCAGATGTGCTCTTTTACCTGTAGGGTGTGAAAATGTCGGCATCATTTGAATGTAACACATTGTCGCACAGCCGATAACATATTCATTAACAGCAAGCACTGTTGTATGACTGCCATCTATAAAATATTTTCTTGCGTTATTTACAATTGACTCGTCAAACTGATAATCTGCAGTCAGATTATTCACTACTCTTAGCATTTCAAGCCTTATCTTCATTAATAATTCAATATCATTTTCTGATGTAATAATATAGTTCATAAGACATATAAACCTCCGGTTTTAATTGATATTTTAAGTATACCTATTTATTCCTCAAACGTCAAGTGTTAAAACCCCAATTTGCAGGGTAACCGAAAATGTTTGAACCACAAATGTATATCACACAGTAATTATTCTAAGCATATGATGTATCAAAGAAGTTATTTCTTATATGCTTCTTTATATTTCATATGAAAGGAGAAAATTTGTTATGAGTGAAATAGAAGATGAAAAAAAGTGGTATGCCAAGGGGGAACAAATGCCAACTGTTCGGAGTGCTGCGATATATTTACTAACGCTGCTAAAAGGGCTGCATTCGGCTATGAATTAGAAACTGCTGTTTGCGCATGTCATGATATTTGTGTTGAGGATGTAAGAGATATCGGTGTAAAAAACCGCATATTGTACCAATCTATACCATGTAGCCCTGCTCTGCCAGGAGGAGGATGTCGCGGAGGATTCATACCTGATGGTAACCCGATTATATCCAACATTCGTGTAATATGTGCCGATGAAACCCTGAGTCCTTCTACCGGTTGTGATAGAATCAATAATGAAATTGAATTTGAAGTGGTGCTAAATTACGGAGGTACCTATGTAGTTGTTACACCAAAGGATAGTTTCAGTATCTTTTGGTATGAGTTTGCTCAATTTCCAAGTGGAACTTTTTATGCTAATAATACAGTTGGGCTGGGTCTGTTCAGAAAAGAATTATCCGTTATTGATGGTTCCTGCAAAGTAATCATTATAGAATCTGCTGAGGCTATAAAGGACGGAAATGACTGCGTACTGAAGATTGAATACAAAGTTGTTGACAAACTTTGGAAGCACGAAAACCTCTTGGTATCTGCAATCAAGCCTTATGGATCCGAGAACATTACTGTATCCAAGGAGTTTGACTCAAATCATAAAATCGGAACTTGTCCTAACAGCAGTGGACTCTAAACAGGACAACAATAAATATTTTTTTAAAGGTGATTATAATGGATATTGGGCAAACAAATTCCAGAAATTCAGATAATGATTCTGACATTCAGAAAATAAATATTATTGAAGAAATGAACTCTTTGAATGAGAGTATGCGAAATTCATCAAATGAAGTATATAAAGCATCTTCTTTATGGGATAAGCGTTCTGATTCTCATAATAATAACAATAATGAAATAATGATAAAAGAAATGATGAATCATATTATTAAAATAGATGTTACCTTGTCTAAAATAGATGTATCCTTATCTAAAAATGAAACTGCATTACCTGAAACGGATACAGTTTTAAATAATATTGATACAACCTTAACCAAAATGGATACGACATTAGCTGATGTGGATACGATTATACCTAAAATAGATACGGTCATAACTAATATGGATACGATTATACCTAAAATGGATACGATCATAACTAATATGGATGAGTTCTTAATTAAAATGGATACTCTTATAACTAATATGGATATGATTTTAATTAAAATGGATACTGCTCCGAATAATAGAAATATGCCTTTTAATAACAGAAATATGCCTTTTAACAATATGAATATGCGATATAATAATATGAACATGCCATGTAATAACATGAACATGCCATATAATAATATGAATATGCCCGTAAATAATACACAGACTTATTTATCTTATAATAATGAAAACCGGAATGATGAAAAATAATCTCTGTAAATCAGCTTATATAGTAAAATATTCAATTTTATTTATATATAAAATTAAGATAAGGGTAGCGTCATTGCTGCTCTTATTTTTTTAACAATTATACTTGTTACTTTTGCATAATGTATTTTATTTATATATTGGTAATATATTATATAATCAATTACTAGTTTTTTCTGGAGGATAATTTCTAGAAGCATTTCAAGATA
>OCTV010000174.1_pt1 | contig 25516 bp, 24 predicted proteins | sample 1539101 | NCBI WGS metagenome assembly OCTV01 (sample SAMEA3991422, study PRJEB22521) | metagenome | biome: anthropogenic terrestrial biome; feature: sewage plant; material: sludge | place: Sweden | collected 2012-09-26 | reverse complement strand
GGTTCTGGATCTCCCAGGAATGGCTCTCGGCGCAATGGCAAGCCCTGCATGGGGCGCCGGTCGTCTGGATCAAGGCTTATCAGCCCAGCCATCGTTCCAGGAACCGGCTGAGCCGTTACGTCATCAGCCAGTATGTCCAGGATCAATGCGGCTACGTGAACATGTGCTGGTCCTGGAAGCGCTCCCTCGGCTTTCCTATCAGCCGGCTGTGGGAAGAGATGCGGCATCAATGGTCTACCAGGAACGCCTATCGCCGGATCAGGGGAGAGATCGAAATCCCGCGCATTGTCTTTATCAAGACCTGGGAGGATCTGCTCTCGGGGCATCCCATTTGGTTTAGCGGCACCATTCTGCAGCTTGTTCTGGGAAAGGGGCTTGTCTACCAGGAGGTATAACCATGATCTGTCATCGATGCGATCTTAAGCTGCCGAGTCTGTTTGGACCCGCCTGTTGCGGACGGGAAGCCACCACGTATGATAGAGCACGAAAAGCCTGGCTCTGTCCGGAGCATACAAAGGAACGGCTCTGTGAGTTCTGCCAATTGAACGAGCGTGGGTGCGGTTTTGCTATAGGGAGCATGACGTCACATGCGAAATCTGGCTCTGTGTAGAGTGTGCGGGGCTCACTGCGCGCCGCTGAACCAATCCAACCAATTTCTCCCTGTCACCCGTCCACTATCCGCTACGGGTGAGAGGGAACGATGCTCCGTCCTCGCATAAGGCGGCGATGCGTCAGCTTGGCCGCCGCTCCGGCTGATAGTTGGTTACACACAGCGAGAGATAACAGGGATACTGAAACCATGGAGAGATTGGTCACGCAAAATTCCGCCCAACGAGGCCGCCCGGCCGTTCCGGACCACTGGACCGGACGGCCGGGGGGATCGGGGGCGCAGCCCCCGCTTCACTTGATCTATATGGTCAAAGTAGGACGATCCTTAAACTCAAGTATTCGTCGTGCATTTTCCAGGAAAGTTCGTTGCAACCGTCATGGCGAACTAAGCATCGCGGGTGATTCTCGGAATCTTGCGGTCAACTCAGATTGGCAGGGCCGGTGTGAAATGGTGAGTGGGCAGATGTACTGTGCATGGGCCTTAATATCCTACTGCGTTTGATAATGGAGACTATGCCTTGCGATGCTTCAGCTTTCCGTAAGATCGGCGCTTCTTCGGATGGAAGGATTCATCGCCACGGGCATAACGTCACCTTCGAATTTCTGAATACTCTTCAAGAGGAAAGGGGATCCATTGGAAATCGAATGCGATTCTGTTTTTATCTGTTGGCAGCACATACTCTCGCCAAAATTCTGTCCACCAGGACCGGCTGATCGGTACATTGTGAGTATCACCGGTATCTATTTGGGTCCGAAATAACTCAGAGAATGGACTAAAATGCTCTTTTTGTACCGCCCACACCAACCATTTGGAATCTGGCGACCAACCGATCCGTCCAATTCTTCGATCTTCATACATTCCCGGAAAGTCACGCGACACTACAGTATTACTCCCTCCCCAATCCCCAGTCTCCGATACCTTGCGAACAACAATGCTCCAGGTAGGATCTGGAGCTGACTTTGTTTGTTCCCAATACGCCAATTGAGTGCCATCGGAGGAGAACGCTGGGAACGTTGCGCGCTCTCCTATGCAACGATCTCTCTGGAACGGTGCATCGACATGCAGGAGGCATACGCGGGAAATCACAGAAGGCGATCCAGTGATAAAGAGCGAGAAGGCTACTAGAGTGCCATTGGGTGACATGACAGGATGCAACACACGTTCCCACTTATCCACATCGAACAACTTGCGACCAACATTCTTCTCGATATCGTGCAGAATGAGAGTGCCCTCAACAATGTTCTGATACAGAAGAAACATTCCGTCTGGAGAAAACGAAGAGGGGAACGAGTAAGGCGGCTTTGGGTACCGACCCAAGACCTCTCCGGGTAGCAAAAGTTTCTCTACAACGGGGGTCCCCTGTTCATCTCTAGTAGCAACAACGATCTGACGTGTGCCTGATATGCCACCGACAGATATGATTGGTTTGGCAAGAGGAACTTTCCGAAGTGCCCCACCAGCTGGACTCACGACAAACAGGTTGGGAGATTCAACGACGAGGAGAGTGCCTTGATCTTGGTTCAGCTGGCTGTCCACGACTGTTGTACTGATTAAAGTTGCAATTAGAATTGTTGCAGCAAAAAATAAAGTCGTTTTCATGTGGTCACCGTACCATACTCACGACCTGTTAGACCTTCGTTAGAGACTTGGGTAGGAGGTAGCATTTGCACAACGTTGTATTGAGAGCCGAATTGCTTCGCGAGAACACAGCTCGGATATTATTTTGTGCCCACCCCCATGTCGTCTTGCTCCTTTGAAAGACTTTTTGGTCCCGGTTTTGGCCACGATTACAGATATGCCTCCATCGTCACTAGGCCCCATCGAAACATATGAAAGCATTTGTTCTATAAGGAAAAAATATCCATCTGTCCATCCTGATGGCTGTCAGTCTCTAGGGCGCTTTTTGCGACTTTGGCTCCGAGGGTCGAAGGCTGACATGGGAAAACAGTGAGGCTCTATGGCGCCGCTCTCGGGTATAAGTGCGAAATCTCTCACAGCACAGAGCGCCCGTGTTTGGGTATAGTACCTGCCGTTAATCTCTATTGCTCCTGAGCTTAATTTTCCCGCCGATAAATTCTGCCCTTGGATTGAGAAGCTCATCGTTTACAATCCGATCATCAGGAATTTCTTGCAGGGCGCTTCTAACGTCTCCTCGCTTCGTATCATTCAGTCTTTGCGACACGCTGTCACCATACTGGGTAAAGACAAATGCAGAGTACCCTTGAGCCCAAATGGCAATTAAGTGATTTGGAGCTGGGAGGCCCCCTGCCGCTGGAAACCATGGTCCCCAGCCGTATGTCTGACTGATGTGTATCTTGCCTTCCTCGGTGGTTTCTGTTCGAACTAAATGTCCATTGCTACAGTCGTAATCATGAACGTGACAGGCAAGATATACAACCTGGGCCTTGGGGATCGGTTGGCTGGAAAAGGCATCAGTGACTTGAACATTCAGTTCGTGAGCTACTGGTAGTGGCCAGATGCATCCGGTCAGGCAGAGCGATATGAATGGAAGAAGCAACCTGATAATCATCTGTTGTAGTAATCCTAAAGCATCGCTTCTCTAGTCGGCATCCAAATTTAATAAGTATCATCCGCACAACAGTACAATTCAAACTGAACATTCCAACTCGGACAAGTGGTTGGAGCCATTCCGTACTTCAAGCCGGAAATTGTTAGCGTCTTCTAAGTAGTTTCTTGGTCACGGTTTTGGTCACGGTTCCAGGTCGAATTTGGTCATAAATGGTCGTGACTGAGTTGGTGCGATGATGGCCACTTTCTCCTTATATTTCATAGGCTAGCGCCATAAATCGCAGTCGGTCGCAATTTGGGGCTTTCGAATAAGTACATCGCTTGCGATGCCACTGTATTCGCTCAAAAAGCGAAAGCATAGGGTTCTGCGGGTGAGTCGCTACACGGTGGGTAGTGCGATAAGCGGGAGGCGAGGTTGCAAGCTTCGCCTCTTGTTTGTGGGGCAGCGGCGAGTGCGAGAGTATCCGAGCGGATCTCGACGCGGCTCGGCTGGATCCCCTCGTTGGGAAATGGCGGTGACACACTCTGCTTCGAAGTACCCTGCTAGGTCCCTCGCACCGACCTCATCGGGCGCACATGTGATTCTTCGTCGGTTCCCAAGGCCTCATGGCAAATCCGGGAATCCGTCGATGCTTTGACCTGTTCCAGAATGCCCTGCGAGACCAGGAGCTGTTTCAGTTGGTCCGGGGTGGGAAGGCTGTCCAGCACGACGGCGGCGCAGACGGCGAGAGTTCGTTCCACCTGGTTGTTGAGAATAATCTTGAACTTCGTGTCGGCTAACGGATCTCTTCGGGGAACCACGGCTTCCACGGTATAGGGGGCAGGATATCCCGCAGCCAGAAATTCTCGAATGACTTGCACCTTCCTCTGAGCGTAATCGTCTGTCATCGTTGCTCGTCCTTCTGTTTCCTCGCCAATGCTTCTTTCGCCGACGTTTTGTGATTCAAGCTGTGCCGGAATCCTACGCCAATCGACTGGAAGGCGGCAAGACGTTCAGAGGCTATGATGTGTGGATGTGCCAGGAGCGGAATCTATCGAGGACTGTGGCCGGATTGGCATGAGACCGGGACGATCGCTCTAGGAGGGTTGGGGCAGTCGTCGTCTATCGCCTATCGCAGTCAGCCAGCTTGCTTCAGCGCGCTTTTTGCAATTGCTGCAAATTTCCCGCATTGAGGCTAACGGGCCCTCCTCATATCCTTTGAGCGAGCACAGCACTCTGCACTTGGTGCAGATCCAGGATCCATCTGTCAGTCGCATCGAGATCTCCGTGGGTGTTCTGTCACCCGTTACACCCGGTCCCCGACGGGATCCCACTCATGGTCGCGTTCCACCGCGCCGATCAAGCGTTCGAAAATATCGGGAATGGCGCCGGTGACCCGGCTCCAATTGGAGATCATCGGCACCCCGAGCGGATCGTCCAGAAACGCTTCCGTGGCGATCTTCATGCCCTTGAGAAAGACTTCGACGGCCATTCGCTCTTCATGCCGGTCGAACTGCAGGCTGTTGATGGCCGCATCATTCTGATAGCGGGTGATCGCTTCCTGCGCGGTCTGTAGATACGTGGCTCGTAGGGTTTTCAACACGGCTTCCGACAGCACCACGCCTTCACTCGCGAGGTTTCTGAAGAGAGACTTGGTGATATCCACGCACATTTTCTGCAGCCCTTGCTCGGCGTTGTCGGCCGACAGGCTCTGGTGTTTGTGTTCGTAGGCGTCGGCAATATCGGCCTGGCAGATCCGCCTGAGCGCGCAGTTGCGATAGATCTCGGAGAGGACTCCGACTTCCAGTCCCCAGTCGCCGGGTACCCGGTTGATCCAGGCAAGATCCCGCACCATGGCGAACTCACCGGCCAGGGGATAACGAAAACTATCCAGGAAGGTCAGCAACGGATGCGATCCGGCCACCTGTTGGAGGCTTCGGATCAGCGGCGTGAGATACAGCCTGGTGACACGGCCGTGGAGGCGATTTGTGACCCGGCTGTAATAGCCCTTGCAGAACTCGTAGCCGAGGTTGGTGTTGACGATCGGATAACAGAGTCGCGCGAGATATTCCCGGTTGTAGCTGAGAATGTCGCAGTCGTGGAGCGCGATCACGTTGCTTTGGCCGCGGGCCAAGACGTAGCCGAATGCCATCCAACAGCCCCGGCCCTTGCCTTGCAGCCCGGTGTCGATTTCAGTGTTCGCCAGCAGCTTGAGGATGTCCTGAATCCCTGCCCCGTCGTTCCACACGATCCGGACCCGCTGCGGCAGCACCGAAAAGAATTGTTTAGCCAGCCGGAACTCCAGAGCTGAGGCGCGATCCAGAGAGATCACGATTTCATTGACGTACCGGATGTCTTTCAGCACCTGCACGATGTGCTTCAGCGCGGGGTTCTCAAGTTCCGAATACAGCGAAGGCAGGACGAGGGCAATCGGGTTGCTCGCCGCGTGTCGTTCCAGTTCCTTTTCGAGTTGCTCAAGATTGGAGGCGCCCAGACGGTGCAAGACCGTCACGAGCCCGTTCTGATGAAAATCCGACATATTCCCTCCTGTGTCGGGTTTGGAGCGGATGATAGAAAGCAAATGACCAGTGCGGCAGGGAGGCGCCCTCCACACGAGAGGCGGACACTCACCGTGCCGGGTGGTTGAATTTGCTGAGGGGAGAGCGCGACTACTGAGCCGGAGGCATCGCCTTGCTGGTCACGACCGACTTCACGATCTTGGCTCGCTTCACAGACTCCAGGAAGCGGTCCGGAGGTTCCGGATTCGGCAAGTTCACTTCAACGGAATACCAGCCCGACTTCATCGGTCCCTTTTTGATGCCGTTCAGTTCCTGGACCAGATCCTCAATGCTCTTCTCGGTCGTGCCGTCTTGAAACGCCACCCAGAACATAAAGGCCTGACGGTCTGCCTCCCGGATGTTATCCGCGACCGGGGTCGCCATGGGCGCTTCCTTCGGCAGGTCTCCCTTGGCCACGACGGTCGGTTTGGGCGCCGCGTTGGCTTTGGCGACTTCGAGCGAGGTGAGCGCCAGCCGGGCATGTAACTCCCGATTGCGGCTTTCCAGCAGGGCGACCTGCTTGATCAGGGTTTCATTGACCGACTTGATCGACCTCAGATCCTGCCGCACGAGGTCGCGGTCGGCTTCCACCGCATTGACCGCGACGCGCAGGCCGGTTTCGACTTCCTGGGCGACATCGGTCTTGACTGTCTTGAGGTCTTCCTGGACGGAGACGACTTGTGTGTTGAGTTTCTGTTGTGCATGGGCGACGGTATCGAGGAGGGCATTCAGCTGGGCGATCCGGTCCTGCTCCGACCGGGACACCGCCACGGCTGACGCCTGCGCCTCAACCAGTTGCGCCAGTTGCTGGTGCACACGATCAATCTGCTCCTGTGTGGATTGCCTGGCCGCCAGCTCTTCTTCAAGCTGATGCGCCCGGTCTTCAGCGTTGAGCCAGGTTGGAATCCGTTCAGCCAACAGCGCCACGACTCCCACGGCCAGCACGATCTGTGCGAGGGCCGTCGTCATGGTCCAGACGGGAGTTCTGCTTGAAGCGGGTGCGGTGGTTGCTGAGGAGAGTCCGATCGACGTTGCCAGATGAGACCACCATCCGGGGGCGGCCGCGTACTGGAGTCGAAGCGACCCGCCGTCGAAATGGTTTTGGACCTGAATGGCGACGCTGCCTTTTCTGACGGGAACGCAAACACTTTTCTGGCCGGCTTCGGGCGCGACGCACCCTCCGATCAGCACACCGGACTCGCTCCGGATCTCAAGGTGTTGAATACTCCGCTCACGGGCCGTGTAGGAGAAGGACGGGTCGGTGTGGGCGCAATTCAGCGTCCCGACGCGCTCGTGGTTGACCAGTACCTGGAGGAATTCAGGACGTTCCTCACCCGCGCGCCGCGGCTGATCGTCCAGGGCGTCAAGCAGATGTGCGCGATAGTCGTTGAGCTCTGGTGTTTCCATGGTGCCGTCCCCCCCGATCCCCTCCAAAGAGAGCCAAGACGCCTCCCTTTTTCAGCGGATGTATATGGAGATTGACCTGCGGCTTCAACCCGCTGCTGACCTCGGCTTGCCGGCGATCTGCGACTTCCAGGAAGCAGTCGCGGCAAAAGGCCAAATGCCAGACGCGGTAGTCGTGGCCGTAGTCATCGTGAAATAGTTGACCCCACTTCTGTTCAGACAGGCAGGGGTAATGCTCCGGTTCGCTCTTTCGATAATGCGACTGCAAGACCGGCATCAGCCGGTCGACTTCATGGTTCAGGTGGTCGGGTCTGGTGCGTAATTCCTGCTCCAGTACTTCGATTTCCGATCCACTTAACCCGGTTTCGTTCATCGTGCGTTGCCACCCCGTTTGGCGCCACCGCTCGAAGTTCTTATAGACCCGCTGGCTTTCGGCCTGTCCGAACCCTAACAACTTCACCACATGGGCCTGACTGAAGCCATAGAAGTGATAGAACAGGGCGATCAGGGCGTCGCGGCTGACCACAGCGCGAGAGGCCAGCCCATCGAGAAACCGTCCCACCGGCGTCAGGAGCTCCTTGTGATAGCAGAGCGGGTCCGGCTGACTGAACGATTTGGCGATCAGGCTGTCCAGGAGGAAGAAGGGGCGGCAGGGCACTTCGGTACGACCGAAGACCACAAATCGTTCCACCAGCTCATACCCCCAGCGCAGCGCCAGCTTCTCATGCGTGATGTCATCGCCCCATTGATTGGTTTCACGGAGAAAGCGCTTGGTTTGACCCGTGGCGCGATCCAACAATTCCGGCAGCGACTTGGCGACCAACTCGTCGAACTCTCGTTCCGTGGTGACGACATTGTTCAGTCGTGCAGAGAAGATCTGACCGTCTCGCATGGTCTTTCCATCCGGCAGCTTCGTCGACATAGTGGCGAATTCCCCGTCAAATGACAATTCGACAAGTACGCCCTTAGAAGACCACATTTGTCCACGGAGGGTCAATGGGTGCGGCGGCTGCAACTCCGCACTGTATCAGCGTGAAACAGGTGTCCGGATGTGGGGTGCCAGGCCCTCCGGTCAGAGGGCCTGAGGAGCAAAAGAATCGTGCTGCGCGCTGGGGTTAGGGGCGGTCGGTCGAGAGCCGCTTCGCCAGTCGCCGCGCCAGCCGCATCATGGCCGGCGAGCGGTCGGCCGGATCGAGCAACACATTGATGACATGGGGTTGGCTGGGATCCGCGAGTGCCTTGCCCAGGGTCTGGACGAATTCCCCGTGGGTGGCCACCCGGGAGCCCTGACCGCCGCCGATCAGCTCGCAGATCCGTTCATATCGCCACTCGTGGATGTCGTTGAAGGGGCCTTCCAGAATTTCGCGCTCGGTCGAATAGCCGTGGTTGTTCAGGACGATCACAACCGGTGCTTGTTTGTAGCGCACGGCCGTCGAGAGCTCCGATCCGGTCATTTGAAAGGCGCCGTCTCCTACCAGCACGATCGGCCGCAGCGACGGGTCGGCGAAACCGGCGCCGATGGCAGCCGGGACCGCGAATCCCATTGATGTGTAGTAGGCGGGGGACAAAAATTCGAAGCGGCGGTGTACGTGGAGATCGACGGAAGCAAAGAGTGATTCGCCCACGTCGGCAATGACGAGGGTTTTCTCATGAAGCACGGTATCGAGGTGACGAAACACTCCCTGCAGACTGACGGACGCCTGCGCCGGCGGCATGGGCTCTTCGGGCTTGTACGGAGCCGGCAATTGCGGGGTTGGAAATGAAGGGAGTGAGGCCGCGGCCAGTCCCTTCACGAAATCCTCGAACAGAATGGAGTCATACCGGTGATGCTTGATGGCGACACGATCCGCCGTGGCATGGATGGTATGGCCGTCAGAAAAGAGGGCGCTGTGCGCATCCAGGTCCTCCACGTCGGATAGGATGGAGCCCAGGATGAGCAGGCAATCGGTCTGATTGACGAATTCCTTCACTTCATCGCGTGCGACGAGTCCGCTATACACGCCGACATAGAGCGGATGATCTTCGCGAATGATGGACTTGCCGAGGAGCGTCGAGGCGATCGGCACATTCAGGCGCTCGACCAGGCTCGTCAATTCGTCATGGAGCCCGAAGCGGCCCACTTCGGCGCCGGCCAGAATCACCGGGCGTTTGGCCGACTCCAACATGGTACGTACTTCATTCAAAGCTTCGCTCAGCGCTGCGCGGTCGGTCGGCTCGCCTTGGGTCTGATGTTTGTGCGACGTCTGGGCCAACGGCACGTGCACCATGTCGCGCGGAATTTCGAGATAGATCGGGCGGCGATACCGCAGCAGGGCCGCGAAGGCGCGATCCATCTCACGTTCGGCGGTGACGGGGTCTTCCAGGCTTACGGCCGCCACGGTCATTTTTTCGAAGACTTCCCGCTGCGTCGAAAACTCGCGCACCATGTGGTGCAGGTAGGGGTTGCGGGCACGTTCCGACAATCCGGGGGAGCCGGTCAGCAACACGACAGGAGATCGTTCCGCATAGGCGCAGGCGATGGCGTTGACGGTATTGAGTCCGCCGACACAGTAGGTGACACAGAGGGCGCCGATCCCGTTGATGCGCGCATAGGCGTCGGCCGCAAACCCCGCACAGTCTTCCCGCGTGGTGGCCACGTGTTGGATGGGAGAAGACTCCATCAATTTGTAAAGGCCGAGGACGTAGTCGCCGGGGATGCCGAACATGTGACGGACTCCGAGCCGGTGGAGCCGATCCAGGACTGCTGTTCCGATCGTCTGTATGGTCATGGTGCCTCGGCTGTCGAGTGAGAGGTCGTGAATTTGCGTACTGTCCGCCCGTCTTCCTGCAGCAAACCATAGGTGGTAGGGAAGGTCAAGCACAGGAGCGATCGTCACATCGGCATGCTGCCCGCCCACTGTCCGGTTGCTTCGCGGGATTATTTCAGGCACCCTCGTGAGCCATTTCACCATCGTCGAATCAAACAGCTTATACGGGACGTAACCATTACCATGACACAGCTTGTGACCGGTTCTACTGCGAAAGTCCGACTGACCGCCGAACGTGAAGGGCCGCGTTACTACGGGCACCTGTGGGTGTTCGACAGCAATGTGGCCGACGTGCTGGGCACACCGGCTGCCGGGGACCTCGTCGATGTGTACACTCATCAGAAACGGTTTTTCGGCCGCGGCCTCTTCAATCCCCATTCCAAGATTCGCATCCGTATGCTCACGTTTCAGGAGGAGCCGATCGACGAGGAGTTTTTTGCCGCGCGTCTCCGTGCCGCGGCGGCTCTTCGCCGGACGGTCGCGCCCCATGCCACGGCCTGCCGCCTCGTGCATGGTGAAAGCGATCTCCTGCCGGGCCTGGTCGTGGACCGGTTTGCAGATGTGGCGGTGATGCAGACCCTGGGGTACGGCATGGATGTGCGAAAGGAACTGTTGGGCGAGTTGCTGGTGCAGGAAGCGGGCGTTAAGACGGTGTACCTCCGCAATGATGCCAAGAGCCGCACACTGGAAGGGCTGCCTTTGTCAAAAGGATTTCTGCGCGGTGAGGGTGCCACGACGGTAAACATTCACGAGGGGAAGGCCCAGTTTACGGTCGATATTGCGGAGGGGCAGAAGACCGGCTGGTTCTGCGATCAACGGGAAAACCGGATCGCCGCGGCCCTCTTCGCAAAAGGGAAAACCGTGTTGGAAGCCTTTTGCCACACCGGCGGGTTCGGCATTCAGGCTGCGCTGACCGGAGCGCAGTCGGTGGAGGGGTTGGATGTGAGCGCGGCGGCCGTAGCGTTGGCACAGGCGCATGCGGAGCAGAACCAGGTGTCGGCTCGTTGTCGCTATCGCCAGGCCGATGCCTTTGAAGAGTTGCGCCTGTTGGAGCGTAACGGCCAACGGTACGACCTGGTCATTCTCGATCCACCGGCGTTCGCGCGTAGCAAGAAGGCGGTGCCGCATGCCATCGCCGGGTACAAGGAAGTGAATTTGCGCGGCCTTCGTCTGCTTCAGCCGGGGGGCGTGCTGGTGACCTGTTCCTGCTCGCAGCCGATCACGGACGAGGACTTCTGGAAGATGCTGCAGGCGGCCGCTCGGGATGCGCGCCGGCAGATCAGGCTCCTTGAACAACGTGGACAGGGTCCGGACCATCCGGTGCTTGCGGGCATGCCGGAAACGCGCTATCTCAAATGCTACCTCGTGCAGGTGTTCTGAGGGGATGATGCTTGAGCAGGATGCGCCAACGGAGCCGGTAGACGCGCCGCTCGTTCCCGCCTCGGTCACGCTGCCGGAAATCACACTGAAAGCGGTCGTCCTGTCGATTCTGCTGGCCGCCGTGCTGGCCGGAGCCAACGCCTATTTGGGCCTGTTTGCCGGCATGACGGTGTCCGCCTCCATTCCAGCCGCCGTCGTCTCCATGGCGGTGCTGCGTCTCTTCCGTCAGTCGAATATTCTCGAAAACAATATCGTGCAAACCGCCGCCTCCTCAGGCGAAGCGTTGGCGGCCGGGGTGATCTTTACCATTCCGGGGCTGGTCCTGATCGGCTACTGGACCTCTTTTGACTACTGGCACACGTTCACGGTGTCGCTCGTCGGAGGGGTACTCGGGGTGTTGTTCACCATTCCATTGCGCCGCGCCCTGATTATCCACGCCAGGCTGCGATTTCCCGAAGGGGTTGCGACGGCGGAAGTCCTGAAGGTCGGAGCCTCGTCGGATGCCGGTGCCGGCGGCCGGGTTCGCCTATTGTTGGGCGCTGCGGCGCTGGGTGGCGGGTTCAAGTTTGCCGAGGGAGGTTTGAAACTCTGGAGCGAGTCGCTGGAAGGGGCCGTTCAACTTGGGCGTTCGACGTTGTACGGAGGGCTGAACCTGTCACCGGCCTTGGTGGCAGTCGGATACATCATCGGGCTCAACACGGCCGTCGTGGTCTTTTTCGGCGGGGCAATCGGCTGGTTAATTCTGCTGCCGCTGTACCAGGCGATCATCGGTTCGCCGGAGGGATTGGTCGGCGTGGGCGCGGCGAAAGCGACGTGGAGCGGGCAGATTCGCTACATCGGCATCGGGGCTATGCTGGTGGGGGGAGTCTGGACCCTGTTTCAAGTACGGGGCCCGATTTTGCAGAGTCTGCGTCAACTCCTGGCGCTGTACGGCGCTCGCAACCAATCTGATGGGCAATCGGAACTTCTGCGCACTGAGCGGGATGCGGGAGTCGTCTGGCTGATCGGGCTGACGGTGGCGGCACTGGTTCCCATGGTGCTGTTGTATCAAGGCCTGTTGAATCACAATCTGTGGGGCGGCATCGGGTTGACCCTGCTCATGGTCGTGACGGCGTTTCTCTTTTCTGCCGTGGCTGGGTACATGGCTGGTTTGGTCGGCAGCTCAAGCAATCCGGTGTCCGGTGTGACGATCGCTACCATTATGCTCGCGTCATTGCTCCTGCTGGGGATTCTTGGGAAGGGCAATCCGGCCGGTCCGGCTGCGGCTTTGCTGGTGGGGGCGGTCGTCTGCTGCGCCGCGGCGATGGGCGGCGACAATTTGCAGGATTTGAAAACCGGGCACGTCGTCGGTGCGACCCCGTGGAAGCAACAGGTGATGCAGGTCATCGGCGTGGCGACCGGCGCGGTTGTCATTGTGCCGGTGCTGTCCCTGCTGCAGGCGAAATATGGAATCGGTGAAGTAACGGCCGCCCATCCCCATCCGCTCTCGGCACCACAGGCCACTCTCATGGCCAATCTTGCCAATGGAGTGTTCGGCGGTTCCTTACCCTGGCATCTGGTGGGCGTGGGGATGGTGCTGGGAGTCGTCGTGATCGGTCTCGACTTGCGGCAGGCACGACGGGGTGCCGCCCTTCGTTTCCCTGTCCTGGCGGTGGCGCTTGGTATGTACCTGCCGCTTAAGTTGTCGGCGACGATTTTGTTCGGTGGTTTGTTGGCCGAGTATGTACGGGCCGCCGGGAAATCTTCCGATGTTCCGACGGAAGATCGAGGTCTGCTGTGCGCCGCTGGTTTAGTCACAGGTGAAGCGCTGGTCGGGATCCTGTTGGCGCTTCCCATTGCCCTCAGTTCGATCTGGCCGTCACTCTCGGGAGATCCGTTTCAATTGTTTGCCGATCCGCCGCTTGGTGGATGGCCGGGGCTCGCTGCACTGATTGTGGTGGGGTTGCTGCTGGTGCGTGCCGCCCGGTCGGCCGGACAAAAAGATTCAGCGACTGTTCATCGACACTGATGGTGTGGGACGGTGTAGAGGTGGTCGGCGAGGGGGCGCTAATCGCTGGGTGGTTCGAAATGTCCCGGTGGTCGTGATTGCCAGGGGACCGTCGCCTGCTTGGATTGTTTCACGAGGCTTCGCAGGCTCACCTCTGCGGCGCGTAGGAGTTTAGGGTCGCTGCTTTGCATGAGCGTCGTCAGGAGGACGTATAGCGACCGGTCATGTCCGGCCGCCACGAGAATTCTCTCCAGGACGGGATCGGCTCCGGTCAATGTGGCGAGGGGGGCCGGCTCATCGTCATCGTCTTTACACAGCAGGTCTAAATCCGTGGGGTGGATAAAGAGCCAGGGGAGGGGAATCTTGAGTGCGCCGGCCAACGCTTCCAGGGTGGAGGCCGGAGGATCGGCCTGTTCCGATTCCAGCGCTTCCAGCACCGAGGCTGTGATCCCGGCTCGTTCTGCGAGCGCCTGCTCGGAGCACTTTTGCGAGATCCGCCAGGCGCGAATGAGAGTGCCAACGTTCGGCATGGACGGATCTTACTGTATCCCTTTCCCGGTCTGCAACGGCGCATTTTCGAGGCTCATCCGATACTTGCCTGTAACATCAACGTGTTACGATCCATTCTCCTAGGTAGAACAAAGCCGCTCAAATCGGGTAGAATGAGGCGTTCTAATTGTTGTCTCGAGCGAGGAGGATCAGCCGATGTTAGGAACCGACATTCGCGGCATTATGGCCGAAGAGGAAGAAGTCCAGCGGCGGCAGGAAGCCTTGCAGTCATTGATGTCGATGCGCGAGAAGCTGCTGCGTGAATCGTTGGAAGCGCGAATCAAGCGGGCGCGTGGAACGGGAGACTGGACGAACCTGTCGCCTGCGGAATGTGCCAATATTTACAAGGAAGAGCGCGTTCATCTTCGTGCTCAGCTGGAGCGATTGAAGGCCGAGCGGGATCGGACCCGCGGCAAGCTGTCGGCGCTCAAGCGAGCGAAGGTTCGTGCGCAACGCATTCGCGCGGCGGAAGCGGCTTCCGGTAAGAAACGCAAATAGGTCGATGTCGGGGAGGCCTTGCCTGTTCAGTAAGGCCTCCTCGCAGTGTCGCAGACTTTGGGTAACTGTTGACCTCCTCACCTCGCACCGTTTCTCGCAACTTTCTCTCCCACATACGGGATGTCGTCAAGACGAAGCGTACGCGTGACCGCGAACGGGTCTTCGTGCTCGAAGGCACCAAACCCATCCTCGAATTGTTGCAGTCGGCACCTCAACACATCGTCTGCCTCGTCGTCACCCCCACGTTTCTCGAACGACAACCGCCGGAAGTCGCGCAGCAGATGGTCAGCAGCGGGTGTACCGTCCACAGCTGTCCGGAACACCAGTTGGCCCAATTGTCCGATGTCGAAACCTCCAGCGGCGTGCTGGCCATCGTTCATCAGCCGACCTGGAACCAGTCGGCCATACTGGCGCAACCGAAAATTTTCGGCCTCTACGGGGACATGCTGCAGGACCCGACGAATATGGGGACGATCATTCGAACTGCGGCGGGACTCAATGTGAGTGCCTTGTGGCTGGCACCCCACTCCGTCGATGTGTTCAATCCAAAAGTCGTGCGGGCGACCGCAGGCGCGTTGTTTCAGCTGCCCATCTTTCCCCACACCAGCCTCGAAGAACTGCAGAACCTGGATTGCGTGATCATGGCCGCCGACGCCGGAACCAGTGAGGGCTGCGTGCCCATCCGGGCGATTCGGAGTATTCCTGCGCGAACGGTGCTGGCGATCGGCAGCGAGAGTCGGGGCCTGTCTGAACCGGTTCTGGACGCCGCCACCGTGCGATTTACCATCCCGTTGAAACCGGGGGTCGAATCTCTCAATGCCGCGGCGGCGACAGCCATCGCACTCTTCCAATTGTCAGGATTGCCGGTTGAGGGCGGGAAAGCCTGACGCCGAACGATCTGTGTGCCGAGCTTCTGTTTCTTCCCGGTATTCCTCCTGCTCTTCCCTTTCATCCTCTTGCTGCTTCCAATTGATTGCTGCGCTGATAGACGTAGGATTTCACCAGCACTTCATGCGGATCTCCCCATTCATGCGCCCATCGACTCCTTCCTTTTTCTCTGCTGTTTCATTTACGATGCCTTGAGATCTGTGACCTTGAGGTGGAGCGAGTAGAGATGAAGGCGAAGACGACATTTCATTGCCAGGCCTGCGGCCATCAGGCGCTGCGATGGCTTGGGCGTTGCCCCGATTGTGGAGGCTGGAACACGCTCAAGGAAGAGCGATTGCCGGCTGCCCCCAAAGGCCGCCAGGGTATGCCCAAAACAGCCATGGCCGTGGCCACGCCGATCTCCGATATCGAAATCGTCGGCGAACCCAGGCACAGCACGGGCATGGGGGAGTTCGACCGTGTGTTGGGCGGTGGTGTGGTGCAAGGCTCGGTGATGCTGATCGGGGGCGATCCCGGCATCGGCAAGACCACGTTACTCTTGCAGGCATTGCCGCTGCTTGCGGCGCCGGGTGAGCAGGTTCTGTACGTCTCCGGCGAGGAGTCTCCCCGGCAGATCAAGATGCGGGGGCAACGTCTGGGCATCGACGGCAAACATCTGCTGATTCTCGGGGAGACCAGTCTCGAACAGATCTTAAAGGCCATCCAGGAAATCCAGCCGGCGGCCGTGGTGGTGGATTCGATTCAGACGGTCTACACCGAGCAGCTCACCTCGGCGCCGGGCAGCATCAGCCAGGTGCAGGAAGTGGCCGGGCAGCTGATGTGGTTCGCCAAGCGCAGCAACGTGCCGGTGTTCATCATCGGGCATGTCACGAAGGAAGGTGCCATCGCCGGACCGCGCTTGCTGGAACACATTGTCGATACGGTACTGTATTTCGAAGGGGATAAGAGCCACAGTTTCAGGATTCTGCGAGCGGTAAAAAATCGCTTCGGATCGACGAACGAGATCGGCGTCTTTGAAATGAAGGATGGCGGCTTGGAGGAAGTCAGTAACCCCTCCGAATTGTTTCTGGCCGAGCGGCCGCAACGCAGTACCGGCTCGGTGGTGGTGTCCAGCCTGGAAGGGACGCGGCCGATCCTGGTGGAACTGCAGGCGTTGGTCTCGGGGACCAATTATCCCATGCCCAAGCGTATGGCCAATGGCGTGGAACCGAATCGGCTGTCGTTGCTGCTGGCCGTGATGGAGAAACGATTGGGCATGCACCTCTCAGGGCAGGACGTGTATGTGAATGTGGTCGGCGGGATCCACATCGACGAACCGGCCATTGATCTGGGCATTGTCGCCGCCGTCACGTCGAGTTTGCGGGAGAGTCCGATCGATTTTACGACGCTCGTCATGGGCGAAGTCGGACTGGGTGGTGAAGTCCGGGCGATCAGCCAGGCCGAGCTGCGGATTCGCGAAGCCGCCAAAATGGGATTCAAACGCTGTCTCCTGCCGGAGAGAAACGTCGCCAAGCTGGAACCGGTCGAAGGCATTGAGTTGATCGGCATTCATGAAGTCGGAGACGCGTTGGATGCAGTACTGGCGTGAAGCAAAAGGTGAAACGGTAGAGGTGACACGCAAGACTGCCTCGCTCGGTACGGTTGTTGTTCTGTTGTGTCTCTCGGTGCTCTCCGGCTGCGCGCTCTTCGGTCCGGCTGAGACCATCCAGCTCAAGCAGGCGACGGCTGAGCAGTTAACGGCACTCCTGCAGGAACAGGCCGGCGAGGTTCGTACGATCAAGGGGCTCTTCAGTGCAAAGATCACCGGCGGCATTCTGTCGATCGGCCAGCGTGTGCAAGGCACGGTGTTCTATCAACGTCCCAATGCCATCCGATTGCGCGGATTCTCTGCAGTGGGTAGCGAAATTTTCGAGTTTGTGCAGATCGAAGATCAATTCAAGCTTCGGTTACCGACCATGGGACGTGAGGTGACCGGCCGCCCGTCTGAGGCGGATCAACTCGGCCAACTGACGCGCCCTTTCCAACTGAGCGTCTGGGCGATGAGCGGGATCATCGGGACCCAGGTGGTCGGGCCTCACGAGTCGGTACGATTGACGGAGGACGGCAACCGGTATCGACTCGATGTGGTGACCGCGCCGGGCCTGAATGGCACGGCTCCGTTCGTGGCCAGGCGGATCTGGTTCGATCGTCGGAATTTGCTGGTTGTGCAGGAAGAGCGCCTGTCGCCGTCCGGTGACGTCGAAGCCACGATGCAATTCGATGATTATCGCGCGGTCGGCGGCGGGGTCGAGGCCGTATCGGCGGTGAACGGCCAGGCGCCTACAGCCGACAAGCGGATCATGCGCCCCTTCGCCATCCGGATGACCGACGGACAGGGATCGGGCAGTTTGCAGGTGACGTTTCACGAATTGGTGCCGAACGAACCGATCAAGCCCAGCGAGCTTGGGCGGGTATGAAGGCGAAACCGGTCAGGCATTTGCTGGCAATCGATACGGCCACGGCCTGGCAAAGTGTCGCGCTGCTTCAGGATGATCAGGTGCTGGCCCTGCTTGAACAGGATGCCGAAGGATCGCACGCGCGCTCGTTGATGGGCGCCATCGATCGTCTGTTGCGCGGGGCCGGACTTTCGTTGAAGGATCTTCAAGCATTGGCCGTGTCCATTGGCCCCGGCTCGTTCACCGGCCTGCGTGTGGGGCTTGCCACGATGTTGGGATTTCGTGCCGTGTTGGGCACTCCCATTGTGACGGTGCCGACCTTGGAAGCGATGGCCTGGAATCTGCGCGATGTGAAGGGTGTATTAGTGCCGGTCCTGAAGAGTCGGCACAATGAAGTGTATTGGGCCGCCTACGAATGGTTGCCTGGAACGGGTTTGCGAACTCACATCGCCGAGCAGGTCGGTCCTCCTGCTTCGGTGGCCCGGGCGTTACAAGCGGCCAAAGCCTGTACGTTGTTCGGCGACGGCTGGCAAGCCTATGAAAAGGACATCCGGGAGGCCGTTGAAGCGGCGGGCGGGCAGGTGCGAGAAGTCAGGCCGGAGCAACAACGCCCTTCAGCCGTGAGTGTCGGTCTCGCCGGGCGACAGCGTCTGGGGGCAGGGCAGGTTGCGGGACCGGAGCTGGTTCCCTGCTATGTTCAGCGCACGGAAGCGGAAGTGAAATTCGACGAGCAGCAGGGGGTGTCGGCTCTCGAACGGCGCCGGCAGCGGGTCGCCAGCAAATTAGCGCAGGGCCGTGGGAAACGCGGTCGAACCGACGCCGATCCGCAGCCGCGGAAGTAGGCAATGGCATTGGGAATTGAGTCGGATATGGCGTCAGATTCGGTGCTGATTGAACCGGCGACCGCTGAGGTTCTCGACGAGGTATTCGCCATCGAACAGGCTTGCTTCTCTGCCCCCTGGACGCGCAAAATGTTGGTAGCCGAGTTGTCCGGTAATCAATTTGCCCAGTTCCTTATCGCGAAGTGTCCTGACCCCGGGTCAGGGGCCTTCGTGGTTGCCGGGTATTTTTGCTATTGGATCGTGTTCGAGGAAGTGCGGTTGATGAACCTGGCTGTGCTCGCCCCGTTTCGACGGCAGGGTGTGGCGAGGCGGCTGGTCTGTACGGCATTGCGGGCCGGGTTGGAGCGTGGTGCCAGCCGGGCGATGCTGGAGGTGCGGGCCTCGAATCAGGAGGCGTTGACCCTCTACTATCGGTTGGGATTTCGTCAGACCGCCACGCGGACGCGGTATTATGTGAACCCTGACGAAGATGCGGTGCTGATGGAAATGGCGCCGCTCCAGTTAGGTCCCTTGTGCGAACGGTCGTAGGGCGATTCCGGGAGCCGGGCAACAGGACAGTCATCCACGAACGTATGTAGTCAACCAGGAGGTGCGACATGCAGACGGAGACGGCGATCACTGAACGGTTACGGCGGTCCAATACAGAATTCCGTGCGCTTGAAGAATCTCACCACCGCCTCGATGCCGAGTTAGCCGATTTACAAAAGCGGCATGTGCTCACGCCGGCGGAAGAAGTGCTGAAGAAGCAGTTGCAAAAAGAGAAGCTGGCCACCAAAGACAAAATAGCCGAATTCATTCGATCGTCGCGTTAGCGAAGATCTCCGGCTTTCCGTCCCGGTCGCATCCCGCCGCTGCTCGCATCGAGCCGGTGTGAGAGCCGAAGGCGCGGAAGGCCGGGTCGTTGATTCAGACAGGCAATGCTCGCACCACTGGCCGCCCATATTCAGTCGCTCAAGAAGCGGCTGCTGATCATCGTGGTGACCTTGGCGGTCGCGTTCGCCACGGCGTTTGCCTACTCCTCCGAGATGGTCGCCTGGCTCAATCGCCCGTTTCCCAATCAACTGGTGTTTTACGGGCCGACGGAAGCGCTGTTTGCGTCCATCAAAGTGTCGTTTCTGGCGGGGATCATCCTCAGCCTGCCCATGGTGTTTTACCAGTGCTGGAAGTTTATCGAACCGGCGTTGCTCCCCAAGGAGCAACGCTGGGCGATTCCCTTGTTCCTGCTGGCGGCGTTTCTGTTTGCGCTCGGCCTGGTCTTTTGTAACCTCGTCATTCTGCCGCTCGTCATCGACTTCTTCGTCAGCTTCGGTATGGATCGCGACATCACCCCCGCGCTCGGTGTAGGGACCTATATCGACTTCAATGTCAAATTTCTCCTGATCTTCGGCTGCGCCTTTGAACTGCCGCTGGTGCTGACTCTGTTGTCTCGCGTGGGGGTCGTCTCGGCCGCGGTGCTGGCGCACTATCGCAAACATGCCATCATGGCGGCGCTGATCATTTCGGCCATCGTGACCCCGGACGCGACGCTGTTTACCATGTTGTTGATGGCCGTCCCGCTCATGGTACTCTATGAGATCGGGATCATCGGGGCCAAGATCTTCGGGCGGGCCGCAGGGCCGGCTCCCGACATGAATTTGCCGCTCGATCCTGATATACCCATCGGCACGGCCGGTCATCGCGTCCGGTAATCCGGCGCCCACACTTTTGGAAGGATGATCATTCTATGCTGCGTCACATGCTGGTGTTGACGGCGTTTACACTCGGCGGTCTGCAGGGGTTCGCGCATGCGGCATCTTTCCCGGGCGGGAGCGAGGGCGGTGCTCCGTTGAATCTGGAGCAGGGGCATCCGGGGCAGGAACCGGGCGCCTCCGCCGATATCGGCAATACGAGTATTCAGGCCCTCACGGCCGGCTCCGGAGGAGTGATTTATGCCGGTTCCTTCGGCATGGGCATTTTTCGCAGCGCCGATCGTGGCGGGTCCTGGACGTCGGCCAACCAGGGATTGACCGATCCCTTCGTGCTCTGTCTCACCACCGGCAAGGACGGCGCGATCTACGCGGGTACGTTTCGCGGCGGCGTCTTCCGGTCGCGTGACGGGGGCAAGATCTGGCAGCCGGTCAACAAGGGCCTCAAGCGTCTGGAGATCAAAGCCTTGATGATGGATGCCAAGGGGCTTTATGCCGGAACCGGGGACGGCGTCTATCTGTTGAATGCCGCGCAGGATCAATGGAAGGTCGTGTCCACCGGTTTGGATGAGATTCTGGTGCACGCGCTGGCCAGGACCGACGATGGGACCCTCTACGCAGGCACCTCCGGGAAGGGCGTGCATAGTTATAAGGAGCGGTCGACCGGATGGACGCGGTTGCGGCAAGGGCTGCGCGACCACGAGGGATTGGTCGAAAATTTTATCCGGGTGTTGGCCGTGGATAAGGAACAGGGTGTCTATGCCGGCACGTTCGACGGAGGTGTCTTCCGCAGCGGCGATGCGGGCAAAACCTGGTCGCCGATCAGCCGGGCCTTGCCGAACGATTCGATCCGCGGTTTGATCAGCAATGAGCGCGGCGTCTATGTCGCCACGGGCCGGGGAATCTTCAAGACCGTCGACAAGGGGCGGCAATGGGTTCCCTTGAACAAGGGGCTCAGCAATCTGTCGGTGCAAGTGTTGATCGAAGGTGAAAAAGGGGGCTTCTACGCCGGCACCAGTTCGGGGGTCTTTCGCAGCGATGACGATGGCCTCACCTGGACGGCGGTCAGCCAGGGATTGGAAGGGGAGAGTGTTGCGCCCTTCAAGTTTAACTGAGTAGGAAAGGATACGAGATGACGGCACAAGCGGGTTCACCGGTAGCGACCATTTCTGTCACATCCAAGAACGAGCCATGGGGCGAGATCGTGCTGCGTTTGTTTCCCGACGTGGCGCCCGGTCATGTGAAGAACTTCGTAGATCTGGCGAAGAAGGGCTTCTACAACGGCACGACGTTTCACCGGGTGATCCCCGGGTTCATGATTCAGGGCGGCGATCCCAATAGCAAGAATCCGGACCGCGCGTCGCATGGAATGGGTGGTCCAGGGCACAACGTGAAGGCGGAGTTCAACAGCAAGCCGCACAAGCGAGGGACCCTGTCCATGGCGCGCGCCAACGATCCGGACAGCGCGGGCTCGCAGTTTTTTATCTGCGTCAACGACGCCAACTTTCTGGACTGGCAGTATACGGTCTTCGGTGAAGTGCAAAGCGGACTGGACGTGGTCGACAAAGTGGTCGGCTCCAAGCGCGACGGGCGGGATAACCCGCTGGAGCGCGTCGAAATGACCGTCACTATTACCGAGTGATGGCCGTGAAACGTAAAAAGTAACACGTACGACGTGAAGAGGGAAAACTCAAAGAAAGAGGGGCGGGTCGGCCGACGTTTCGCGTTTCACGTTTCACGGATGACTGTGTTTGCCGCAGCGGCCTTGGCCGCTGCGGGGTGCGCCATTCCCCAGGTCCCCTCGCGGACCGTCTACGAAGATCCCGTCAATTTTGTCCGCTTGGAGTTGGATGCCAATGTGCTGCCGGAGTGGCCGCCTGGTCATTTCACGCATCCGGCCCAGTTCTCTCACGACCAGGTGCGTCGCGTTCTGATGGGCCTTACGGTCCAGGAGCACCAGGCTTCGATCCAGCGCTGGATTTCAGGGGACTCGATCCGGTTGCCGATGTTTCGGGATGGGGAGATCGCGATTCTGGTCCCGCAGTTGGTCGAAGCGTTACGGTTGGCGCGGGAGAATGAGCGGGTCACCTATTACCTGAGTCAGCCGCAGACGTCGGTCAAGCGGATCATCACGTCAGGCGGGCTCTACGTGAGGGGGACTGAACTGCACTTTATTTTGGGAAATTGGCAAACCGTGTACGGTATTCCGGCCTACGGCATGATTTACGATCGCCGCTACCCCATGAATCCCATCGTCTCCAAAGGCTTCGACCTGTTTTTCGATCTCGACCAGGCCATGGTGATTCAGAGTACCAGCATCTGGGACTGGCTCCTCGCCAACTCCAAAGACGAACTGGTGATCGACCTTGCCAGAGTCTTCCCCGGCCAACCGGTCTAGCCCGGACTATTCCTGACCGCCCGCTCCGTCGTCCGATCCTCTCGCCCGGCGGCCCTCGGACTCACACGCCTCGCGAAGGTATCCATGAATAATCCTGGCTAGAAGCCCAAAACACGCGTCCATCGTGAAGCGGGAAGAAAAGTCACCACTCATCACGCGTCACGAACGGCGAGCATGCCTCGGTCGGAGCACCTGCTAATTGGCCGGGTGCGGTCCTACTGCATCCGGTGAAGGGGGGCTGGCGCGACTCAATAAGAGCGCGCGCCCGGTGTCGTCGCCCTGAGACGTGTAGGCTAGCGTGACTTCCGCAATCTTGTAGTCGAATTGGGTTTCTGCCAACCGGGTTTGCGCCGCGGTGACCGCCACTTCCGATTGCGTCACTTCCACCACTGTGCCTAACCCCAGTTTGTAGCGTTGTTTCGAAAGCTGCAACGCTTCTTGCGCCGTCTTGACCTGTTCCTCGGCCAGGGTAATTTGTTGGGCGAAGGTCAGGGTGTCGAGATAGGCGTTGGTCACCTGTTGCGTCAGCGCCTGTTCGATACTGCTGGTTGCGGCGGAGGCGGCCTGACGATTGGCGTTCGCCTCCACGACTTGATTCTCGATCAGAAATCCGGTGAAGAGGGGCATCGACACCATCGCGCCGGCCATCCACCAGCCGCCGGTCTGCTGGTTCTGGCGGGCGTCGAAGGGATCGAAGGTTCCGCCGCTGGCGATCGCCGAGACGGTCGGCAGGTACTGGCGTTTGGCCGCGGTGAGTCTCGCATCGGCTGACGCGGTCTGCTCCTTCGCGCGTTTCACTTCCGGATGCGACAGGCTTTCGTTGATCAGGCTTTCCAGCGTCTTTTGCGGGCGCACCTCCACGGAAATGTCTTCGAGGACGTAGTCGTCGCCTCCGACGATGCCCATGGTCCGGTTCAAGTCCGCAAAGCTGGCTTTTAAATCGTTACGACTGCGCACCAGGAGCGACTGCGCATTGACCAGTTCCACATGCGCCAGATCGAAGTCGAGCTTCGATTTCAGTTGTTGTCGGTAGAGAGTCTCGATCTGCCCGGCGATGATCCCGCGCTCCCGGACGGTTTCTTCGGCGATCTGGACCAGCCGCTTCCGCTTCAGACTGTTCAGATATGCGCGTTGCACATACAGCAACACGAGGGCGCGGCGAGCGCTGACATCCTGCCCCTGCGCGCGTTCGGCCAGCTTGTTCGACTCCACCAAATTGCTCGTGTATCCGAAGTCGTAGATGCGCTGGTTGGCGATGACACCGCCGGTGAAGGTGGTCTGGTTTTCACGGAGTAATCCACCGCCGACCATGAAGCGCGGGTTGCTCACTCCGGCGCCCGCTATCGTGTTGGCGTTCGCATAGACCTGCGGGTAGTAGAGGGAGCGGGCCTGTTCGGTGCGGGCCTCCGAGGCCTTCAGGTTCGCCGCGCCTTCGAGCAGCATGGGGTGGTTCTTCACCGCGATATCGACGGCGCGCTCGACGCCCAGAAAACTACCGTGAGGCAGCGTGAAGGGCTGATCCGTCTCGGCAGCCTGCGAGGCCGAGAGGAACAGGGCCGTGACCGCCAGCGTGGTCAGCGTCCTGAGGGGGGGCTGGGACCATAATCGACTCATGAACGTTCTCCCTGTTTCTGCAAGGTTCCATTCGGAGCAGGGGTCGGCGGCGGAGGAGTGCCACCGGGAGCGCGACGCTCGAATTTCTGTTGGGACGGTTTGGCGTCAGGCAGATTGAACGGCGCAGCCTCGACCGGCATGCCGTCCAGTAGGCGGCGTTTTCCGACCGCGACCACTTCTTCGTGGCCCTGCAAACCGGAGGTGATTTCGATCCAGCGGCCGTCGCTGATGCCGGTCTGTACTACGACCGACTTGGCCTTGCCCTCTTCGACGATGAAGACCGATTTTCCTTTGGGTGTGCTGATGACGGCCTGTGGCGGCACGACGAGAGCCTGGGGGATTTCCCGCAAGCCGAGTGTCACTTCGGCAAAGGTACCGGGCCGGAGCGCATGGTCTGTGTTGGGCAAATCGATCTCTATGAGCAGGCTGCGCGTCGCGGGATCAAGCGCCAGGGTGGAGCGGGTGACGACACCGCTGAACGACCGGTTGGGCAGCTCCGTGACCTTCACGGTCGCGGTGGTTTTGCCTGGAACGACCCAGGGGCTGTCGTCCTGTGGGACATTTGCATAGACACGAACCGTGTTGAGGTCCATGACCGTAAAGAGCGGAATCGCGCTGGAGGCCGAGGACGTGGCGATCTGAATGAGCGAGCCGGGATCGGCGAAGCGGGCGGTGACGATGCCGTCGTAGGGCGCACGGACCTTCGTGTAATCCCGCATGACGACCCGTTGCTCCATCAGGTGTCGGGCACCTTGAAACGTCGCTTCGGCCACGTCCACGTCCTGCTTGGCGATCACATCCGGCGATTCCTTCCAGACCTTGGCCAGTCGTTCGTAGGTCAGCTTCTTGATTCTGTAATCCGACACGGCTTGCTGATACTGCTCTTCTACCTCCGGCGCGTCGATCACGGCGACCACTTCGTTCTTCTTCACGGTGTCGCCCTTGTCGGGGCCGATCCATTTCAGATAACCGGCGACTTTGGCGTAGAGCGTGGTTTGATACAACGGCGACACGTTGGCCGGCAGCTTGGCTGTATAGACCAGGTCTCGCCGGGTGGGCTTGATGACTTGCACATCGACCGGTGCGGAGTCCGGCTCCGGGGGAGCGGAACCGGGCGCTGGTTCCGGTTGGGCCGTTACAGTGGGACGGGCCGGAGCCGAGGGGGAAGCCGGTTCGTCTCCCTGCCAATAGAGATAGCTGCCGATGGCCATGATCAGAAGCACGGCTGCCCCAGTCCAGAGCAACGTGCGGTAGGAGCGTGCCACGGGCTGGGGCGGGGCTACCTGTTCGGTCATCGAATTTCCTCCAGAGTCGCGGGCGCGGTCGAAGACACAGGGGGACGTTCCCGGCGA
>OCTV010000172.1_pt1 | contig 25643 bp, 21 predicted proteins | sample 1539101 | NCBI WGS metagenome assembly OCTV01 (sample SAMEA3991422, study PRJEB22521) | metagenome | biome: anthropogenic terrestrial biome; feature: sewage plant; material: sludge | place: Sweden | collected 2012-09-26 | reverse complement strand
CGATCTTCATATATGGAGGAATATTTCAATTTAAAAAAAGAATAAAACGTTGATATTTTTTATAGTATATGCTGCGTGTCGGAATTGAAAACTCAGATAGGATTTAATATTTTTATGACTTTTAAGAAATTTACGGAATAATGAACTTATCCGGATTTATATATTCATATTTAAAATCTGATAAATTGCAGCAGTACTTATCTGTAATAGACTGCGGTGAACTTATCAGATTTTCTTTTTGCTCATGAGTGAGAGATTTTACAGCAAATTCAAGCTTTCTGGCAGGGGTCTGCGAATCTGAATGCCATACAGCTTCAACTGATATTACCTTATGGCTTTTTGTATATTTTGCTCCGCCTTTAATTATGCCAAGGTGCTGGCGGAGTCTTCTGTTTAAATCAGATGCAATACCTGTGTAGAGTGAATTGTCACTGCATCTTAATATATAAATATACATATATTTGATTATACCGTTGCTTTGGCTGCAATTTCAAGAATCTGGGTAATGTCGGCTGAATTTAATGACACAAAACCACCTGTTTTACTATCGCCGATTCCGAATTTTTCAACTAGCAGAGGAATATCTTCTTCTTTAGCATCAAGCTGATCAAAGTTTACAGGCATACCTATACTGCTTAAAAACTTCCTGAATTCTCTGATTCCTTTTAAAGCTGTATCCTCGGGATTTTCAAAATTCATCTGAATTCCCCATATGCGTACAGCCATCTGAGCAAAACGCATAACATTGTGGCTTAATACAAATTCCATCCATGCAGGCATTACAACAGCAAGACCTGCTCCGTGAGCACAGTCATAAAGTCCTGACAGTTCGTGTTCTATTCTATGACTGTTCCAGTCATGACTTCTGCCTACACCAACAATATCATTATGTGCAACAGTTCCTGCCCACATAATATTTGCTCTTGCCTGATAATTCTGAGGGTCGGATATAGCTCTTGGTGTTTCTTTTATCATAGTAAGAAGCACGGCTTCGCATAGTCTGTCTGTTATTTCAACTTCACTTGTATTTGTAAAATATCTTTCAAATACATGAGCCATTATATCAGTTGCTCCGCATGCAGTCTGGTAAGCCGGAAGAGTACATGTCAGCTGAGGATTCAGTACAGAAAATTTTGGACGCATAAGATCTGAACCGGCATCACGTTTGAGCATACCTTCTTCTTTAGTTACAACTGAACTGCCTGAGCCTTCACTTCCTGCAGCTGCAATTGTAAGAACAGTACCTATTGGCAGTGCTTCAGTGATTTCAGCTTTGTCTGTATAAAAATCCCAGAAATCGCCGCTGTACGGTACACCGATTGAGATAGCTTTTGAAGAATCAATACAGGAACCACCACCGACAGAAAGGATAAAGTCAACATTTTCTTTTCTGCAAATCTCGATACCTTCATAGATTTTTGTATCTCTTGGATTTGGCTTTACTCCACCAAGCTCAACATATTGAATCTGGCTTTTATCAAGAGATTTTTTTACACAATCAAGAAGCCCCGATTTTATTACAGAGCCTGAGCCATAATGTATCAGTACTTTGGTTCCTCCGTATTTTCTTACATACTTGCCGCATTCGTTTTCTGTTTCCTTGCCGAAAATAAATTCTGTAGGGCTGTAAAACTGAAAATTATCCATATTAAAATACCTCTTTCCAATTATATAATATAAACTGATTATTCTATTCTGAATTGACAGAGCAGGTTGAAAATAATTAAATCATAAGTATTATTATAATAGTATTTTTAATATAATTATATCATTTATAAATGAATTATGATATAATATCACTGAGTTATACAAAAACGTGTACATTTTTTAAATTTATATGCGGGAAAAAGATAAAACTTGTTAAAAGGATATAAAAAATTATGAAGGAAAATGTAATTATAAATGTGATCCCAAGAAGAAACAGAAATACAGAAATACTTGTAGATTCATTCATAATCGGAGCTTAGGATGCTGGACATGATGTCACAGTAATATGTATTGGTTCATGCACAATCAAGTGGTTATGCATAAAAATAACACTATAAATTCAGAATGTTATTTCAACAGGTGCAAAATCAGATCTGCCTGTTCTGTAAATTGCATTATTGTATGAAAAAATCATAAGCTTTTGGATTCCTTCGACAGATTTTACGTCACAATCTCCTGCTAATCCGTTTTCATATATAGCTGAAAGATAGTCGGAAGTGTTCTGAAGTTTAAGAAGAAATGAAATGATCCTATCATCCATCTGCTGCATATATACAGTGAAATCTTTAAAACATAAGTAAATTCGCATCTTAATATAGAAATATTCTGAGTAGTCAAGTATTTCTTCGGGTGAAAGAACATGGTCATTCATTGCTGTTTCAAGAAATATGCTAAGCATATCATATTCGTCAATAATTTTTTTTCGTAAAGCATTGAGATTAGCTTTCAAAACTTTCATGGTGTACCCTCCGTATATCATATTATTGATTATTATATCATTTTATTTATTTCCTTTCAACTTTTAAGTGAATTATTAGTCATGCTTTTAACTTAAAATATAAAAAATCAGGTATTAATTTATGTAAATAAAAAAGGACAGTTTTAATATTTTTCAAGAGATAAATTTAAACTTAAAAAACATAGATAGATAATTTTACTATTGTGCTAAACCATATTTAATGATATAATTAAAAAGGTTGTGGAAAAACAAAAATAAGGAATAAAAAGGATGTGTCAGTATGTTTCATGATAAAAAACAGCTATTAAAAATAACAACTGCGTTTTTGGTGACAGCATGTTGCATTATAACTTTGTTACTTCCTAATATTTTTATTGCAGAGAATGCAAGCCATATTAACCATAAATGTGACAACGGTCATTGTATTGTCTGTATTCGTATACATAATGCCAATACAATATTAAACGGCATACACAGTGTGTTAGGTTCAGGAACATATGCAGCTGCGGCGGCAGTATTTATATTTCTGTTTATTATTATTCAGAAAAAAGAGCTTTTTTCTCACGACACACTGATAAGTCTGAAAATAAGACTGGATGATTAAAAAGATCATTTTCAAAAGTGTAAATGATTTAAAAATTTGGAGGTCTTATTAAATGAAAAAATTTATTTCAATTTTATCAGCGGCAGTTATGTTTGCCGGAATTTTAACCGGGTGTAATTCATCTGGCAGTTCGCAGAAAAATAAGGACGGAAAGCTTTCAATAGTAACAACTATTTTTCCTCAGTATGATTTTGTAAGACAGATCGCAGGAGATAATGTCGATATTACTATGCTTCTGAGTCCGGGAGCAGAGAGCCATTCGTATGAGCCTACTCCTCAGGATATTATTAAAATTCAGGAAAGTGATCTTTTCATATATGTCGGTGGTGAGGGAGACGTGTGGGTTGATACAATAGTTGACTCAATGAATAAACCTTTGAATACATTGACTCTTATGGACTGCGTTGATGTTGTTGAAGAAGAACATGTTGAAGGAATGCAGGAAGAAGAGCATGAAGACGGGGACAAGCATGATCACGACGAAGAAAAAGAAGAGGCCGAGCTTGATGAACATGTATGGACTTCTCCTAAAAATGCTATAAAAATGGTGAAATGTATTTCAGATGAATTATGCAGTATTGATGCTAAAAATGCTGATGAATATAAATCAAATACAGAAAAATATGTGAGCGAACTTGAAGAACTTGACAAAAAGTTTGAACAGATTGTATCTGATGGAAAAAGAGATACTATAATTTTTGCAGACAGATTTCCACTCAGATATTTTGCAGATGCCTATAAATTATCTTATTTTGCAGCATTCCCTGGATGCAGCTCAGACACAGAGCCGAGCGCTTCAACTATAGCTTTTTTAATTGATAAAATTAAAGAAGAAAAAATTCCTGTAGTGTTTAATATAGAATTTTCCAACAAGAAAGTATCGGATACAATTTCAAAGTCAACAGGAGCAAAAATGCTTGAGTTCCATTCCTGTCACAATGTTTCAAGTGATGATTTCAAAAATGGAGTAACATACCTTGACCTTATGAATAAAAACGCTGTGGCGCTCAATGAGGCTCTGAACTGAGATGAATAAACATGTCAGTAACTCTTTTGAGTTCTATAGTTTTTCTGAGATGTTTTCCATGATACACAACATGCTCGGATATCCGTTTATTACAAAGGCAATATTTATTGGTGCACTTATATCGCTGTGTTCTTCACTTCTTGGTGTCAGTCTTGTATTAAAAAGATATTCAATGATAGGTGATGGTTTGTCACATGTAGGTTTCGGAGCACTTGCAGTCGCAACTGCTATGAATGTAGCACCACTCAAAGTATCAATACCTGTTGTAATGGCAGCAGCTTTTTGTCTGCTGAGGATAAATTCAAAAAAATCTGTAAACGGCGATGCTGCTATAGCCCTTATTTCTACAAGTTTTCTTGCAATAGGAGTTATTACAGTGTCAATAACTTCAGGAATGAATACTGATGTATGTAATTATATGTTTGGCAGTATACTTGCAATGAGTGACTCAGATGTAAAGATGAGTATAGTTTTATCAATAATAGTTCTTGTTTTGTTTGTAGTATTCTATAATAAAATATTTGCTGTTACTTTTGATGAAAATTTTGCGAAAGCAACAGGAGTTAAGGCTCAGTTATATAATACACTTATTGCAGTACTTATTTCCCTGACTATTGTACTGGGAATGCGCCTGATGGGTGCTTTACTTATATCGAGTCTGATTATATTTCCTTCACTTACATCTATGAGAATATTCAGCAGATTCAAATCAGTTGTAATATGTTCAGCTTTGTTGTCTGTTATCTGCTTTATAGTCGGAATATCAGGTTCATATATTTATGAAATACCGGCAGGAGCAAGTGTAGTCGCAGTAAATCTGATTACATTTATTCTGTTTACAATAGTAGCTAAAATGAAAAAACAATTTAAATAATTATTAAAAATGATTTGATATCAAATTTATGGTCCTGATACAAAAAAAACAATTGTATCAGGACCATTTTTTTGTAAAATGTATTGACAATTACGTAAAAGTGGTGTACTATTATACTAGTGAAGCGTTATAGGGGTGTACTTACCCCTTTTTAAATAATGCTTGTAAATTCATTGCTTTAGAGAAAATTTATAAAATGTAAAGCTATAATGAGAGGATAGAACATAATGGACAGAAATATTTTAAAATTCACAGCGTTGTTGAGCGCTGCTGCATTCCTGTTTACGGGATGTGAATCAAAGTCAAAAGATACTGTGCCTACAGCAAAAGTAGAGGAATACAGTAAAAACGATTTGTACAAAACTGTATCTGTAGACGGAACAGTTGAGAGTACAGATAAGGATACTGCTATTACTACAGAGCTTGTTGAGTATAAGGTAAAGGCTTTGAATTATAAAGTAGGAGATACTGTAAATGCAGGTGATATTGTATGTGAACTTGATACAACAGATCTTGAAAAAGAGATAGCCGATCTTGAAAGTATTATTTCAAATACAGATGTATTATCGGATTATCAGTTTCAGCAGTATCAGAAAGCACTGGAAAATGCTAAAAAATCAGGTGAACTTCAACTTTCACAGGCTCGTAAGGAAATTGAAGATGCAAACGCAGAATATGCAAGAAAAAAAGATGAATACAATAAAAATATTCAGCTTTACAACAATCTTAATGCCGCTGCAGAGGAAAACAAAAATGCTGCACAGAACTGCAGTGACCCACAACAGGCTGAAAGTTACTATGCACAGTATCAGGAAAATATGGGAGCCGCTTCTGAGGCAATGAATGCTTATGAATCCGCTTATTCAGAAATGGTAACAGCGGAGAACAGTATAGCATCATGTCAGAATAATTATGACTCCGTAAAGCTTTCAACTGATAATGATATTGAACAAGCAAAATACAAGGTAGACACATACTCAATTTCATCAGGAAATACCTCAGAAAACAAAGAAAAACTGGATAGACTCAAAAGATTCCTTGAAAATTCAAAAATAAAGGCAGTAAAAAGCGGTATTGTTTCAACCGTAACTGCAGAAGTCGGAAAGATATGCTCTAACGGTGCAGTTATGACAACTCAGAGCACATCAGATATATGTATTCATGTTACAATAAAAGAAGAGGATCTTCTTTCTGTAAAAAGTGGAATGAAAGCATTGGTTACAACCAGTGCCACAGGAAATAAAGAATTTGAAGGAACGGTTGACAGAATTCTTGATATAAAATCACAGAACGGATTTGACGGATACATCACAATAAATGATACTGACGATTTCAGAATAGGTATGACAACAAAGGTGAAAATTGTAACAACAGATGAAAGTGATGTGTTATCTGTAAATAACATATCACTGTTTACCAATGATGAAGGAAAGACATGTGTATATGAAGCAGTAAAGCAGAGCAATGATTCATATACAGTAACAGAAACAGTTGTTTCAATTCAAACCAAAACACCGAAGTATACAGAAATAACAGCTGATTCACTTCAGGAGGGGGACCTTATACTGACTGATCCAAAAAAACATTCAGATGGTGATAAAGTTCAGATAAGTAAGGCTGAGAAAAAATCAGAAACAGGTGAAGATAATGCCAGAACAGAATAACAAAGCAGTAATTGACATGACAGGTATTATCAAAAGATATTATATCGGTATGCCAAATGAACTTCAGATACTAAACGGAATAAGCCTTAAAATAAATGAAGGAGAATTTGTAGCCATTGTTGGTGAGTCCGGTTCGGGCAAAAGTACAATGATGAATATTATCGGAGCACTTGACAGACCAACAGAAGGAAAATATTTGTTTAACGGAGAAGACATAAGTTCGTTGAGTGATAAAAAACTGAGTCTAATAAGAAATAAAGAAATAGGGTTTGTATTTCAGAACTTTAACCTGATTCCGAGAACATCAGCTCAGAAAAATATTGAACTGCCTATGATGTATGCCGGAAAGGGAAGAAAAGAGAGAGCCAAAAAAGCGATGGAGCTTCTTGGAATAGTTGGAATGGAGGAAAGGGCTGACCATAATCCTAACGAACTTTCAGGTGGACAGAAGCAACGTGTGGCAATAGCAAGAGCAATGGCAAACGATCCTTCACTTATTCTTGCTGATGAACCTACAGGTGCACTTGATACAAAGACCGGTCGTGTTGTAATGGATATATTTCATAAACTTCACAAGAGCGGAAAGACAATAGTACTTATAACTCACAGTCCGGAGCTTGCAAAGGAAACACAGAGAATAATAACCATTTCGGATGGAAGCGTTGTTTCCGATACCGGGGGTGCAGTAAATGAAAATTTTTGAAAATATAAGATATGCAGTAGGAGCTATTCTTCTTAATAAAAAGCGCTCATTTCTTACAATGATAGGTATCATAGTGGGACTTAGTGCTGTAATAACAATTGTATCTGTCGGAGACACGATAACAACGGTAATGAATGAATTTTTCATGAGTACGTTCGGAGGAAATAATATCCATGTTTGTTCATACAGCGACAGCAATGATTCTGGGGATTCTTATAAGTATGCAATTACACAGGATGAAACATCACATATCTTAGACAATGGACCTGATTCAATCGTCGATGTACTTCAGCAGTCAGCATATTCTTATAAAGGAAAAGCATTTATTGATGATAATATGTACTCTGCTGCTTCTTTATCCGGTGTGTCCTCCGGATATGCAAAAAGCAGTAATATGAAGATGGTTGAAGGAAGATTTATAAATAGAAAAGATTGTCAGGAGAAAAAAGCAGCCGTCGTTATTTCTGATGTTGCGGCGGAAAATTGTTTTGGGTCAGCAAAAAATGCAATAGGGAAGAGTATTCTTATTCAGGGGAAGATTCCAGATCAAATACCACAGGATACAGATGAAATGCCACAGAACGATAAATTCACAATAAATACCACAGTTTATACAAACTGCGTTGTAGTCGGAGTATACAAATATGAAGATAAACAGGGAAAATTAAAAAATATTGATAATAAGAGATCATTTTTAACAAACGTTTACTGCCCGTATTCATATCTGAACTATGTAAGCGGAATTGAAACAAATGATATCACATATAACTTTATTCAGGTTGCATGTGAAGACAATACGCATCTGGATGAGGTTGAAATGTATCTTTATGATTTTCTTGATTCAAGATTTCAGGACAGTGACAATTACGAGTATATGGTACTGGACATAAGAGAAGACTTAAAAGATATTTCCATGGTGGTTACTGTTGTAACTATAGTATTTATACTGGTTGCAGCAATATCGTTGATCGTTGGTGGAATAGGGCTTATGAACACAATGCTTGTAAGTATTACAGAGAGAACAAAAGAAATTGGTATAAAAAAAGCACTTGGAGCGAAGAAGAATACAATAAGAGCACAATTTCTGACTGAGTCCGTAATAATATGCCTTATTGCATGTGCTGTCGGTGTCTTCTGCGGAACACTTATCGGTATGATCATTGAGCTAAATATAGATAAAATCATTGATCTTATCAAAAATGATACAATAGTTTATTTTCTTAAAAATACAGATATAAAAATTACACCTTCAGCAGGTGCAGTTATAATTTCGGTTATTTTCTCCGTAACTGTCGGAGTAATATTCGGATATTACCCTGCAAATAAAGGCGCTAAAATGCAGCCTGTTGATGCATTGAGATATGAATAAATCCGGAAAGGAATCAGCTTAGATGAAAAAAATAAGAATGGGAAGAAAAGGCAGAAAAATCAGAAGTATAATAGCCGGTGTAGCTGTATTGGCTCTGTTGGGATGGTTTGCTTCATTAAAAATAAACCTTGAAGCACAGGTAAATAACTATGATTTTGTTGTTCCTTTGGAAACAAGAGATATAAGTCAGGCAATAAATACAAACGGAACTGTGGTAATGTGTTACTCAAGCGTTATAACAGCTGATGTTTCGCAAAAAGTAAAAACTGTTCATGTAAGAGCAGGAGATATGGTCAGATCAGGAGATGTGCTCTGCGAGTTTGAATCTGGAAATATTGATGATCAGATTTCAAAACTTGAGAAACTTATAAATGACACAAGATCACTTGAACAAATGTCTGATTCAAATTCAGCAAACAGTGTTGCTTATGCTGAGAAATCTAATGAGATTACTCTTCAAAGGGCTTCTGTATCACTTGATGCTGCAAAAAAAGAATATGATATAGCAAATTCAAAATATGGAGAGTATTATTCAAAGTATATGGCAGCTTCTGAACAGGCAGATATTGAGTTGTATTATGGAATGTATAAAAAATATGAAACGAGTCTCGATTCATTGCAAAAAAATATTGATGCATGTCAGATGGCTTATGATAATGCAAAATTTCAGGCAAACCAGACTGTAGACGAAGCACACAGTCAAAATGACATGCAGAATCTTCAGATTTCTGATACTGCTGAATATGAGAAAAATCTTGAGCAGCTTAATAAAGAAAAAGAAAACCTTATTATCAGAGCCACTGAGGATGGTGTAATTTCGGATTGTTTTGTCTGTGACGGAATGTACCCGGAAAACAGAGAACTTTTTAAAATGGGTCAGCTCGGAAAGTACAAAATAGACGCAAAAATCTTCAGCAAAGATATACTCAATATACATGAAGGCATGGAAGCGGTATTTACTACACAGCTTACCGGAAGTGATGAAATAAAAGGTAAGGTAACAAATGTATCTGAAGTCTATACAGATGGTGCCTATCATGCAGATATAGAGATTGATGATCCTGAGATGATATCTGTTTTGAAACCAAATATAGATGCTTTTGTGAGAATATTAGTTTCCAATAAAGAAGCAGTTAAGGCAGTGTCCTATGACTCAGTATTTACAGGTGAAGATGGTAATTGTTATGTATATCGTGCTCGTGAGGAAAAAAATGGTGAATATCAGGCGGAAGCAGTAAAAGTAGAAAAAGGTGTTGAAACTGATTATTACGTTGAAATTATTTCGTCAGAGCTTTCTGATGGGGACCTGATAGTAGGCAGTGCTGAAGAACACAGTTCAGGAGATAAAATAAAAATAAAAGGAATGACAGAATAATATGAGTATTTGGGAATATATTATTTCAGCAAAACGATGTCTGTCTGCTAGTAAAATGAGAACTCTCCTGACCACACTTGGCATTATAGTTGGAATAAGTTCTGTAATATTAATAAATACAATAGGAAATTCACTCGGACAGACAATAGAAAATGTTATTTATTCAATGTACAGCGGAAATGAAGCATATGTAAGCATTGTGCCTGATAAAAAAACCAATCCTGATGTAGAATATGATGAATTAGGTGGTTTTTACATTCCTGAAAATATAAGATTTACTTCTGATATGATCGACGCATATGATAAGCAGTTTTCAGAACAGGCAAAAAGAGTAGTCTATGATGACCAAGTTTTTGGTTCAGGAAAAATAACTATATCAGATCAGTTTTATTCTACAGTTACAGCCTCAGCGGCTTCATATACGCTAAAGGATTATTTTAATATAAAAATGCTTGACGGACGCTTTATAAGCAAACAGGATACTGACAGATATACGCAAGTAACTGTTATTTCAGATATTACTGCAGAATCATGTTTTGGAGACAAAAATCCTATTGGCGAGCAGATAACAATTCCAAATGGTAACGGAGTATTTCTTGAATGTACAGTTATAGGTGTATATAAGTATTCTGAACAGGGAAGTGCACTTATGGAAAACGACAAACGTGAGATATGCACTAATGTATATGTTCCGTATACATATCTGTTCCGTGAATTAGATTACACTTCTCAAGACATGTATGAAAGCTATTCAATAAAAAATGTAACCGATACAGAAAAATATAAAGCAGAAACCGAAAGCTTTTTTAATTCATATTTTGAAGGAACAGGCTGGAAAGTAAGTGTTGAACTTATGACAGATCAGCTTGATATGATTTCAAAGATAATAAACGGAATTACATTTATTATTGTGGCTGTTGCAGCTATATCACTTTTAGTAGGTGGTATAGGAGTTATGAACATAATGCTTGTAAGTGTCACGGAAAGAACAATGGAAATAGGTGTAAGAAAGGCAATGGGAGCAAGTAATAAGTCAGTACGAATACAATTTATCGTTGAATCTGTAATGATATCATTTCTTGGCTCATTTCTGGGAATAATAATAGGACTGATTCAGTCAAAGCTTCTTGCAATGATCGCTGTAAGAATTGCGAGTGCTAAAAATTTCAATCTTGTAGTAGATCTTGCAGTGCCTTATAGTGCAATATTACTGTCAGTGTTATTTTCTTTTGTTATAGGAATAGGTTTTGGAGTTTATCCAGCAGACAAGGCTGCAAAAATGGAAGTGGTGGATGCATTAAGATATGAATAAAGAAAAATATGAAAAGCGTTATCAGGAAATATTAAAAGAAAAAACAGAACTGAAAAATAAATTTAATAAAATAAGCACGATGCGTCTGATTTCAGTGGCAGCTGCTGTTGTGTCTGTATGTATTTCAAGGAGCGTTCCTTTTATACTGATTTGTGGAATATTTATTGCAGCTTTTATTTACCTTATCCGGGTACACTCAGAAATTGAAAAAAAATTAAAATATTTAAACGCAGAAGAAAAGGTTATCAAGTCTTATGTAAATCGTTTTAATGACGGATGGAAAGAGTCAGCTGATGACGGAAATCAGTTCCTTTCTGATGATTTTCCACAAGGGTGTGACCTTGATATTTTTGGCCGATCTTCACTTTATCAATTGCTGTGTCAGGCATATACCCAAAGAGGTAAAAAGGGGCTGGCTGATGCACTCAGGTATGGAAAAACTGATATTGAGCAAATAAAGAAATCACAGTGTGCGGTTAAAGAACTTTCGGAAAAAAATGAGTTCAGACACAAATTTCAGTGTTATTGTGCATTGCTTGAATCTTCAGGAAAAGGATATCAGTCGGATATTTCAGAAATAATCACAGATTCTGATCCGAAGCCGGTTAATATATTTATGAAAATATTTATGTGGCTTCTACCGTCAGCAGATATTTTATTTATACTTCTATTTATTTTTAATATTTATCCTCAGATCACATCAATTGCAGCGTGTTTAGTTACAGCATGTTCATTTTTTTTCAGCTGTATAGAAAATGCAGTCAGTCAGGGAATTCTTAAAAAAATAAATGATATTCATAAATGTGTTAATTCATATTCAGAAATAATAAAGCTTATTGACAGCGAAAATTTTAAATCTGAAATTCTTTCGGATCTGAAAAAAGTTATTTCAGAAACATCAGCTGTAAATCAGATAAAGAAATTTGAGAAAATTTCAAATTTTGCTGAAATGCGCTCCAATGCCATAGCTTTTTTTCTATATAATGCCTTTTTGATGTGGGATGTGCACTGTGTAAATTCATTTATAAAATGGCAGAACAAGAATATGAAAAATATAAGCAAATGGCTTGATGTAATAGCTGAACTTGAAGTATCTGTAAGCCTTTCAGTCATGACAAAGTTGGATATAACATATTGTTATCCTGAAGTTTCTGATAGTGAAGAGCCATATATAAAATTTAAAAACCTTCGTCATCCACTTATAAATCAATCTGTAGTTATAGGAAATACTGCTTTGTTTGAACCATCATCAGTAATAATAACAGGATCAAATATGTCTGGTAAAACTACATTTATGCGAAGTATCGGTATAAATTTAATTCTTGCCAATACAGGTGCACCTGTTGCTTCTGATGAATTTTCAACAGCATATATGAAAATAATGACATCAATGAGAACGCAGGATAGTGTAAGTGATGGAATATCAACGTTTTATGCGGAGCTTATAAGGATAAAATCTATGGTTGAATACGCGGCTCAGAATAAACCTGTAATTATGCTTATAGATGAAATATTTAAAGGCACAAACTCCAAAGACAGAATTTCATGTGCTGAGAAAACAATAAAGAGGCTTTCGGGCAGAAATACAATAACAATAGTTACAACCCATGATTTTGAACTGTGTTCAGTTGAGCTTGATAAAGTGAACATTATTAATTATCATTTCTCTGAATATTATGAAGATGAGAAGATAAAATTTGATTATAAAATAAAGAACGGAAAATGCACAACAACAAATGCAAAGCATCTGCTTAAAATGGTCGGCATAATTTAAAAAAAAATTCGGATATAATATTGACAATATTATATCCGAATGCTATAATGAATATATGAACAAGTACTCATATATTCATTATAGAAAGCCGGAGTGATTATGCATAAATTAACAGTAAAAACTTATCTTATAAAAAATCTTGACTGTGCACATTGTGCATCTAAAATTGAAAAATCTATTGCTGAGATGCCTGAAGTTAATGAGGCAGTACTTACATTTACCACAAAAAAGTTGAAGGTAACAGCAGTACATGATGTGAGCCTCTTTGAAAAAATCAAGAAAAAATGTGCAGATATCGAACCTGAGGCAGAGCTTACAGAAGAATCTGCGCAAAAGGAAGCGACCCATGAAGAAAATGAGGAATCTGACCTAACGTTAATAATTTCAGGAGCTGTGATATTCGCCGCAGCTGTATTATTTGAAAAAGTAGTTGATTCTCAGATTATCAGCCCTGTACTGTTTTTAATATCATATCTTATACTTGGTGGCAAAATTCTTATTTCATCAATAAAAAGTATTTCTAAGGGAAAAATATTCAATGAAAATTTTCTTATGTCAGTTGCAACTATTGCGGCTTTTGCAATAAAGGAATATCCTGAGGCAGTAGGAGTAATGCTTTTTTTCAGGATAGGTGAGTATTTTGAAGAATGTGCTGTAGAAAAAAGCCGTAAATCCGTAATGTCAGCGGTTGATATGAGACCGGACATCATAAATCTTGTTAAAGATAATAATCAGATAATTCAGATTTCTCCTGAAACAGTAAAGCCTGATGATATTATTCTTGTACGTCCGGGAGACAGGATTCCACTGGATGGGATTATTATTGAAGGTCAGAGCAGTCTTGATACTTCTTCACTTACAGGAGAGCATATGCCGGAGAGTGTAAAGCCGGGTGACATTGTAATGTCAGGATGCATAAATACCCAGGGACTTATAAAAATAAGAGTTACTAAAGTATTGGCAGAGTCAATGGTAACACGAATTATAAACAGCGTTGAAAATGCAGCAGCAGGAAAGCCGAAACTAGACAGATTTATATCAAGGTTTGCTAATATTTATACGCCGTTTGTAGTAATAGCAGCATTTCTGACTGCAATTATACCTTCACTGATTACAAATGACTGGCACAGATGGATTTATACTGCAGTTACATTTCTTGTAATAAGCTGCCCATGCGCTATAGTGCTCAGTGTTCCACTTACATTTTTCTCAGGAATAGGTGCAGGTTCGAAAAAGGGAATATTATTTAAGAGCGGGTCTTCAATAGAAGCTGTAAGAAGAGTAAAAGCAGTTATTATGGATAAAACAGGAACAATAACAAATGGAACGTTTTCAGTAAATCATATTGATCTGTATAATGGATTTGATGAAAATAAACTTATTAAGCTTTGTGCATCATGTGAAGTCAATTCAACTCATCCTGTAGCAGATGGAATTGTAGAAAAATCCAAAGAAAAAGGAATTGGAACAATTGAACCGGAAAATGTCTCAGAATACGCCGGAATGGGTATATCAGCTGTAATAGACGGATCAGATGTACTGTGTGGAAACGTTAAACTTATGAATAAATTCAGCATTGATGTTTCTGAGTATACAAGCGGTAAAACAGGTACAGATATTATCTGTGCAGTTGATGGAAAACTTGCAGGATGCTTCAGAATAAGTGATACTATAAAGCCTGATTGTTATAACGCAATAAAGTATATGAAATCACATTCGATAAAAACTGTAATGCTTACAGGTGATTCTGAAGAAAGTGCGTCAGCTGTCGCAAAAGAATCAGGTATTGAAAAATATTTTTCAAAGCTTCTGCCTGAGGATAAGCTTGACAGAATGAAGGAGATAAGAAAAGAATATGGTTCAGTCATGTTTATAGGTGATGGAATAAATGATGCGCCTGTTCTTGCAGGTGCTGATGTAAGTGCGGCTATGGGCAGCGGCGCGGATGCAGCTATAGAAGCGGCTGACATTGTATTTATGAACTCAAATATGGATTCTGTATCAAAGGCAATCCAGATATCTGACGATACAAATAAAATAGCTTTTCAGAATATAATATTTGCACTTGTATTCAAAGCAGCAGTAATGATATTAGGTCTTACCGGTTTTGCAAATATGTGGTTTGCAGTATTCTCAGATTCAGGTGTTGCACTTCTGTGTGTGCTCAATTCAATTAGAATACTAAGAAAAAAATATTGATCTGAATTAATTAAAAAAAGAACAGGCTTGAAGTGATCTGATCACTAAGCCTGTTCTTTTTTTAATCAAATATTAAGGAGAATTAAAGACTGAGTTTCTTTTCAGCCAGCCAGCCTGTAACAAAATACATAATTACTCCAAGAATTACATTAAGAACAATGGTAATTACTATTAATGAATTATTGAATGAAAAGTTAAGAATTTCACCTGTTGTCATTGTTGATGTATCAAGATTTGCAGACATCATATCACTTTTAAATATAAATGTAAGTAAGAGTGAAATACCACCCATTATTGCATTTATTCCTATCCAGAGTCCAAAAGAGACAAGACCTTTAAGTTTACTTTCACCAAGGAGTGTAGCAGCAAGAGCCATAGCAAGATATATACATACAATGTTATTAAACCAGATTGAAACATAGCTTAATGCCATCATTCCAATCGGTCCCCATGAACCGTCAAGTTCTTCACCAATAACTTTGAAAATATAGCCGATCGATATTCCTGGTTCTGAGTCACGTGCAATAAGGTAAGTGTCAAGACTTCCGTAAAGTATTATCAGTACTATAAGTGCAACAGTAATAATAAGAGTAGTTATAAGCTTTGCACCAACAATTTTATATGCGCTTGTAGGCGTAAGAAACGGAAGATAGCCTTGTTTTTTTGAAAGATCCATATTGAAAATATGGATTGAGTATATTAGTACTGCAAAGAAAGAAGCGAAAAGTAAAATAAAAAGCAATACACCTGACAAAGTAGATAAAAATGATATATCAAGTAATTGTCCGATAATAAAAGCAGCTTCAATAATTACTATGCCAATAAAGCTGAATATCATTACGGATTTTGATTTTAAAAGATCATATTTTACAAGTTTCATTACATTCTTCATAATTATTTCCCCCATATGTCAGAAGATAATCCGTCTTCTGTACTGTACATTTCACGATACAAGTCTGAAATTGATTTCTGATGCTTTTCTCTGATTGTTTCAAGCTCGCCTTCAAGAGCAACTGCGCCTTTTTTAATCATTACAACATTATCGACAATTGTTTCTAATTCATCAAAAAGATGACTTGAAATAATGAATGATGAATTTGGATTTGTAGCCTTGATAACAGCATTTATTATCTGATCACGTCCGATAAGATCAATACCGTTGAGAGGTTCATCAAGCATAATCATTTCTGCATTTCTTGAAAGTGTAGCAGCAATTTTAAGCTTAGCAGCCATACCAGATGAAAGAGACTTTACTTTCAAGTCTTCTTCAAGTTCCATAAATTTCAGCAGATCCTTGAATTTATCTGTGCTGAAATCAGAGTAAAAATCGTAATAATATTTTTCTACATCTCTTATTTTCATATAATCATAGTAAAATGGCTCTGTTGACATATAAGATATTTTTGATTTAGTGGAAGGACCTATTGGCACACCTTCATATGTGCATCTTCCTGTAGTAGGTTTTACAAGACCGGCAGCGATTTTCATCATTGTGCTTTTGCCGCTTCCGTTAGGCCCTACCAATGCGTATACTTTGCCTCTTTCAAAGGATATATTAAGCCCGTTAAGAGCTTTTTTGCTTCCATATCCTTTAACAATATTTTCAAACTGTAACATTGATCTTAATCTCCTTCATATTTATTTTTGTATATCTTTGATAATGTTGATTGCGTCTGAAGGTGAAAATCCAAGTGATGACATTTTTGAAAGGAAAGTTGAAACCATCTTTGTTACAGCCTCAGTTTTCATACGTGTTGTCAGATTATCGTCTTCTATCAGATAGGTGCCAAGTCCACGTCTTGTAAAACAAATTCCCTCGTGTTCAAGCTGTTTGTATATTCTCTGAACGGTATTGGGGTTAATTTTATACTGCAAAGCCATGTCACTGTTAGACGGCAGTTTATCTCCCGGCATAAGATTTCCAATAATAATCTGTCGTTTTATTTCGCCAACTATCTGAAGATATATTGGATAGTTTGAGTCAAATTCCATATGTGCACCTCCTTAACGCTTTACTAGTATAATAGTACACCATTTTTATAAGTTTGTCAATATGTTTTTTAAAATAAATAAACTTTTTATAAATATTAAATTACACATCTATAATTCTTGTATTCTGCGTAAAAAAATGATATAATGTAAGATACTAGTGATTAAATACTATTAGGAGAAGAAATTATAAAGTATGAAAAAATGGAACATAGGTAAACCAGATGAAAAAATATCAAAAAAACTTATGGCCGGAAGCAATCTTACTTCATTATGTGCGGATATACTAACAACTCGTGGAATTACTGACCTTTCAGAAGCAGCCAGGCTTATTGATGTTGCTGAACTTGAAAATCCGTTTAAGCTTAAGGATATGGACAAAGCCGTATCACTTATAAATGAAGCAATTGAAATGTGTCAGAAAATATGTGTTTACGGTGACTATGACTGTGACGGTGTAACGTCAACAGTAATGCTTTATTCATATCTGGAATGTATAGGAGCTGATGTTTGGTATTACATACCGGAACGTACAGAGGGGTACGGACTTAGTCAGCAGGCTGTACAAAAAATTGCAGCAGATGGAACGGATATGATTATAACAGTTGATAACGGAATTTCAGCTGTAGATCAAGCAAAACTTATCAAAGAACTCGACATGAAACTTATAATTACAGATCACCATCAGCCCGGAGATATACTGCCGCAGGCAGATGCAATAATCAATCCCCACCAGAAGAATTGCCTATCATCTTTTAAAATGCTTTGTGGTGCAGGAATTGCACTTAAGCTCATTGCCGCACTTGACGGAGGAGAGTATGAAACTGCACTTGAACAGTTCGGAGATCTTGCCGCAATAGGAACAATTGCAGATATTGTTTCTCTTACAGGTGAAAACAGATATATAGTAAAAAGCGGAATTCAATATATAGAGAACACTGAACGATGTGGTCTTATTGAGCTTATGAAAATATCAGGTCTTATGTCAGAAAATGCAGAATGTAAAAAAGTAACATCAACGGCAATTGCATTTAGTATTGCACCAAGACTTAACGCAGCCGGAAGGTTCGGATCGCCTAAACAGGCTTTTGACATTCTGACATGTGATGATCCGGACGAGGCTGTGGTACTTGCAGAACATCTTAATGATCTTAACAATGAAAGAAAATCAGCAGAAAAATATATTATACAGCAGATATTTAATCAGATTAATGAAAACCCTAAGATTTTATCAGCAAGAGTACTTGTTTTCAGAGGTGACGGATGGCATCACGGAGTAATAGGCATTGTTGCAGCAAGAATTCTTGAAAGATTCGGAAAACCATGCTTTATAATGTCTACGGACGGAGATGAGTTGCGTGGTTCAGCACGTGCATTCGGTGAGTTTTCAATATTTGAATGTCTTACGGCATGTGAATCTGTTTTAACTAAATTTGGCGGACATCAGAGTGCGGGTGGATATTCATTAAAATCTGAAAATGCTGAGGATTTTAATGAGCTTGTTGAGGCTTATGCATTAAAACATCATGAAAATATGCCTGTACTTTCTATAAAAGCAGAAAAGGTGCTCAGACCAGAGGATATTACAATTGAAAATACAGAGAGCCTTGATATTCTTGAACCTTTTGGCGAAGGTAATAAGCAGCCATTGTTCGCAATGACAGGTGCTGTTGTAACAGAAATAATTCCTCTTTCATCCGGTGCACATACAAAGCTTAAGTTAAATTACGGTGGTGTATTTGTTTATGCGCTTATGTTTGGTACAAAAACAAGTGAGCTGCCTATATCAGTAAATGAAAAATGGGATCTAATGGTCAACCTTAATATTAACGAGTATAATGGAAAAAAATCCGTAAATCTTAATGTTAATGACTATAAAAAGAGCGGCATAAATCAGGAAAGCTATTTTGCTGCATGTGCAGCTTATGATAAATATATCAAAAATGAAAAGCTTCCGGTTCAGTATTATGAAAGAATGTGTCCTGAAAGACAGGAACTTGTGACGGTCTATACATTAATAGGAGAGAAAGATACAACAATAACAACATTGTTTATGAGATTGAATCCAAAATTAATAAATTACTGTAAACTCAGAATTTGTCTTGACATTTTTAATGAACTTAATTTAATAAATATTAATTACTCAACAAGTGAGATATCGAGGGTAAAAGTACCTTCAAAGGTCAACCTTGATAATTCAAATATTTTAAGGGAGCTGAAAGGTAAATGGGGAATGAAAGCTGCACAATAAATATGCTTATACAGAAGATACTTGATGATGAAAAGCAATATGATATGAGTAAAATTATATCTGCGTACGAATTTGCTGCACAGGCACATGATGGTCAGAAACGTTCATCAGGTGAACCTTATATTATTCATCCCGTATCAGTTTCATTTATCCTTCTTGATCTTGGCATGGATACTGATACAATATGTGCAGCTATGCTTCATGATGTAGTTGAGGATACTCAGGTTTCGCTGGGTGAAATAAAAAAACTTTTCGGGCAGGATGTTGCGATGCTTGTAGACGGTGTTACAAAGCTGTCAAATGCGCCTATTTTTAATCAGGACGAGCAGCTTGCAGAAAATGTCAGAAAAATACTTCTTGCCATGTCACAGGATATTCGTGTAATGATAATAAAACTGTGTGACAGGCTTCACAATATGAGAACTCTTGGGTGCCGTCCGGGATTCAAGCAGAGAAAAACAGCACTTGAAACAATGAATATTTATGCACCGATTGCACATCGTCTTGGAATAAGAGCAGTTAAAGAAGAACTTGAAGATCTGGCTTTTCAGTATCTTGATCCTTATGCATATTCTGAAATTGAACATATGCTGGAGATTAAAAAGGAAGAGCGTGAAGCTTTTATTGCAACGATAAAAGCAAAAATAACAGAACGCTTTACTTTTGAGCATTTTGAAAAAGACCCTCAGATTGACGGACGAGTAAAAAGTATATACGGAATATATAAGAAAATATATGTAAACCGCAAAAACATTGAGGAAGTATATGATAAGTATGCTGTACGTGTAATAGTTTCAACAGTTGGTGAATGTTATAATGTTCTGGGAATAATACATGATATGTTTACTCCTATTCCCAACAGGTTCAAAGACTATATTTCTACACCAAAGGCCAATATGTATCAGTCACTTCATACCAGTGTTCTCGGAAGAGAGGGAATACCGTTTGAGGTACAGATAAGAACATGGGACATGCACTATACTGCTGAATATGGCATAGCAGCACACTGGAAATATAAAGAAGGCATACAGAACCGTGACAAAATGGAAGAGAAACTTTCATGGATAAGGCAAGTAATAGAAGCACAGCAGACAGCTGATGATGTAGAGGAAATAGTAAGAATAATAAAAACTGATCTTTCAACAGATGATATTGTTGTATTTACTCCGAAAGGTGATACATTTACGCTTCCTTTAAATTCAACAGTTATAGATTTTGCATACAGGGTACATACTCAGATCGGTCATCGTACTATGGGAGCAAAAGTAGACGGAAAAATTGTTTCTCTGGACTATAAGCTTCATACAGGTGACATTGTAGAAATAATTACAACAAAGGATGAAACACGTGGCCCTAATCGTGCATGGCTTGAAATAGTTCAGACCAACGAAGCAAAAGCAAAAATCCGCTCCTGGTTTAAAAAAGAATGCAGGGATGAAAATATTCAGCAGGGAAAACAGGAACTTGAACGTGAATTTCAGCATTATCATATGAATGTTCCGGAGGATCAGATGGAAACATTTCTCGGAGATGATCTGAAGCGTCATAACTGTTCAACTCTTGAAGATTTTTATGCTTCAATAGGCTATGGCGGTGTATTAATTCCGAAAATAATGCAAAGACTAAAGGATAACTACATAAAAACATACGGTGAGGTAACTGATGAGATTGTTCCCATAAAGCAGCAGAGAAAGAAAAAAGGCGACAGTGGTATTATATTTGAGGGTAAATTTACGGATTTTCAGGTGAGATTTTCTCAATGCTGCAATCCTCTTCCGGGTGATGACATAGTAGGATTTATTACAAGAGGTCATGGAGTATCAGTTCATAAAAAGACATGCCCTAATTATCTGGCATCTATAGCAAATGAAGAAAATGCCGACAGATGGAAAAAGGTTGAATGGTCTCAGTCACAAAAAACTGATTTTCATGCAGTGATCGAAGTAATTGCTATTGACAGAAACGGACTTTTACAACAGGTAAGCACAGTAATATCCGAAGCCCGTATACCGATATTCAATTCTTCATCAAGAAGACTTAAAAACGGAAATGCTATAATAAAAGCAACAATAGCTGTCTCAGGCAAGGAACAGCTCAGTACACTTTTAGGAAAGCTACAGAAAATACACGATGTAATTTCTGTAATCAGATTGGAAAGCAGGAGAGGATTATGGTAGTACGCAAGCTGACACTTGGAAGTGCATTTCAGGCTAATTGTTATATTATGGAGAATGAAGAAAAAGAAGCAGTTGCAATTGATATTGGCGGAGATTCACAGGAATTTTTAAAATTTATCAATGAGCATAATCTGACTTTAAAAAAAATATTATTAACACATGGGCATTATGACCATTTCAAGGGAGTTGCCGATGTAGTGAAGTCAACAGGAGCTGAAGTTTTTATTCATACTGCTGATAAAAATATGCTTACAAGTGCAGATGAAAGTCTTGCCTCGTTTATTGGCAACAATGAAAAGTTCAATGAAGTTGATAAGTGTACAACATTTTCAGACGGAGAAATAATAGATTTTTCAGGAACACCGATAAATGTTGTATACACACCGGGTCATACAAAGGGCTGTGTATGCTTTATATGTGAAGATAAATTATTTTCCGGAGATACTCTTTTCAGAATGTCTATAGGCAGAACAGATCTTCCTGGTGGAGATTATTCAACAATAAAACATTCTCTTGCTGTTTTGAAAGATATCGGCAGATATAATGATTATGAAGTGTATCCGGGTCATGATTCAATGACAACTCTTTCATATGAAATCAAAAACAATCAATATATGAAGGATTGATTCAAATTTTCTCCTGAGAGGGTAAAATCTCAATAAAAAATTAAGGAATAACTCTGATGACAATAATATTAAACAATAATTCCTATAAATATGAAACAGAAGCAATTGTAAAGCTTTTTATACCTGCAACAAGGTTTGAATTTCTTTATGAAGGTACAGATGCAGATGGCGATATAATAATGACAAGAATCAGAAAATGCCGTAGCTGTACCTATATATACGCATATGCAAGAATTAATAAATCAGTTATAAGAAAATCTGATAAGCTTGCAAGTTCTGATTTTACTGATTCAGAGTGTGAATTCAGGATCTGCAGACTTTTGTATGACATTCTGAACAGACTTACCGGAATAAGACCACAGTGGGGACTGCTCACCGGAATAAGACCTGTAAAGAAAGTAAACGACATGATAAAAAGCGGATTTTCAAAGGAACAGGTTTATAAGCAATTTTCAGAAAAATATCTTGTCACAAAGAATAAAATAGATATATCATATCATACAGCAATGACTCAGCTGCCTGTAATATCAGATTTTGACGAAAAAACCGTCAGTTTATATATATCAATTCCGTTTTGCCCGACAAGATGCAGTTATTGTTCATTTGTATCGCATTCAATGGACAGTGCCAGAAAACTTATGCCCCAGTACATTTCAGGACTTTGCAGGGAACTCGGAATATTAGGAAAAATCGTTGAAGATGCGGGACTTAAAATAGATACTGTATACTATGGTGGTGGAACGCCTACGTCAATAAGTAGTGATGATATATATAAACTTATGAAAAAAACGGCAGAATGCTTTGACCTTTCGTCGATACGTGAATATAATGTAGAAGCGGGCCGTGCAGATACAATCACAGAGGAAAAGCTTGCAGTAATAAAAAAAATGGGTGCAACAAGGATTTCAATAAATCCTCAGACACTTAATAATGATGTACTGAGAGAAATTGGAAGAAATCATACTGCTGAACAGACAATTGAAGCATTTAAGCTTGCAAGAAGTATGGGATTTGATAATATCAATATGGATCTTATTGCCGGACTGCCTACGGATACATTTGAAAGTTTCAAAAGGACCATTGATAAGATTACAGAACTTGATCCGGATGGAGTAACAATACACACCCTTACATTAAAGCGATCAGCAGGTTTGTATTCTCATGGAAAAGAAAATATTAAAAATCCTGCTTCCGTTATGCTTGATTACGGAAACAAAATTCTTACTGAGCATAATTATAACCCATATTATCTATACCGTCAGAAAAACACTGTTGATAATCTTGAAAATATAGGATATTCAAAAAAAGGCAAGGAATCTCTTTATAATATTTATATTATGGACGAAACACAAACCATTCTCGGAGCCGGATGTGCAGCTTCAACAAAGCTTGTTTCCGGAAACGGATCTATAACCCGTGTACTTAATTATAAGTTCCCATATGAGTATATAAACAGATTTGATGAGCTTATGAAGAAAAAAGAAAAAGTAACCGAATTTTTTAATAATCAGAAAGGATGATCTATTATGAATACATTTTTTGAAAGTGCAAAAAAATGTTTTGATACAGCAGCAATAAAAACAAGCGAGGCAATTGATATTTCAAAGAAATACATTGATGTTACAAAGGCAGAAAAAAAGCTGTCCTCCCTCTATGAACGTCTTGGAGAAGCAATCTACAATACCAGAAGACAGATAAAAAATGAAGAGATTCTTTCAGAAAAAGTTATTGACCAGATTGATGACGCACAGCAGGAGGTTATGGACGCAAAAAGAAGATATGAGGCAAGCAAATCTGTAAAATGCAGATTCTGTGGTCAGAAAAACTCTCCTAAAAATCAATTCTGTTCAAAGTGCGGAGAAATTTTGAAAAATGATTAAGAAAAATCAATCAGTGGAAATTGAAATAACAGGAATCACAGCAGAAGGCAACGGTGTGGGAAGAGCAGAGGGCATGGCTGTATTTGTACCTCTTACAGCAGTGGGGGATTATGTAAGAGTTAAAATAGTAAAAGTATTAAAAAGCTATGCATTCGGCATCCTGGAACAAGTTCTTAAACCATCAGAAAACCGGATAGAATCAGACTGTCCGGTTTTTGAGAAATGTGGCGGATGTATATTCAGACATATTTCATATCAGGCCGAGTTACAAATAAAAAATGACTTTATAAAAGATGCATTTAAAAGAATCGGAGGACTTAATCCTGATTTTGAAGAAATAGTAGGTTGTGATGAGCCTGATTATTACAGAAACAAGGCTCAGTATCCTGTAGCCGAGCAGAATGGAAAAGCTGTATGTGGGTTTTATTCAAGACGTAGTCACAGAATAGTGCCTTTTACGGCATGCAGATTACAGCCAGAAATATTCAGACAGATAGTTGATAGTGTTATTGAATACATAAATGTAAACAAAATAGCAGCCTATAATGAAGAAAAACATAATGGGTTTATTCGTCATATCTATCTGCGCAAAGGATATCATTCTGACGAAATAATGCTATGCATTGTGGCCTTAAATAAATCAGTTATGGATAAGCTTATGGGACTTGCTGAGAAAATTTCAGGGCAGTTTCCTCAGATTAAAAGTATACTGGTAAATGTAAACGGCCAGAATACAAATGTTATTCTCGGTAAAGAAAATCATCTGCTTTATGGCAGCGGAAATATAACGGATATTATGTGCAATAACAAAATTCTGCTCTCACCGATGTCATTTTATCAGGTTAATACATGTCAAGCAGAAAGACTTTACAGTATTGCTGAAGAGTATGCCGGGCTAAGCGGAAGTGAGACTTTGCTTGATCTATACTGCGGTGCCGGCACAATTGGCTTGTCTATGCATGGCAAGGTAAAACACTTGACAGGCGTTGAAGTGATTTCCCAGGCAATAGAGAATGCAAAAACCAATGCACAGATAAATAATATTGATAATGCGGAATTTATTTGCGGTGATGCAGGACAAATTGCTTCACAACTGGTTAATAAAGGTGAGAAACCGGATGTAATTATTGTGGATCCTCCGAGAAAAGGATGCGATAAGGAAACACTGGATGCGATATTGAAGATGGGTCCAGAGAAGCTTGTTATGATTTCGTGTAATCCGGCCACGGCGGCGAGGGATTGTAAGGTGTTGTGTGATCAGGGGTATGTTATAAGGAGGATAAGAGGGGTTGATCTGTTTGCTAGGACGGGGCACGTGGAAACGGTAGTGCTATTGTCCAAACTCCAAGCGAAGCAGCATATTGAAGTAGAAT
>OCTV010000162.1_pt1 | contig 26387 bp, 19 predicted proteins | sample 1539101 | NCBI WGS metagenome assembly OCTV01 (sample SAMEA3991422, study PRJEB22521) | metagenome | biome: anthropogenic terrestrial biome; feature: sewage plant; material: sludge | place: Sweden | collected 2012-09-26 | reverse complement strand
ATAGAAAAAAATAAGTGATATAATGAAAACACCAAATACAGTATTTTGTGTTATTATATTAATATATATGTCACATGATGGAGGTAAAATGATGAAAAACGAGAAAAACACAACCGCATTAATTGCAGAAGAAAGTCCAGGTGTTCCAACAGGGAAGAAAAAAAAACTTACCGGAACACAAAAGATTCTGATAATAGGATTCGGACTTATTATCGTTACAGGGATAGTACTTGCAATTATATTACTTAACAGACCTGATAAAACTCCGGTCGGCCCTAATGACGGCAAGAATTTCGTGATCGATGAAAACAATCTCCAGGAAATCGTTAACCTTATGGAGGACAAAGTATCAGAGGGAATGTTTGAATGCAATATGAATACAGTGTGGACATTCAAAGACAGCAATTCAGTTTCAAGTGATGCATATGTAGCAAATGCGCACACTAATGCAAAACCTGTATACTTTGATCTTATAATTGATGGTATAGATGAAGTGGCATTTACTTCAACACTTATTCCTGTAGGCAATCAGTTTATGTCAATAAAGCTTGACAAGCTTACAAAAAAATTAAATCCTGGTACATATCCGGCAACATGTCAGTATCACCTGATGGACAAGCAGGAAGACGGAACATACAAAGAATATAGTACAGCAGCATTTTCTGTCAATATTATTATTCAAAGCTGATATTTTTTACATTAATAATCTTATACTAAAGTATAAGTCTATTATAAATCAAAATTTTTTACTTAATTGTAAACAAGGAGGGTATTTATTATGAAAAAAAGGATTTTTTCTATCGTACTTGCAGGGATATTAACAGGATCAATATCAGCTATGGGTGTTTCAGCTGAATTTGACGGAAGTCTTGGTACATTCGGAACGGAACAGACAATTACAGAAGATAACACTGTTGCAAATCCGGTTATAAAAGTAGTTGTACCTACTTCTTTTGACTTTGCAGTTGATGCATTTGAACAGAAAGATAGTGGTTCACAGATTTACTCATCAGAAAACTATATTATCAATAAGAGTAATGTAGCCATAAAAGCTGATATAGCTATGAGTGTTAAATCAAAAGGTTCTGGTGATGATGCCATTGCATTCTCAGAAACAAAAGAAGGTGTAGCTACAGCTGTTGCATCAAATGCTGACGCAAAATCAATGTGGCTGGCTGCAATTGCTGCAACTGGAATACAAGAAGCAAAAACTGAAACTGCAAATGTAGCAGATCAGATAGGACTATATATGTATTTTAAGTTGACTACAAAGGAAGCTATAAGTAATAACTGGTTCAAGGCATTTGATACCAGCAAGCCTATTGATACAACTTTAGGCGAAATAGTATATAGTTCATTGCCTTCAATTGATCCACTGCAAGAAACACCTACTGCAAAAACAGGTATTGGTAGTATAGCTGGTGCTAAAAATGTTTACGGTTACAATAGTGCTAGTGATAAGCTTACTGCTGCTGCAGCTGCTACTGATATAAAATATTATTCAGGTGTTGATAAGGTAGCTGCAGGCACTGCTGTAGATGCAGGAACATTAACATCAGCAGCTGGAGTTAATGGTTTCCTTGAAATTACTACTGCTGCAGTTTATACGTATGCACAGAAGACAGCTGATGGTACATACGCTGCTGCTGCTGAACTAACAGGGGCCAATGCAGCTGATTATACTGCTTTTTACAGTACACAGCCAACATTAGAAGGCATTACTGGTGTTGAAGAAACTACATTTGACAACACTATATCTGCTAAAGGTATCTATGATTTAACATTTGATGATACTGAAAAGAATGTATTTACCTTACCTGATGCAACAACAGATGGTACTGCTAATACAACAATGTCATTTGCTTTAGGTAAAGCAAATGCACTTAATGTCAATATAACACCTGATTTAAGTAAATCTATACCAACAACAGTAAATAGTGATGCAAACACAAAAGTGGGCGCAGTTACATTAACAGCATCAGATACTAACAACAAAGATCAAGGTATTGCAGCCTTCAGATTTATTGGTAATGTAAATGATAGTATTGTATGGGATACTAATATGGCAGAAATTACAGTTAAATATAAACTGTCCGGTTTGTCAGATGATACTTATGGTAAAGCTTTAACAAAAGCTGATCCAGCTGATGCAGCAAAATTCACATTAAATACTAACGCTCATCAGTTAATTAACGGAGCAGCAGCAGAAGTAGTAGCAAAGGATCCTGAAATTACAACTACAACAAAACCTGCAAGCAATGCATCAGCAGTATTCAAGATCGCAAATCTTGGAACACTTACTGTTGATAAGACAAAAACAAGTGTAACCAAGGGTACAATGACACCTACAGTTGCTGGTCAATACATGACTATATCAAGTCCTGATGAAAATGGTGATGTAACTATTACAGTTTTATCAGGTGCAAACAGCTACTATAGCAATGCATACAAACTAAAAGTAGTACTTTCAGATAATTCTACAATCGAAATTGATGTAACTGGAGCAGATGCAGGAACAAGTACATATACTGCAGCTCCTTGATAAGGTCACTGTTCTAATTTAAAATAAAAGTGAACATCAGGTTTTGAATCTAAAACCTGATGTTCACTTTTTATATTCATTTATCTAAATAACTAAGCCCGCAGATAATATAGTGTTTTATTGGTTCTCTGTATCTTTATGGTGGATATTGTGTCCTTATCAATTTAAATTATTTTATCTGTCTTATAGCTGGCTTCTCCATATTTTTATAATAAAAACATGCTTTATACCATTGCATATTCTTTTTCACTGTCTGTTCTATATTCCATTGAGTTTTCCATTCTGACTTCTTTAAATTCTTCTATCTGCCTTATAGTGACTTTTTCCATATCATCATGATCAAAATATGCTTTATACCATTGAACGGTCTTTTTCATTGTCTGATCTATATCCCATTCCGGTTTCCAGCCTAATTTCTGCTTTATTTTTGAACAGTCAAGCTTAAGGAACCCCGCTTCATGAGGGGCATGTACATCTGATTTATCAATCCATTCTGTGCCACTCCATAAATTGCAGAATGTATCTGCAATTTTACCTGTTGTTACGCAGTTAGTATAATCAGGTCCTATATTGTAACTGTCTGCAAATGACGTATCCACGTATTGCTTCTCCGCTATAAGCAAATATGCAAACAGAGGTTCAAGAACATGCTGATACGGTCTTACTGAATATGGATTTCTTATCTGTATCTGTTCACCACTGACAGCAGACCTTACACAATCAGGAATTATTCTGTCTTTTGCAAAATCTCCTCCACCTATCACATTTCCAGCTCTGACAGTAGATATTGCAATATCTTTAAAGAAAGAACGTATATAGCTGTGAGTAACAAGCTCCGAACATGATTTACTGTTGGAATACGGATCAAAGCCGTCAAGTCTGTCAGTTTCACGGTATCCCCAGCACCATTCCATATTGTCATACACCTTGTCAGTGGTGATGTTTACCATTGATCTTACTGAAGGCAGCTGTCTCATGCATTCAAGAACATTGACCGTTCCCATAACATTAGTCTGATATGTATATCTTGGATTTACATATGACTCCCTTACAAGCGGCTGCGCAGCAAGATGAAATACTATTTCAGGTTTTACATCGCTGAATACACCGAACAATCTGTCAAAATCACTGATATCACCTTTATATGATGTAATTCTTTCCTTTGTATTTATTATATCAAATATTGACGGATCAGTAGGAGGCTCCAGAGCATAACCGTATACATCAGCTCCATGAATATTAAGAAGCTCGCATAGCCATGTGCCTTTGAATCCTGTATGTCCTGTTACAAGTACTTTTTTATTCTTCCAGAATGACATTCCTTCAGTTACTATCATTTTACTCCCACACTTTCCATGGTGCATTTCCACTCTCCCAGAGTCTCTCCAGATACTGCTTGTCTCTCAGAGTATCCATACACTGCCAGAATCCATGATGCTTATATGCATTGAGTTTCATATCATTTGCTATACTTTCGAGAGGTTCTCTTTCAAAAACAAGTGAATCATCATCCCTGAGGTAATTGAACACCTCAGGTTCTGCTACCATAAATCCACCATTTATCCATCCGCCGTCTTCCTTGACCTTTTCTGCAAATTTTGTGACAACATCGTCATTGTTCATTTCGAGAACACCGAATTTTCCGCCAGGCTGAACTGCAGTCATGGTAACTATCGCCTTTGACTTATCATGTGTCTCAACCAGTGATTTCAGATCAACATTTGATACCCCGTCACCATATGTCAGCATAAACCGCTCATTACCAACATATTTCTGTATTCTTTTTATTCTGGCACCTGTCTGGGCATGAACACCTGTATCAACCAATGTTACTCTCCATGGTTCTGCAACATTATTATGCAGAATCATTTCATTATTGTTCGAAAAATCAAAAGTAACATCTGATCTGTACAGATAATAATCTGCAAAATATTCTTTTATTACAAAGCCTTTATAGCCACAGCAGATAATAAAATCGTTATATCCGAACTCAGAATAGTACTTCATAATATGCCACATTATAGGTACTTCCCCTATGCCAATCATCGGCTTTGGTTTCAGATGACTTTCTTCACTTATTCTTGTGCCAAGGCCTCCGGCCAGAATTACTACTTTCATATTATTCCCTCCATCAACTGACTAATTGACTTTACGTCTACCCCAAAATGTCAAATCCCGTGCTTTTTGTATACCTATATACTATATAATCGTCATAAACTCAAAATTTTAAAGTTTAATAATATGTAATATTTTATGCCGTAATTTACTATTATTTTAATTTTACAAAATATATTCTTTAGGATTTATTAAAAACATCTTCTGGCCTGATAAAATGTAAAAATCAAGATATTGCCTTGCAAAATGCATCTTTCTTTCATATTATCCTATACTTCAAAATACATTCGCAAAAACATCCGGTATTTTTGTTGCCCTGCACACATAAAATCAGTCATTAATATAATTTTTTTATTAATAATTCCTCTGAAATATTGACTTATCCCGTTAAAAGGCATATAATAATAATTGTCTAAATAATAACTTTATTTTATTTGGACTTATTTTTTCTTAATATAAAATTATGGAGGTTTTTTTTACAATGAACAGAGTTTACAATTTTAGCGCAGGCCCTGCAACACTCCCTGAAAAAGTTCTTCAGCAGGCAGCTGACGAAATGCTGTGCTACGGAGATTCAGGACAGTCAGTAATGGAAATGTCACATCGTTCCAAAGAATATCAGGCAATTATTGATTCTTGTGAATCATCACTCAGATCCACAATGTCAATTCCTGATAACTACAAAGTACTTTTCCTTCAGGGCGGAGCTTCCTCTCAATTTGCTATGATTCCTCTGAACCTCATGAATAAAACAGGCAAAGCTGACTTCGTTATTACAGGTCAGTGGGCTACAAAGGCTTACAAGGAAGCAAGCAGATATGGTGAGTGTAACGCTGTTGCATCCTCAAAGGATAAAACTTTCTCATACATACCAAAGCTTGATAAATCAACATTTAATCCTACAGCAGATTATTTCCACATATGCCAGAACAACACTATCTACGGAACAAGGTTCTCTGAACTTCCTGACACAGGCAATGTTCCTCTTGTTTCCGATATGTCATCATGCATTCTTTCAGAACCCGTAGACGTATCAAAATATGGTCTGATTTATGCCGGTGCTCAGAAGAACATGGGTCCTGCAGGTCTTACAATCGTTATTATTCGTGAAGATCTTATCGGAAACGCAATGGATATAACACCTACAATGTTCAACTATCAGACACATTCTGAAAACGGATCAATGTTCAATACTCCACCTACATACGGTATCTATATTCTTAAGCTTGTTCTTGAATGGATCGCTGAAAAAGGCGGACTTACAGCCATGAAAGAGTTCAATGAAAAGAAAGCTGCCGTTATCTATAACTTCCTCGACAACTCAAAAATGTTCAAGGCAACTGTACAGGGAGCTGACCGTTCACTCATGAACGTACCATTTGTAACAGGTAATGAAGAGCTTGATGCAAAATTTATTGCAGAAGCTAAAAAAGTCGGCTTTATCAACATCAAGGGACATCGTTCTGTTGGTGGTATGCGCGCTTCTATCTACAATGCTATGCCTATTGAAGGTGTTGAGAAGCTTGTTGAATTCATGACAGAATTTGAAAAGGCAAACGCTTAATTCATATAATCAATTTCTGGTAAGTATAATAACATGCCAGAATGGCTGTCAGGCAAAAACGTATTAATAATTGCAATGACATAATGCATAAGTAATAATTATAAATGATACCACCGTCTTTCAGGCGGCGGTCATCGTTTTATTAAGTATCAGTTTAATATTTTATTACTTTATAAGATTCGCTGAATCTTTATTTACTGCTTTATACAGGCAGGTTTCAGACACTTAACTATTAGGAGGGTTTTCATGTATAATATTCAGACTTTAAATAAAATTTCGGATGTAGGAACAGACATTTTTGATAAGACAAAATACGCTATTGCCGATACTCCGGAAAATCCGGACGCAATAATGGTTCGTTCTGCTGCAATGCATGACATGGAATTCGGTTCAAATCTTCTTGCAATTGCAAGAGCTGGTGCAGGTGTTAACAACATTCCTGTTGACAAATGTGCTGAACAGGGTATTTGTGTATTCAATACACCTGGTGCAAATGCAAATGCCGTAAAGGAACTTGTTATCGCAGGTCTTCTCCTTGCATCAAGAAAGATTCCTGATGCACTTGCATGGGTTCCTTCTCTTGCAAATGAAGGCGATCAGGTAGGAAAACTTGTTGAAAAAGGCAAATCACAGTTTGCAGGTCCTGAAATCAAGGGTAAGACACTTGGTGTCATCGGACTCGGTGCTATTGGTATATTAGTAGCAAATGCTGCTGTTTCACTTGGTATGAACGTTATAGGAACAGATCCGTTCCTTTCAGTAAAATCAGCTCTTAAGCTTTCAAGAAAAGTAAATATCGTTCCATCTTCAAAGGAAATATTCGAAGGCAGTGACTATATAACTATTCATGTTCCTTACAATGCTGAAACAAAGGGATGCATAAATGCTGACACTATTGGTTCAATGAAAGACGGTGTAAGAATTCTTAACTTTGCAAGAGGCGAGCTTGTAAATACTGCTGATATCATTGCTGCTCTCGGAAACGGCAAGGTTGCTTCATATGTTACTGATTTCCCTACTGCAGAAGTTATTGGTGTCAAGGGTGTCGTTGCTCTTCCTCATCTCGGCGCTTCAACACCTGAAAGTGAAGACAACTGTGCTATAATGGCTGCAAATGAACTTATTGATTATATTGAAAATGGAAACATCAAAAATTCAGTAAACTTTCCTGATGTTGAAATGCATTCTTCAGGCACAAAGATCTGCATACTTCACAAAAACGTTCCGGATGTAATTTCAAAAATTGCTTCTATTCTTGGCGACAATGGAGTAAATATCGAAAACATGCTCAATAAGAGCAAAAAAGATTACGCATACACTATGATAGATACAACTAAAGATATTAATGATGCTATTGTTACAAATATCGAAGGTTTAGCAAATATTATAAAGGTACGTGTAATCAAGTAAAAATATAGACGGTTGATAGAATTAAATTCATCAGCCGTCTTTTTCTGGTAATTTCCTAAAAACATATAATATTTGGTTTACAAATATTATTATATCACCCTATTATTTAAAGTCAATAGATTCTTTTAGATTTCAGATGAATAGCCAAATCTATTAAACACGACTTTATCTTTTTTGATTATTACTTATATACACCATATATATATCCAAAAGGTTCTCCATGCTTATACATGAAGAACCTTTTTTGTAATATCATTTTACTTTTTTGGTCCTATTGTGACGTCATCGTGCATAATATATTGCTTAAAATGACTTAAATCTGCCAGGTTAGCATTTCCATCACCATTTACATCAGCAGCCTTTATCTCTTTCGCATCAAGATGTATATCACCCAAAAGCCACAGACTGAGTATTGTAAGATCTGTCACTTCAACTTTTTTATCATTATTTAAATCTCCGTAAATTATCTGATCTGAATCAGGAACAAGAGTTGTTGTATTTATTGTTGTCGTTTTGGTTGCCTCTGTTGTACCTGCTGCAGTTGTTGCTGATGTGGAATTTATCGCTGTTGCCTTGGTTGTTACCGTTGTACCCGATGGTTCATCTGATGAATTAAGCTTATATGTCCTTATATCAGGCAGTTCATCAAGTGTTATGCAATAATCACTGGTGTAGATATTCTTAAGGTCATCAACCGGGTTTATCTGCTGACTTGTCAGATAATTGTTATACCACGGGCAGAACCAGAGCCAGCCCGCCTTATCGTTTACAAGATTGTCAAGCGATGGAATTGAGTCATTTTCGGACATTGTTACCATCTTTTGTCCGTTTGTGCCTGCAACAAGATTATAGAACGTAGAGGGAAGCGATGCAAGGTTCGGAAGTCCGTCAACAGCATTGTATTTATCATATCCTACTATATCAACATATTCGTCTCCCGGATACCAGTCCGGAGATGTCGGGAATGTTGAGCTTGTCCATACCCATATAAGATTATCAAGCCCATAAACATTCGTCAGCTGATCATAAAGCAGATGGTAAAGCTTTTTACATTTTTCCGGACCTTCAGCACCCCACCAGAACCATCCGCCTTCTGCTTCATGAAGCGGTCTCCAGAGAACTGAAACATCTGCATCCTCAAGTATCTGAAGTTTGCTTGCTATTACAGCTATATCATCCATCAGCACCTTGTTTTCCCATGTTCCTTCTTCAAGTGCATTTCCTACACTGAACGTTGTATAGTTTGCGCTTGCTGATTTAACATAAAAATAACGGTCAGTACCTCCTTCTTCTGATGGAGTGGACCAATGCCATGTAAGTGTTGCAATACCTTTGAATTTATTTGTCCACTCTACAGCTCTCTCTGCAGCCTGGTCATCCCACATTTTGGGGGATGAATTATAATTGAGAAAATCTATCCCTCTGATTGCAGGCATTTTTCCTGTTTCTTTTTTTATATATTCAAATTCTGCTTCGTTATCAACTATGTATCCTGTTGTCGGATCAGCATTGAAATTATAATTATGTGAACCGCAGTATTCCTGTTGCCCTGACAAAATATGCTTTCCATATATATCACACAGATAGCCGTACAGACGTTTTGTAGTGTCATTGGCATTTTTATTTGTAAGATGTTTTGTAGGTGAAAGTTTCTCAATATCTGGATCAGCGTCTTTTACTACCATATAATCAAAAAGTGTATATCCCCAGTATGCCTTTATCTGTATTTCATTTTTTCCAGCCTTTAGCGGCACATATCCGGCTGATATTTCTTTAAACGATTCACAGTACGGAAAGCTTACTTCTCCCTGATTTACTCCGTTTACATTGAGATACTGTACTTTCTTGCTAAGATCAAATGGCTGACAATATCTCATAAACAGCTCATAAAGCCCTTCCTTATCCACATCTACAGTTACAGTAACAGATGAACCCTTCTGAGTAATATTAGCAAACCCTGTTCCCGACCAGTCCGCAATATCTGCAGAATTTCCACTTGCACATTCATCAATTACTTTCCAACTTTCAGCTTTACAGTTATCCAGTTTTCCATCCTCAAATTCATACTTGGCTCCGTCTTCTGGCAATGCATTCACTTTTTTCTCTGCAGGAATACAAGAAAATGAATTTACAATAAGCAGAACCGCTGCTGCCACACTGAGTGTTTTCTTTATTTTCATATAAAACGTCCTTTCTGTTAAGTAATTTTTTGTGTTAAATAATATTAAACATTTAGTTTAGTTAATTTAATTATATCATAAATTTATTTTGATATCAACATGCAGAAATTATATATTTTTCACAAAAACGCAGAGCATCAGGAAATTCATAATCAACTTTGCAGAAACAAAAATTAATGCCCTTGTATTGTAATAAAAATTAGTATATAATTATATTTATATAATTAATTTATCAGGATGTGGTTATAATAAAATTTGTTGAAATATTTACCGATGGTGCATGCAGCGGAAATCCGGGACCTGGCGGATATGGAATTATACTGCGCTATAATGATGAAATAAAGGAGCTTTCAGGCGGTGATGCCCAGACTACCAATAACCGAATGGAACTTACTGCAGTAATCGAAGCACTTAAAGCCTTAAAAGAACCATGCAATGTAAAGCTTACTACTGACAGTCAATACGTAGTCAACAGCATAAATAACAAATGGGTATACGGGTGGCAAAAAAAGAACTGGATAAAGGAAAAATCAAAACCTGTTCCTAATACAGATTTATGGAAACTGCTGCTACCTCTTCTCAGAATTCACACTATAGAATTTGTATGGGTCAGAGGACATAACGGACATGCCGAAAATGAACGCTGTGATGCGCTCGCAGTTATGCAACGTGACATTTATGCTAAGTTGTAAATCTTTACTATTGCAAAATCCACAAAAAAGGTATATAATATTCAAGTAATCAAATATTATCAAATTCATTAAAAATAAAGAAGGGTTCTTATGGATAAAAGGATTATCTATGCGGATAATGCCGCAACAACAAGAGTTTCCGAAAGTGTACTTAACGCCATGATACCATATTTTACAGAGCATTACGGAAACCCTTCCAGTATATACGAATCAGGACGTGAAGCAAAAAAAGCAATCGAAATCTCACGTGAAAAAGTAGCAGCAGCTCTTGGATGTGAACCAAGAGAAATATATTTTACAAGCTGTGGTTCAGAAGCAGACAACTGGGCTATCAGAGGAATATGTGAAAGCCTTGCTTCAAAGGGTAAAAATCATATAATTACAAGTGTATTTGAGCATCATGCTGTCCTGCATATATGTAAGGCACTTGAGAAAAAAGGTATTGATGTTACTTATGTTCCTGTAAATGAAAAGGGTCTTGTAAACCCTGAAGATATTAAAAATGCAATTACCGATAAAACAGCACTTGTTACAATAATGTACGCCAATAACGAAATAGGAACCATTCAGCCTATAGATGAAATTGCACTGATCTGTAAAGAAGCCGGTGTATTATTCCACACAGATGCCGTTCAGGCAGTAGGACATGTTGACATTGATGTAAAAAAACAGAACATTGACATGCTTTCTGTATCAGGTCATAAAATTCACGCTCAGAAGGGTATCGGTGCTCTCTATGTAAGAAAGGGCATATCACTTCCGAATTTTATTTACGGTGGTGCCCAGGAGAGAAACAGACGTGCAGGTACTGAAAATGTTCCGGCAATTGTAGGATTTGGTGTCGCAATAGAAGAAGCAACAAAAAACATTGCAGCTAAAAATGAGAAAATTATCAAAATGCGCAACAGACTTATAGACGGAATATTACAGATTCCTCAGACAAGACTTAATGGTGACAGAGACAAAAGACTTCCGGGAAATTCAAATATTTCAATTGAAGGTATTGAAGGCGAGAGTCTCCTCCTTATGCTTGACATGAATGGTATATGTGCGTCAAGCGGATCTGCATGTACATCAGGCTCACTGGACCCTTCACATGTACTTCTTGCAATAGGACTTAAACACGAAGTAGCACACGGTTCACTCCGTCTTTCAATTAATGAGGAAACTACTGATGAAGATATAGATTACATTCTTGAAATACTTCCGGGCATAGTTACAAGACTTAGAGATATGTCTCCTTTATGGGAAAAAATCAAAAAAAATTAATACAAGGATTAATTATAAAGAGAGGTTTTTTATTATGTTATATAGTGATAAAGTTCTGGAGCATTTCTCAAATCCAAGAAATGTTGGTGAAATTGAAGACGCAGACGGAATAGGTGAAGTCGGCAACGCCAAATGCGGCGATATAATGAAAATGTATATCAAGGTAGATAAGGGCATCATCACAGATGTCAAATTCAAAACATACGGCTGCGGAGCTGCAGTTGCAACATCATCAATGGCTACAGAGCTTATAAAAGGGAAACCGATAGAGGATGCCCTTAAACTTACAAACAAAGCAGTTGTTGAAGCACTTGACGGCCTTCCGGAAGTAAAGCTTCACTGCTCAGTACTTGCTGAACAGGCTATAAAATCTGCTCTCTCAGATTATTATACAAAGAACGGTATTGATCCGCTTCCAATCGTCGGCGAGATCGGTGAATGTGAAGCATGTCATTAAGATGATTTCATTTCTCTAAGAAATGATCATGGCTTTCCGATTGTCCTGCACATCCTTCAGTATATTTGCTGATGGTCTGATTGATACTTTATCGTGGGCCAGCAGAATTGAATAATAAAAATAGCATCGGCTGTCCGGTTTTATATTAAAACCGGACAGCCGATGTTTTAGTTTTATTTAAAGCTATATGCGTCTTCCGCCGCCTCCGTGAGTTCCGCCGCCGCTGCTACGATGAGTGCCGTTCCCACTGGATGATTCTATTCTGGTCTTTGTGGTATATTCACGCAAAAAGTTATCATTTTTTTCAGTAAAGTTTGTTTTATCTTTAGCTTCATAATTTCTTGGTGAATATTTTTCATTCTTTTTATATTTTAACGTTACTGAAACTGCCGTAATAATAGAAACTACTGCACCTGCCAATGCTCCTATCAATAATGATTTAAATATTGTCTTCTTAGGATATGATTTTAAATCGTTAAGGAAAATATCTACTGTATCTGAATAGTCATTCACTCTCAGTGATGATGTCATATCATCAAACATCGGATCTATATATGACTTATAGACTTTTATCTGGGAACCGCTCGTTGAAATCCAGTGCAAACGGTCTTTACTTACATCTATAAATAAAAGAATTCCATCAGTATTTATTCCGAACAGCTTCTCATAATACAGATCTGCATATTCCCGTGAGCCTTTATCCTTGTCATCAGCTACTACCACTGCAATATTGATATCTAAATCATCAGCATATCTGCCTATTTTCTTGTTTATACTTTTTTCCTCATCAGCTGTAAATACATCAGCAGCATCATATAATTTACATGCCGCATCATAAGCTTTAACCTCTGATACTCCGGAAAAAACAAACAACGCCATGAAAAATAAAATAAGAGTTTTTTTTATGTATTTCAAGATAATAAATACCCTCCCAATCCAAACAGTGCTGTAATGACTGCAAATAGCCCCAAACAGAATGCAAAAAGCTTTTTCTTTGAAAGTGGAGGAATTCCTACAAGCTTTCCACTCTGTCCGTTTACTGCAAATTCATACATTTTTCCGTTGTAGCTGTATGTCATAAACCATACCGGAAGAAGTGCATAGTTCCAGTCTGTTTTCATTATGTTATTTGTAAAATTGCTTACCGAAACAGACGAATACCCTGTAATGGATGACATCAATATATCACGGCTTGCTGTATCGAGCTTCTGACGTATTCTCGGAAATACCTGTCCCTTATCTACATCATACTTATCTGCTAAAAATCCTGTAAGATACGACATTGAAAAATTCTGAAGCTTGCTGTAATCAAATGGTTCAAGTGCGTCCATGAGGCTATCATCTATTTTGCTTGCACCATCAGCCGGAACACCGTTAAATGTTATTCCTGCGTGTCTTGATACAGCATATTCCCTCGTTTCTGTATATTTGTAATCTCCTTGTTTCCATGTACGTATATGTTTTCCTATTGCCTGCATATTTGTCTTTACATTGCAGTCTGCCAGCCAGAACGGAACATATAGTCCCGTCATCTTTTCAAGTGTCTGCTCTGATTTAAAACCGGATGGTATAAAGAGTCTTTTTAACATTCCGGATTTAAAGATTTCTATAGCTTTATTTTTTTCAATTACAAACGGAACTATTTTGTTCGGTCTGTAATCTCCAGAAAGCCTTCCGGTAAGTATAACAGGATTGTGACAATACACGCAAAATGTAGCAGCTGTATTGGCATCTGACATTATTTCTGCTCCGCAGCTTGAACATGAGTAGAGATTTCCGCCTGCAAATTCGTTATCAGCAGAGATGTTTTCCCTGACATTCTGAGTCAGGTCAACACTTTCATTATCACGGAATATCTCCTTTACCTCCTGCTCGGTAAATTCGCTAAGACAAAAATCACATCCAAATTTCTGCCTGTCTGCTTTATATTCAAGACCGCCTCCGCAGTTAGGACATTTGTATTGTATAGCTTCCAAAAAATATGCCTCCAGTTAAAATTAATTTTATGTTCTTGCTGCTCCGCAACCCGAACAGAATTTACCGGAATTGACCTGACCACATGTGCACTGCCAGCTTGTATCCTCCGGCTTTGGTGAGCCACATTCAGAGCAGAACTTACCGGTATTAATCTTTCCACATGAACATTTCCATCCTGTTTCCTCGGGCTTTTTTGATCCGCATTCAGCACAGAATTTACCTGTATTCGTCTTTCCGCATGAACATTTCCAGCAGTCTGCTTCTGTCTGCTGCTGTACAGACTGTGATTGTGCTGCTGCCTGTCTCTGCATGGCTTGCTGTGCTGACTGCTGAGCCTGCATCTGCATTGCATTAGTATTTGATGCGGCATTCATAAAGTTGCCTGCACTGTTCATTCCCATACCCATTGCCATATATGCCTGACTTGCGCCGGCTGTATTTGATCCTGCCGCCTTAAGTCCCTCAGCAATATTACTCTGAACATATCCCTCTCTTATCGAAGGATCTGACATCATCGCACCCTGACTTCTCATATGTATTAATTTCTGGCTGTCCTCATCATAACTAAGACTTGCTATTCCGACAGATACTATTTCAAATCCACGGAGTTCATTCCAGCTTTGATCAAGGCATCTTTCCATATAATTTTTCAGGTCCATGGTTTTTGAGCCAATATTGGATATTCTGACTCCGTCAACTGACATCTGAGATATAGCTGACTGAAGAGCATTTAAAAACTCATCAAGGTACTGTCCGTTTATTGCTGCTATATCAAATCTTGATGCATTTCTTGGTACAGCCTCTGAGAAAAATTTTATCGGGTCTGTTATTTTTATCGAATAACTTCCATGGCAGCGCAGATTAAGTTCAGCGTTATAGAAATTATCAAAATAATTGATCGGTGTCCTTGTTCCGAACTTTAATCCGCTTATTTCCTGAAGATTTATATAATAAACATACTGTGACTGAGGCGCAACCCCTCCAAATCTGAACCTGTTAAACGTATCTTTGAGAGAAGCCTTCAGTTCTCCGTTAAAAAGTGAAGGCGTTGTTGACGTATTTACTGTATAATATCCTTCTTCTGCACAGTAATCAATAATTTTGCCTCCGTCTACAAGAAGCATCATCTGATTAGGATATACGTGAACTACAGAACCGTTCGATACAATGTTGCTGTTTCCTTTTGTATTTGCACCTTTTTTCCTGTTTACAAGAACACCCTTTGTCATTAACGTTTCTCCTGACATATTATCAGGTTCAAGCACTTCAAGCCACTGGTCTGCAAGATTTCCGGATACAGCACTAACTGCCGCTTTAATCAATCCCATCTTATGTTCCTCCTTATATTTAATTAATATTCATTAGTCTGACAAACAGAATTATATCATAAAATTATTTATTTTTCAATACAATCAATGTCTATATTATATTTTTTCACATTAAAAATACCGGCAATTAAAATATAAAAACCGGTATTTTTCTTTTATTCGGCTGGCGTTGAACCAGGTGTATAGACAATCGGGATTGATTTTCCGTCAGCATCATAAAATGTCAGATTATCGAGATAAATATCTGCCTGATTCGGAATACCCCATCTCATGAATACAAGCTTTGCATCCTCTGTTCCATCTACAAAACTCTTAAGCAGCCATTTTCCTTCTACATGAAGAAATACCCACTCAAAACTCCATTCTCCTGTTGAATATGAATTTGCTGAACCTGTAGGTTCATACCATTCATCACACTTTTCGCCCACAAGAGATCCAAAAGTACCCATAAGGTTTCCTGGCACTATCCTTCCTATGCCGTCATCACATATAAATTCCCCGACTCCAACCTGTGTAATATCAGCACTGAAGCCCTTTACCCTGCTCAGGTTTTCAGATCCGACCAGCTTATCAACATCAAAAGTTATTTTGGGAGTTTTGTAATTACCGCTCTCATCTTTATCAAGTACTTCAATCTTGAGCTGTTTTTCACCCTTGTACTCGGCTATTGACAGGTTACAGTTTGACTCGTCATTTTCAAAATTTTTTTCATTTGTGCAATATGCTGTATATAAATCGTTACTGTCATTAAACGTAATAGCATTTTCATCCACAACCGGCTTAGGATATTCAGGTTCAACAAGCTCTTCCGTTATTTCTTCCAGTTCCGTTATTTCTTCCGGTTCTGTTGTTTCTTCTGTCTGCGTTTCCGATGTCGTTAACTTTGTTGATTTTGAATCTTCTGATGTTTTTTCATCACATGCTGTAAGTGACAAAAACATCCCCAATGTTGTCAGTAGTGTCACTAGTCTTTTCATCTTAATATTCTTCTTCCTTTTTAAAAAAGTCATTTAACTAATGCAGTTTTAATTAAGTATATATATTAAATGCCCTCATTTATTCAGAGGGCATTTATATATTATTAACTATGTACAACAACCTCAGTTATTTTCTTTTCTTGAATGTTACTGCAACTCCTGCTGCTGCCATTGCAGTTGCAACTGCAAGAGCTATGCCGGCGTCACCTGTTGGAGGGTTTGTTGAATTCTTTGCTGTGGTTGTAGTAGCTGCTGCTTTTGTGGTTGTTGCTGCTGCCGTTGTTGTTGTAGCTGCAGCTGCTGTTGTTTCTGCGGCAGTTGTTTCTGCGGCTGTTGTTTGTACAGCTGCAAAAGCAGCATCATCAGCATCCTGCAATTCTTTTTCAGTCTTATAAACTGCATATGGTAGCTCATTGCCTGATGCATCTTTAATTGAAAGATTTGTTACTGTTACTTTATCTGCACCTTCACCTATCCACCAGAACTGAACCTGAAGATTACGCTCTATTCCACCTATGCCTGAAAGCTTTATCTCTCCTGTTTCTGCTGAAACAGTCTGTTTAGTCAAACTGCCTATCCAATTGCCATTTTTATTATACCCGATAGCACCTTCCAGATACTTGGAAGCTACAGATACTTCTGCTGTAACACTATCAACTTTGGCATAATCACTGCCATTTGTTAAACCTACATACATAAACGGAGCTCCGCCGTCTTTATTGCGTTCATAGGTATATTCCTGTGCACTTACTGTCATAACCATAGCTGAAGCTGCCATAGCACAGGCTGCAACACCTGCAAAAAAATTCTTGAATTTCATAATAATAAATCCTCCTTTAACCTTTTTCATAATTCTAGTTTTAAAGCTTCCCCATATTGATATAATTTAATCAATTAAGCTTTCTTTTTATGCCATTACTGCTCTATTGATTATAATGTTTATATTGTAACATTCATCTAACAAAAAATCCATATGCGAATTTAACAAATATGATTGTAACATTTGATATAAAACAACTACATCTATACAGCATTTTTTTATTAAAGCACAGATTGTATACTTTTTATTTAACTTTTTGTATGTTATTATCACCATCAGATGCTTCTGTCATGATCTGGATAACATCATCAATAAGCTGTTCCGGTTTCTGTTGAGGAAGAAGCTTTACACTTATATACGGCTTTGAGAGACTGTTAAACAGTACCCTTCCTTTAAAAGAAGATGAAAGTGCCTTTATCTGACTCATTTCAGGTGATGCTATATAAAAGAGAACACAGCCATTTCTCTGTGATATTTCAGTGATTCCAAGCTTTGCAGCTGTATTTCGCAGAAGTGCTACGCTTACAAGTCCGAGTATTGCTTTTGGAGGTTCTCCATATCTATCAATAAATTCGTCAATAAGCTCCATGCTTTCTTCCGGTGTTTCTATAACTGCTATCTTTTTGTATGTATCTATCCTCTGTGACAGACTCTCAATATAATTTTCAGGAATATGAGCGTCTATCTGAATATCAACAACACAGTCTTCTGCTCTCTTTGCAGGCTCGTCTCCTCTTTCCTCTGCTATCGCCTCTGATAAAAGTCTCAGATACATGTCATATCCGACTGTTTCAATATGGCCGTGCTGCTTGCCGTTTAATATACTTCCGGCTCCTCTTATTTCAAGATCCCGCAAAGCAATTCTGAATCCACTTCCGAACTGAGTAAATTCTTTTATTGCATCCAGTCTCTTCGCAGCTACCTCCGTAAGAACTTTCCCACGCTTGAATGTAAAATATGCAAATGCTCTTCTGTTTGAACGTCCTACCCTTCCTCTTAACTGATAAAGCTGGGAAAGTCCGAATCTGTCCGCATCTTCAATAACAAGAGTATTTACGTTAGGTACATCAACACCCGTTTCAATTATAGTAGTGGAAACAAGTATATCGATCTCATGTTCAAGAAGCTGTCTCCATGTTTCTGACATAACTTCTTCTGACATCTGTCCATGTGCAAATGTTATTCTCGCATCAGGAAGAAGTTCCTGCAATCTTGCTGCACATCCTGCTATTGTCTCAACCCTGTTATGAATATAATACACCTGTCCGCCTCGCTTGAGTTCCTTTGAAATTGCCTGAACTATAAGACTTATATTGTGTTCTATTACATAAGTCTGAACAGGATATCTGTCCTGCGGAGGCTCTTCTATAACTGACATATCGCGTATTCCACTCATTGCCATATTAAGCGTCCTTGGTATAGGCGTTGCTGAAAGTGTAAGCATATCAACACCTATAAAATTCTGCTTGAATTTTTCCTTGTGTGCTATTCCGAATCGCTGCTCCTCATCAACTATGGCAAGGCCGAGCTCCTTGAATTTTACATCCTTCTGTACAAGTCGGTGTGTACCTATTATCATATCTATTTTTCCTGCTTTGAGATTTTTCAAAATATCAACCTGCTGTTTCGGGGTTCTGAATCTTGAAAGCAACTCTATCTTTATCGGAAAATGCTCAAACCTTTTAAGCGCAGTCTGATAATGCTGCCAGGCAAGAACAGTAGTTGGCGCAAGAAGTGCGCATTGCTTTCCGTCATAAATACATTTAAAAGCCGCACGGAAAGCGACCTCAGTTTTTCCAAAACCAACGTCTCCGCATAAAAGTCTGTCCATAGGATGACTTTTTTCCATATCACTTTTTATTTCAGAAATACTTTGAAGCTGATCACCTGTTTCAACATAAGGAAATCTGTTTTCAAAGTCATACTGAAGCTCACTATCCTGAGAAAACGCAAATCCATCAGTATTCTGTCTCTGTGCATAAAGAGCTATAAGCTCTGCTGCCATATCTTTTACTTCACGTTTTACATTGTTTCGTGTTTTCTGCCATTCAGCTGAAGAAAGTTTATTAAGCTTGACACCTGTATCTTCTCTTGCTCCTATATATTTTGAAACCATATCAAGCTGAGTTACCGGAACATATAAAACATCTTTCCCGGCATACTGTATAGTAATATAGTCCTTTGTAACTCCTTCAAGCTCAAGTTTCCGTATTCCTACAAATCTTCCTATTCCGTGAAGTGCATGTACTACAAGATCACCCTGGGTAATGTCAGAAAGGCTTCGGATTTCCTTGCCCTTGTTGTCCTTTTTCTTTCTCCGTTTTGAATTTACTGCACCGTTCTGAGTTATCATTGCATACTTTATTTCAGGATAATCAAAACCACTTGATACACTGCCAGTCATGATAAGAATCTTGCGCTTCTGAGGTACTGATTTTTCTGTTCTTATTTCAACATTAAGGCCGCTCTCACGAAGGTCATCAGCTATTATAGGCAGTGTCTTATCACTTCCTGCCATGAGAAATACGGCATAATCATGCTCAGTATACGATTTCAGATCCTCTGTAAGCTGACGTATCTCACCGCCCCATGTTGATGTCTGCACTGCATCAAATGTAATTACCTGCTTGTATGCTATTCTTTCTGAACCGCTGAAAAAAGAATTAAGATAAACATTTTTATGCTTTTGAGCAGATATCATAAATGTCGGGAAATCTGTATAGTAACCACATAATGAACGGCATATTTCACCCTCATCAAGCATCAATTTTATATCTTCCTCATACTGGTCAGATATTCCCTTGACATGATTTAAAATATGACTTATTTCATTAAAACAGATTTCTCCGTCAATGTAGTCAAATATAGCGGCACCGTCGTCATAAATAAGGCTGATATATTTGTCAGAATTCTTTATCATTATTCCTGCATTGAGTTTTTCTATATCCTCAGCAGCTTTCTGCTTGAATTTTTCAGCATTTTTTCCCCTTGTCTGTTTAACGACAGTGTTTATCTTTTGTGCAAGTTCAGAAGGCTCATACAGAGTTTCACGTGCAGGTACTATTTTTATAGCAGTTAATGATTCATTTCTTCTCTGAGTCTCAAGATCAAAATATGAAATACTATCTACTTCATCACCCCAGAATTCAATTCTTACTGGCTGATCTGTCTGTGGTGAAAAAATATCCACAATAGAACCCCTTACTGAAAACTGTGAGGCACCCTCTACACTTTCAGTTCTTGTATATCCGCATTTTATCAGTTTTTCAACAAGATCATCCATTGGTATTTCTTCATTGTTCCCTATTGTAAATGAATACTGATTCATTATATTTTTCGGAACTGTAAACTGCATTACTGCTTCTATTCCGGCAGTAATAATCCTGCACTGACCTGTTATCAGCTTTGACAATACACCAAGACGCATAAATTCGTATTCTCTGGAAACACCCTCTACATTGTGCATAATATATTCTCTTGAAGGATAATAGTATGCAGTTTTTTCATCTGCCATTACGTTTATATCATCAGCAAGCTTTCTTGCTGTGTTATCATCATCTGTTATTACCAGTGCCGTTCTTTCTTCGGATAATGTCAGCAGCAGCTGTGCTTTATGGATCTGCGACAATCCCACTGCACATACAGGTGTTATCATGTCTCTCAGGCAGCTGTTCAATGACTTATATCCTGACAGTTCTGCAAAACATTTCTGAAAAATATTCATTTTATACCTCTCTTTAGTTAAACTTATTCATTGCCTCGTTGATTTTGCCTGTTACCATAAGCTCTACTGCAAATACAGCATTTTCACACGCTTCTTTTATTAATGGTATTTCATCGGCACTATAGCTTGAAAGCACCCAGTCTGCCAGATCATAATCAGGATGCGGTTTTTTTCCTACACCTATTTTTATTCTGGGAAAAGTGTTTTCTCCCGTTAAATATATTATACTTTTTATTCCGTTATGACCCCCGTCACTGCCTTTTTGTCTTATTCTCATTTTTGGAGGTTCAAGTGAAATATCATCATAAATTACTATAAGTTTATCGATACCAAGCTTATAAAAATTCATTGCCTCAACAACTGCCTCACCGCTGTTGTTCATATATGTTGACGGCTTCATAAGAAGGCATTTTTTTTCACCTATAACACACTCTCCGCAGAGTGATTTGAATTTTATCTTTTTTATATCTGCATTATATTTCTTAGCAATCGTATCAACAGCCATAAATCCGGTATTATGTCGTGTATCCTGATATTTAAGTCCCGGATTTCCAAGACCGGTAATAATATATTCTACAGGACCGGTCTTATTTGCTGACTTTATCTGTTCAAATAATTCTGATATTCCCATATTAATTGATTGAACCTTTCTTTTATTGATTTTTTCCGTATTTCACCCAATTACCCCCTTTTGTAAAAAAGGGGGTTGTTGTCAATATTTTTATTTTAAGTACTATTATTATTTTTTCTTGCGGTTTTTAAGTTTTTTGGTTGCATAACCTTCCTTGACTACTGTTTCTCCTCTGTCAAGTACAAGCGCACCATCAGGAACATCCTTTACAACAGTAGTTCCTGCTGCTGTATATGCACCCTTTCCTACTGTTACAGGTGCAATAAGATTTGTATTGCATCCTATAAATGCATTATCCTTTATGACACAGCGGTTCTTTTTCTCACCGTCATAATTTACAGTTACAACTCCGCAGCCGAAATTTACACAACCTCCTACATCACTGTCACCTACATATGTAAGGTGTGCAACTGCTGTGTCTTCGCCGATTACTGAGTTTTTGATTTCAACAAAGTCGCCTATCTTTACACCTGACATTATGTGACTTCCGGGTCTCACCTGAACAAACGGTCCTATCTTTACGCTGTTATCAATTTTTGAATCATAGCACTGAACGTAGTTTAAATTTGTATCATTTCCAACAGTACTGTTTTCTATTATACAGTTCGGTCCTATTACGCATCCTGTACCAATTACTGTTTTTCCTTTAAGAACAGTTCCTGCGAGTATCTGTGTTCCTTCACCTATTATAACATCACGACCTATTGTTATTCCGTCTATACATGTAAACTCAACGCCGTTTTCAAGATGTCTGTTTATTATATCCTCACGTGCAACCTTATTAAGTGCAAGCAATCCCTTGCGGTCATTTGCACCAAGAACAACATTAGGATTTTCTGAAATAAATGCATCTGCCTTTTTGCCTTTATTAAGAAGAATATATATAGTGTCTGTAAGATAATATTCACCCTGTGAATTATCTGTTGTTATTGCTTTTAAGGATTCAAGAAGATCCGCGGTTTTAAACCAGTAAGCGCCTGAATTTATCTCTGTTATTTTTTTCTGCTCGACAGTAGCATCCTTTTCCTCGACAATTGAAGAAATACCTGACTCAGAGCGTATTATTCTTCCGTATCCTGCAGGATTCTGTACCTTTGAAGTAATTACAGTAACTGCATTTCCGTTTCCCTTATGAAGAGCAAGAGAATCAGTTATTGTTTTGCTGTCTATAAACGGGGCATCACCGCACAGTACAAGTGTATTTCCATCAGGCTTCTTTTCCATGAAAGTTCTTGCCTGCATTACAGCATGGCCTGTTCCGAGACGTTCAGCCTGAAGGACAGTTTCATATCTTCCGTTAAGATATTCGTCGATCATTTCTGCCTTATATCCCTTTACTATGCAGATATCAGAAAGTCCTGATCCCTCACATGCTCCTATTACCCATTCGAGCATTGCTTCACCAAGAACCTTGAACATTGGCTTAGGGATATCGGCTTTCATTCTTTTTCCCTGTCCACCTGCAAGTATAATAACATTATCCATTTAAAAATACACATCCATTTCATTATTTGTTTATTCTAAACTTGATTTATTTTGATATCTGATCAGTCTGCCGGGTAACCCGAAATCATATGTAAACATTAAATTTTAAGATACAAAGCAATCTGAAAATCGTGCGAGTTTTCATCCGAATGTACAGGGCAATCGGAAAGCCCTGCCAGTTTTAACAAAAGAGAAATATATACAACACCTTAATATATTATGCCAAATTTATTTTGATATTTCAAGGCTTTTTATAAAAAATGTTCGCATTATATCATACCAGAATAGGATTTTTTGATTTATTCATCATAATGCACTTTAATACCCTTAAATAATATAAAAAATTTTTCATTATTTTTTTAAAATGTATGGAATTTCACGTTTTAATATGGTATAATTAATATTAACTCCAGCCATGAGGCAAGTTTTCTTCCGATTGGACTGGAAAAATGAGAAATTTTATTGGAGGTATTTAAACCAATGAGCAAAAAATGGGTATATTTATTCTCAGAAGGTAACACAGACATGAGAGAGCTTCTCGGTGGTAAAGGTGCAAACCTTGCTGAAATGACATCTCTCGGACTCCCTGTTCCACAGGGCTTTACAATCTCAACAGAAGCATGCACTCAGTACTATGAGGATGGCAAGCAGATAAATGATGAGATTCAGGCTCAGATCATGGAGTATATTAAAAAAATGGAAGAAATCACAGGCAAGAAGTTCGGTGACAAGGAAAATCCACTCCTCGTTTCTGTTCGTTCAGGTGCTAGAGCATCAATGCCTGGTATGATGGATACAATCCTCAACCTTGGTCTTAACGAAACTGTTGTTGAAGTCATGGCTGAAAAGTCAAACAACGCACGTTGGGCTTATGACTGCTACAGAAGATTCATCCAGATGTATTCTGACGTAGTTATGGAAGTTGGTAAGAAGTACTTTGAAGAGCTTATCGACGCTATGAAGAAAAATAAGGGTGTTACTCAGGACGTTGAGCTTACAGCTGAAGATCTTAAGGAACTCGCTTCACAGTTTAAGAATGAATACAAATCAAAGATCGGTACTGACTTCCCTACAGATCCTGTTGAACAGCTCATGGGAGCTATCAAGGCTGTTTTCCGTTCATGGGACAACTCCAGAGCAAACGTATATCGTCGTGATAACGATATTCCTTACTCATGGGGTACTGCAGTAAACGTACAGATGATGGCATTCGGTAACATGGGTGATGATTGTGGTACAGGTGTTGCATTTACACGTGATCCTGCTACAGGTGAAAGAAAGCTCATGGGAGAATTCCTTACAAATGCACAGGGCGAAGACGTTGTTGCTGGTGTTCGTACACCAATGCCTATCGCTCAGATGGCTGAAAAATTCCCACAGGCATTTGATGAATTCAAGCAAGTTTGCAGCAAACTTGAAAACCACTACAGAGACATGCAGGACATGGAATTCACTGTAGAACATGGTAAGCTCTATATGCTCCAGACAAGAAACGGTAAGAGAACTGCTCAGGCTGCTCTCCAGATTGCCTGCGACCTCGTTGACGAAGGTATGAGAACAGAAGAAGAAGCTGTTCTTATGATCGAACCAAGAAACCTCGATACACTTCTCCACCCACAGTTTGATACAAAGGCTCTTAAGGCTGCTACACCACTCGGCAAGGGACTCGGTGCTTCACCTGGTGCTGCTTGTGGTAAGGTAGTATTTACAGCTGAAGATGCTGAAGCTATGAAAGCTAAGGGTGAAAAGGTTGTTCTCGTTCGTCTTGAAACATCACCTGAAGATATTACAGGTATGAAGGCTTCGCAGGGTATTCTTACAGTTCGTGGCGGTATGACATCTCACGCAGCAGTTGTTGCACGTGGTATGGGTACATGCTGTGTATCAGGCTGCTCAGAAATCATTATGGACGAAGCTAACAAGAAATTCACACTCGCTGGAAAGACATTCACAGAAGGTGACTATATTTCAATAGATGGTTCAACAGGTAATATCTATGATGGTATTATCGCGACTGTTGATGCTACAATTGCCGGAACATTCGGCAGAATCATGGGATGGGCTGACAAGTTCAGAGCTCTCAAGGTTAGAACAAACGCTGATACACCTTCTGACGCTAAGAAGGCTCGCGAACTCGGTGCTGAAGGTATCGGTCTCTGCCGTACAGAGCATATGTTCTTTGAAGCTGACAGAATCGCTGCTTTCAGAGAAATGATCTGCGCTGATACAGTTGAAGAAAGAGAAGCTGCTCTTGCTAAGATTGAACCAACACAGCAGTCAGACTTTGAAAAGCTCTATGAAGCTCTCGAAGGCTGCCCTGTTACAATCAGATTCCTTGATCCTCCGCTTCATGAATTCGTTCCTACTGAAGAAGCTGATATCGAAGCTCTTGCTAAGACACAGGGCAAATCAGTTGAAGATATCAAGACACTTATTGCTTCACTTCACGAATTCAACCCAATGATGGGTCACCGTGGATGCCGTCTTGCAGTAACATATCCTGAAATTGCAAAAATGCAGACAAGAGCTATTATCAAGGCTGCTATCAATGTTAAGAAGGCTCATCCAGACTGGACTATCGTTCCAGAAATCATGATCCCACTTATCTGCGACGTCAAGGAACTCAAGTATGTTAAGAGCGTTGTAGTTGAAAGTGCTGATGAAATTATTGCTGCTGCTGGTTCTGATCTTAAGTACGAAGTAGGTACAATGATCGAAATTCCTAGAGCTGCTCTTACAGCTGATGATATCGCTAAGGAAGCTGAATTCTTCTGCTTTGGTACTAACGATCTTACTCAGATGACATACGGCTTCTCAAGAGACGATGCTGGTAAGTTCCTTAACGCTTATTATGACGCTAAGATATTCGAAAACGATCCATTTGCAAGACTTGACCAGACAGGCGTTGGCAAGCTCATGGATATGGCTATCAAGCTCGGAAAGAACGTTCGTCCTGACATGCATATTGGTATCTGCGGCGAACACGGCGGCGACCCGACATCTGTTGAGTTCTGCCACAAGCTTGGTCTGACATACGTTTCATGCTCACCATTCAGAGTTCCAATAGCAAAACTGGCTGCTGCACAGGCTGCTATCAAGAATAAGTAGGAGTTCCGCAGTTGATAATTCAACTGCTGACACAGACACCTCAGAACCCGCTGAAATAGCGCTTTCATGGGCGTTTGTGATTGACTACGAAACTGCAAAGGCTTACCG
>OCTV010000160.1_pt1 | contig 26689 bp, 24 predicted proteins | sample 1539101 | NCBI WGS metagenome assembly OCTV01 (sample SAMEA3991422, study PRJEB22521) | metagenome | biome: anthropogenic terrestrial biome; feature: sewage plant; material: sludge | place: Sweden | collected 2012-09-26 | reverse complement strand
GATTTCGGTCGTCTTTCGACCGTCGGCACGCTCACCCTCATCAAGAACCATAGCACGCATAGTCTTTTTCTCGAGTGCCTTAAGTGATGCGCCAATATACTTTCCGTACTCTGACTTCTCTTCATCAGTGAAGAGTTCTTTGAGCTCAGCCTTAACAGCAGCTACATCATCCATGCGAGCGTGCTTATCAGCATTATGCAATGCCTCATACATCTTTTCTTTACCCGCAGCAAAGATGCGCTCTGTAATGAACTCAGGAGCCTCGTCAAGTTTAATCTCCATAGGGGTTGGATTAATCTCCTGGAGGAAGCGTTTCTGGACTTCGCAAAACTCGCCTAATGCTTTCTGCGCGAACATAAGAGCGTCGAGCATGTCCTCTTCGCTTACTTCTTGCGCGCCCGCTTCAATCATATAGATTGCGTCTTCAGAACCACCAACAATGAGGTCGAGGTCTGATGCTTCCTCTTCTTCGAAGGTTGGGTTAACGATATATTCGCCTGTGTCAACGTTGCGAGCAATACGAACGCCAGCGAGAGGTCCCTCAAAAGGAATACCAGCGCACATCAAAGCTGCTGATGCGCCCATGATTGAAATGACGTCTGGTTGATTGTGCTGGTCTGCCGAAAGGCATGTAGCGACAACTTGGACCTCATTGCGGAAGCCGTCAGCGAAAGCGCTACGAAGTGGACGGTCAATCATACGCGCCGTCAAAGTAGCTTTCTCAGAAGCACGACCTTCACGCTTTAAAAAACCGCCAGGAATTTTTCCTGCAGCGTACATACGCTCTTCAAAATCAACAGTGAGGGGAAAGAAATCCGCGTCCTTTGCCTCTTTGCTTGCTGTAGCGGTAACAAGAACCATCGTGTCGCCCTGACGAACGAGCACGGCGCCACCTGCCTGCTTAGCCATCTCTCCGGTTTCAAGCGTATACTGCTTGCCGAAAAGCTCGAAAGTTTCAGTGATTTTTGCCATAGTTTTCCTAACTCTTTTCGCATACCCCATGTATGCGACCATTTATTTACAACAAATACAACTCGTTTAGAATAGCAAAACTAGTACCGGTTATCAAAAATTCTGGTCGATTTCTTTTCACTGCGAGGCAAATCTCCAATTTCAACCGGCTTAACTTTTATTGTGATGCCGATTTTAAGTTTGAACATATCGGATATGAGTTTTTCGAGGAGCGCTTTATCAGCCTTTGGTTTTACTTCTACAAAAAGCGTCAATAGGTCTTTACCATTCAGGTGGTCAATCATAACCTGATATTCGCTTGAAGCCTCGGTAAATTGATTGAGCAACTCATCAATTTGACTCGGGAAAATATTGACACCCTTCACTTTGACCATGTCATCAGTGCGGCCGATCAGTGTATCTATGCGCGGGAACAAATTGCCACAAGGACACTCACCAGGCATAACGCGCGTCAAATCATGCGTGCGGTAGCGAATAAGCGGCGCTCCTTGCTTGCGCAACGTCGTTATAACCAGTTCGCCAACTTCCCCATCAGGAACAGTTTCTCCTGTCTTGGGATCTATGATCTCGAAATAAATATAATCGGTCCACATATGCATGCCGCTTTCATGTTCGCAGCTCATGCCAATACCAGGACCGTACACTTCCGTGAGTCCATAAATATCATAGAGCTCAACGCCAAGTTCGTTGGCGATGCGGTTGCGCATTTTTTTGCCCCAACGTTCAGAGCCAATGATTCCCTTTTTGAGATGAATGGACTCTTTAATACCGCGCTTTTCAATCTCTTCCGCAAGGAGCAAGGCATACGAAGAAGTCGCGCACAGTACTGTTGACTGCAAATCTTGCATCATTTTGAGTTGTTTATCAGTGTTACCTGGCCCCATAGGGATGGTCATAGCACCGAGCAATTCAGCCCCTAATTGAAAGCCAATGCCCGCTGTCCAGAGTCCGTAACCGGGAGTGATGTGAATGCGATCTAAGTTAGTAACACCCGCCATCTGGTAGCAGCGCTTGAACATTTCTGCCCAGTCTTTTACGTCTTGATTTGTGTAAGGAATAATTACGGGAGTTCCCGTTGTACCACTTGATGAATGAATACGCACAATATCTTCATCAGGGACCGCTTGAAGGCCAAGCGGATACGCATCGCGCAAATCACTTTTAGAAGTGAAAGGCAACTTTTCGAAATCTTCTTGCGAATTGATGTCTTCGATGTTTATGCCGTGAAACTTACGCTGGTAAAAACCGTTCTCACGCTGAAAAAGTTTAATAAGTTGTTCTTTTATCAGCGCAAATTGCTCGTCAGTCATTCTCATTGGGAGACTCCTTTGCTCCATAGTCCGACAGCTTTTGCGATGGTTCTATACTACCTCAGTTCGCGAGGTCATACCCGACTTTAAGCGCACGCTTATTAAGGTCGACGAATTTTTGGGGCGCAAGAACCTCAATTGTTTCTTCCAATTCTTCAAGCGAACAATCAAGTTTACCCGCTCCGCACGCCGCCCCCACTAGGGCGACGTTAAGCACTTTTGATGATTTCAAGATGTCACGAATTGCCTGACCAGACAAAATGATGACCTGCTGCGGCAAATGGTTGAGCTCATCCAAGTACTCTTCGATGCGATATTCTTTCTTTGTCAGAGCATCTGCAGGACTTTGTACACCCTGATCGCTCACAATCATAACGCCTGTCGGAGCCAAGTAATCACTTACCCGAAGCGCTTCTCCCGGTTCGAACGCGATGATTACATCGGCGTGCCCTTTTCCGATGAGCGGAGAGACCGTGCCATCACCAACGCGCACATGACTCACAACGCTTCCGCCTCGCTGAGCCATGCCAATCGTTTCGGCGGTGCGCACCTTTTTGCCTGCATTCATTGCTGTTTGTGAGATGAGTTTCGAGGCAAAGACGATTCCCTGCCCGCCGATACCTGTAAGGAGACAGTTCATCGCTACATCAGCTCCTTTGATTTCAAGGCGTCAAAGGTGCAGATTTGCTGGCAAAGACCGCATCCATTACAGAGTCCTTGATCAATTTTTACTTTGTCGCCGTCTAACGAAAGCGCGGGACAACCAAGTTGCGTAACGCATCGCAAGCAGCCTGTGCATGCCTCTGCATCAACCACGACCGTTGATACCGATTTAAATAATTGGATGCAGGGAGCTTTAAAAATCACAACAGACACACCTTTAACTCGGAGCGCCTGTTCGACAATAGCCGTAGAACCATCAATATCAAAAGGATTTGCCGTTGTGACAAATGAGACTTTGAGGGCGCCGAGAAGTTCTTCCATATTAAAGCGCGCCGAGGTAGTATTCATCATCGTTTGCGCTGTGCCTGGGTGTGGTTGGCCACCAGTCATAGCCGTCGTCGAATTATCCACCAATATTATGGTGATATCAGTTTGGTTATAAACGGCATTGATAACTCCCGTAATACCTGAAGCAAAAAATGTTGAATCACCAATAAACGCGATATTGTATGCATCGGGCTCTGCCCTATGAAGCCCCTGCGCCATCGTAATTCCCGCGCCCATGCAGAGGCACGTGTCAACCATATCAAGCGGTGCGCTATTACCAAGCGTGTAACAACCAATATCGCCTGAGTAAACGGCCTTTTTGCCTTTTGTCGCACGTTTGACAATATAAAACGATCCGCGATGAGGACAGCCAGCACAGAGCGCAGGCGGACGCACTGGTAGCGCAACTGCAGACTCTGGCGTTACGCGTTCGTTTATATTACCAAGCCCGAAGAAATCTGTTAGCGTATGGTGAATCGACTCTTGTGAGAGTTCTCCCGCACGCTGAACATTTCCCGTGAGTTTACCCAATATGTTTACTTCGCAATTATGCGTTGCGGCAACCTGCAGCAAGTGACGTTCAATATAGGGGTCAAGTTCTTCAAAGACAAGAACTTCATGAACCTCATCAAAAAACTCTCGCGTCTTCTCTTCTGGAAACGGAAAAGGAGTCGATATTTTGAGTATCCGGGCATTAATATTGAGGTCTTTCAGCGCCTCTTTAACGTAAGCATACGAAATGCCAGATGTGGCGATGCCAAATTTACCTGTTCCCTCTATTGTGTTGAGGTGATCATGCGAAAATTCACTTGAGAGCACATTATTGCGCTCTTCGATGGCCTTATGCGCTTCATATGAAAGTTTGGGGAAAATGACCCACTGCGGACTTTTCGTAAAGCCGCTTATCGCATGATGAGTTTTTTGGCGAAGAGCTATCTGTGCGTAACCGTGGCACACGCGTGTTGTTGGACGAATAAAAACGGGCGTGTGGTACTTTTCCGAGAGTTCAAAGGCCTCAAACACCATGTCATAGGCCTCTTCTGGCGTACTCGGGTCAAAAAGAGGCACTTTGCTAAATTCAGCAAAGGTACGCGTATCCTGCTCGGTTTGAGAAGATATGGGGCCTGGATCATCGGCAACGATAATAACCATCCCACCCTTAACACCAAGATATGAAAGGCTCATCAAGGGATCAGAAGCAACGTTGAGCCCGACTTGTTTCATGGTCACAATGGTTCGAGCTCCCGCCATTGAGGCTCCCGCTGCTACCTCCATGGCCGCTTTTTCATTGATAGACCATTCAACATAAGATTCGTCATCGCGAATCTTTGCGAATGTTTCAATAATTTCGGTTGAGGGAGTGCCTGGGTAACCACAGGCGATATTGACACCAGCAGCGTATGCGGCGTAAGCGATTGCTTGATTACCCATCAAAAATTTTGTTTGCATTCCTCATCCATTCAAATATTTACCTATAACGAGTATAAACAAACTTTTAGACAAATAAAAAAGGGATGGCTGAGCCATCCCTTTAAAAGGTGTATCGCTTACTACCTAGCCACGAATGCCAAGTTTTGCGATAAGCGTACGGTAATCCTCGATGTTGCGATTCTTAATGTAATTAAGAAGGCGACGACGCTGACCAACGAGCTTCAAAAGGCCACGGCGTGTGTGGTGATCGCCTTTGTGTGACTTCAAGTGCTCAGTCAAGTCTTTAATGCGCTGAGTCAAGAGTGCTACTTGAACCTCTGCTGAACCAGAGTCATTTGCATCCTTGCCGTACTCTGCCATAATTGCAGCTTTGACTTCTTTAGTGAGAGCCATAAGTTACCTCATTTCTGCACCTCGGTGCATTCGCCTAAGTCTGAGTAAAAGGACGAGGCATCCAAAAACCCGGAACCTAGGTAATTAAAACAACTTTGTAAGTATAGCGAGTGTTTTCGAACAGCGCAACTATTGAGCAATCCTGCGCGAACCAGGCGAGTAAAGTTCAACGCCCTCTTCGCAGAGCGAACACTCGCTTGCTTCCCATGATTTAATATCAAGGGCGAGCAAGGGATAAAACGGCTTTGAGAACTTCTTATCTCCCCCACGGTCAATCAATGACACGATACCCTCGACACTTCCCCCGGCGGCTTCAACAACTTCGATGACCTCTTGAACACTTCCCCCTGTTGTCACTACATCTTCAGCAACGAGAAATTTCTCTCCGGGCATAATTTCAAACGCACGCCGAAGCGTCATTGCACCGTTAACGCGCTCAGCGAAAATGAAGCGCTTATCGAGAGCTGAGGCTATCGCATAGCCAAACACCAACCCGCCGACAGCTGGAGCAATCACGCCATCAATTTCAATATCTTGGGGTAAGCGCTGGACTGCTTCTCCTGCAAGAAGATTGGTGTCTTTCGGGTACTCGCATAAACGAGCGCACTGACAGTAGGTATCACTGTGTCGTCCGCTTGTTAATTGAAAATGACCTTTTAAAACCGCATGTCGTTTCAGTAAGACATCCATTATTTCTTCGTTATTCATTACACGCCTCTTTCATTTCTTCAAGAATGTCCAATATTGCCTGAGCCTTATCATTGGCCGCGGTAATGGGCCTTCCGATAACGAGATGGGTTGAGCCGTTTTTCAGCGCTTGAGATGGTGTCGTAATGCGCATTTGGTCGTTTGCCGCAGCCCACTGAGGACGCACGCCCGGTGTCACAATCAAGGCATCATCACCGAGCGTTTCGCGAACCAACGCAGACTCCAGCGGAGAACACACAACGCCATCCGCCCCCGCCGCATAGGCAAGTTGGGCCAATCGTTTCACGTGTTCACCTGAAGAACTCTCAATACCAAGTGCATGAAGCGCATTATCGTCGAGTGACGTAAGCACGGTCACTGCAAGAAGTTTGGGAGCAGACTTATGCGCCAGTTTAGCTCCCTCATCGAGCCCCTCGCGTGCCGCGGCAATCATGTCAGATCCGCCGCTTGCATGAATAGTGACCATATCGACGCCTAGTTGCGCAAGTTGGAAGGCGGCCCCTCTGACCTGATGAGGAATGTCATGTAACTTTAAATCGAGAAATATTTTATAGCCATACTCTTGCACCTGACGCACGAGTTGCGGGCCTTCGGCATAAAAATTCGTCATTCCAATTTTGACCCAAGAAACCGTACCCTTGAGTTCACGTGCCCACCAAAGCAAATCTTGTGTTGACCCATCAAGCGCAACAATCAAATTATCCTTAGGATCATACTGTTTCAAAGTTATACCTCTCACTGTTATATCTCTTTAAGCGCGCCGACTAGGTCTGATACATTTTCAATATCATGCAGGGCGCAAAATTCTTTGAGTTCAATCAACGCTTTATCTGTCGCGAAGGGATCTTTAAAGTTCGCCGTACCAAGGGCGACCATCGTCGCGCCAGCAAGCATAAACTCCACGACATCGATGCCCGTCGTTGCTCCGCCAAGGCCAATCAAAGGAACAGACACTGCACGAGAAACCTCATGAACCATACGTAAGGCAATTGGCTTGATAGCGGGTCCCGAAAGTCCACCCACTTTGCGCTTCAAAATTGGCTTAAAACGATGTGCATCTATCGCCATGCCTAAAACGGTATTTATGAGTGAAATTCCATCAGCACCTGCGGCTTCGACGCTTCGAGCAATTTCAGCAATATCAGTCACATTCGGCGTCAATTTTGCGATAAGCGGCTTTTTAGTAAGGGGGCGCACACGCTCCACGACTTGTGCCGCAACTTTGGGGTCCGTTCCAAATGACATACCGCCGTTATCCACGTTGGGACAAGAAATGTTGAGTTCATACATACCAACACCATGATGGTCTTCAAGTTTTTCAATAACACGAGCGAACTCATCAATTTCGTGGCCACACACATTGACAATGACCTTTGCCTCGGGAGCATGGCTCTGCAACCACGCCAGATCATGATGAATAAAATGGTCTACGCCGGAATTTTGAAGCCCAATGGAATTGAGCATACCTGAAGAAACCTCGGTAATGCGCGCCCCCTCATTACCCGCCCACGCTACAGGTGAGACACCTTTTGTGGTAAGCGCACCAAGCTGTGCGAGATCAACAAAGTCGGCATACTCACGCCCTGAACCAAAGGTGCCTGAGGCAACTGTTAGCGGGCTGCATAACTCCAGACCCGCGAAAGAAATTCTCGTATTAATGGATTGAGGATCGAGCAACGTCATCAAACTCCAAATCTTCGCTCAAGAAAATAGGCCCATCAACACACACTTTTTGCGGACCCTGTTTTGTTGCGACATTGCACGACAGACATGCGCCAATGCCACAAGCCATCAATCTTTCAAGTGAAACATAGGTCGCTACCTGAAAGTTTGCACACACAGCAACAACCGCGCGTTGCATAATTTCAGGACCACAGACATAGACGACTGAATACTCGCCAGATTGGAGTGAATTTTTTACCGGCTCAGTGATAAGGCCATGAAAGCCGAGCGAACCATCGTCCGTCGCAAATTCGATATCGCGCCTTATACTCTCATGAAAACCGCGCCCAATAACCAAAGAGTCCGTTCTTCCCGCTTGAATAAAATGAAAATCAGTGCCTGCCTCGAAAAGTTCATGAGCAAGCATACCAAGCGGCGCAGCACCAAGTCCGCCTCCCACTAAAAGCGCTTTTGAACCTACGGCCGGATGGGGCCATGAGTTTCCGCAGGGGCCGATTACACTCATTGATTCATCATGCGTTTTTTTCTGAGTAAGAAGTTCAGTTCCCTTACCCACAACGGCATACATAATGCATATTTCGTCTTGGCGAATTTGGCAAACGCTGAAAGGACGCCGAAGAGTAAGATACTCATCGATGAGAAGGTGTACAAACTGCCCAGCCCTCAAGAGATGGGCCATTTTAGGCGCGCGGAGTACGACCATCCACACCCTAGGCGCAATCTCAACGTTGCTCACAACTTCAACGTTCTCAACGTGCTTGTGCTCATGTTGAGATGTTTGACACATTAGTACTCGACTCCTTCAAGCACGTTGAACTCTTGGATAGGACATACATCAAGCTCTCCTCGTGCGCGTGCGCCAATTGCTGATACAAGCGCCTCAGCAGCGGAAAGTGTTGTCACGTTGGTGACACCATGCCGAATAGCTGCGGCGCGGATATGATAACCGTCACTGCGTGTGCCTTGGCCAAAGGGCGTATTAATTACCAAGTCAATTTTTCCATTGGTTATTTCGTCGACAATATTGGGGCGGCCCTCATGTTTTTTGAGAACAGTCCGCACAGGAATGCCAGCGGCAGCAATAGCCTTTGCAGTACCCGAAGTCGATACAATATCAAAGCCCAAATACGCAAGCGATTGGGCGATATGCACAATATTGCGCTTATCGCGATCGCAGACTGATAAAAATGCCGCGCCTTTTTCAGGCATCGAGTAATCAATCGACAGTTGGCTTTTAGCGTACGCACTGGGGAAATCTTTACCGCTTCCCATGACTTCACCTGTTGACTTCATTTCAGGACCGAGCACTGAGTCGGCACCAGGGAACCTACCAAAAGGCATGACCGCTTCTTTAACGCAATATCGCTCAAACGTGCGCGTACGATCGTTTGGCAAGTTCATGTCAGCGAGCTTTTCTCCCGCCATAACACGCGCCGCTATCTTGGCGAGAGGCACACCCGTTGCTTTTGATACAAACGGAATGGTGCGGCTTGCACGGGGGTTAACCTCGATAACATATATCGCAGCATCTTTAACCGCGAACTGTACGTTCATGAGGCCATAAACTCCCAAGCGAAGCGCCAGAGCGTGAGCATGATCCTTAATGCGCTCAACGGTGTCTTGAGCGAGCGTATAAGGAGGAATGCAACAGGCAGAATCTCCCGAGTGAATTCCTGCTTCTTCAATGTGCTCCATAACGCCGCCAATGTAGACGTCAGTGCCATCACAAACCGCATCTAAGTCAACCTCAATAGCGCCTTCTAAGAATCGGTCGAGCAAAACAGGGTGATCGGGTGAAATCTTTGTGGCTTCCTCCATGTACTTTTCGAGATACCTCTCGTCATAGGCAATGACCATGCCTCTTCCGCCCAACACATAGCTTGGACGAACCAACAAAGGAAATCCGATAGTGCGAGCTACCTCAAGGGCTTCTTCAAAGCTATTGGCGGTACCAGCAGCAGGATATAAAATGCCGAGCTCATCGAGAATGGCAGAAAAACGCTTGCGGTCTTCAGCGAGATCGATTGCTTCAGGCTTTGTTCCTAAAATCGTAACGCCGCTATTCTCTAAATCACGCGCCAACTTTAAAGGAGTTTGGCCACCAAAGGTCACGAGCACCCCTTCAGGTTTTTCGCGATCAACAATATCCATCACATCTTCGTAAGTGAGCGGTTCAAAGTAGAGACGATCTGACGTGTCGTAGTCTGTCGAAACCGTTTCGGGGTTGCAGTTAACCATAACCGTCTCATAGCCCTTATCAGAGAGCGCGTAAGCAGCATGAACACAGCAGTAGTCAAACTCAATACCTTGCCCAATGCGGTTAGGACCAGCTCCCAAAATCAAGACACGCGGCTTAGTAGCTGGTGAAACCTCATCTTGCTCATCATAGGTTTTGTAATAATACGGCGTGAAAGATTCAAACTCGGCTGCGCAGGTATCCACAGATTTAAAGGAAGGCGTTACGCCTAAAGCTTTACGCACACTGCGAACCGTGGAAGCGTCACTATGAGTGAGATATGCTATCTGTTCGTCGCTGAGGCCCTGCTTTTTTGCTGACAGAAGTTCATCTCGTCCGAGAGCAGAGAGTTCGCAATCGGCAAGACGCTTTTCGGCTGCAACAATTTTCTCAATTTCGCGCAAAAACCAGGGATCAATATTTGTCAGAGTGTGAATCTCCTCGACGGACCGACCTCTACGCATTGCTTCTGCGATAAAGAAGATTCTCTTTTCATTGGGAATAGAGAGGCCTTGATCAAACGTATGCTCATCAAAGTCGTCTTTTCCATCGCAGCCTAAACCGAAGCGACCATTTTCAAGAGAGCGCATCGCCTTACCGAGCGCCTCATTAAACGTACGGCCAATGGCCATAACCTCGCCCACAGATTTCATACGCGTCGTAAGTGTTTCGTCGGTACCACGGAACTTTTCAAACGCCCAGCGAGGTACTTTCACAACTGTGTAGTCAATCGAAGGTTCAAAACAAGCAGGCGTCTTTTTGGTTATGTCGTTATCAATCTCATCAAGCGTGTAGCCAACAGCCAACTTAGCCGCGATTTTTGCAATGGGAAATCCCGTTGCTTTCGACGCAAGTGCTGAGGAGCGAGAAACGCGGGGGTTCATTTCGATAACTGTCATGCGGCCATCCGCGGGATTCAAGGCAAACTGAACGTTACTTCCTCCCGTTTCAACACCAATTTCACGCAAAATCGCGAGGCTTGCGTCGCGCATTCTTTGATACTCTTTGTCGGTGAGCGTCTGAGCTGGTGCGACCGTAATGGAGTCTCCCGTATGAACACCCATTGCGTCAAAATTTTCAATGGAGCAAACAATAACGGCGTTATCGTTTTTATCGCGCATGACCTCCATTTCAAATTCTTTCCAACCGATTACGCTTTCTTCAATAAGCACTTCATGAACTGGCGAGAGCGCTAGACCGTGGGCAACAATGTCAACAAATTCATCATGATTGTAGGCAATTCCGCCTCCAGCTCCGCCCATAGTAAATGAGGGACGAATTACCGCCGGAAAGCCCAACTCTTCAACAAACTCTCGCGCATCTTTGAGCGAATAAGCATAACCATGGCGAGGAACTTCAAGGCCAATGCGTCCCATAGCCTCAGCAAACAGCTTACGATCCTCACCTTTCTTGATGACATCAATATCAGCGCCAATAAGTTCAACGCCGTACTTCTCAAGAATGCCCGCTTCGGCACACTCGATGGCGCAGTTGAGACCCGTCTGACCGCCCAAAGTAGGAAGCAAGGCGTCGGGGCGCTCACGCTCGATAATTTTTTCCACGAATTCAGGAGTAATGGGTTCAATGTACGTTTTCGAAGCAAGACCTGGGTCCGTCATAATCGTCGCGGGATTTGAATTGATGAGGATGACTTCATAGCCATCCTCTTTCAAAACCTTACATGCTTGCGCGCCCGAATAATCAAACTCACAGGCCTGACCAATGACGATTGGTCCTGAACCAATAACAAGAATCTTTTTTATATCTAATCTTTTAGGCATAAATGTTAGGGCACCACCATTACATAGACGGGAGCTACACGGATAATTTCTTGCGTTGTTGAACCAACAATCAGTTCGCTCAAAAGCGTTTTAGAGTTGCATCCAATAACAATGCCGGTTGCATTCGAATCTTTAACTTCGTCCAAAATTTCGTCAATAACCTTACCCTGACGCACAACAGGAACTGCATTTATTCCCACGTCCTCAAGCATCTTGCAAAAAGCAGAGAGCCTAAACTCTTGCTCAGAGACGGCAGACTTCAAATCTTGTCCCTTAGGGAGTTCTTCAATCACATTGAGAAGGCGAACCTCCCCCACCGATTCGGGCTCGAAACGCGTGCATTGCAAAACTGCGCGCGCTGAGGCTGCAGAATAATCAACAGGAACGACAAGCTTCTTCGACCACTCAAGTGAGGAGAGCTCAACATCTTCTTTGTCAACGATTAAATCATCACGCACCATAAGTGTCGGCGCCTTTTGTCCAAACGCAATATCTTCTGAAAGCGAGCCCGTAAACAAACGTGCCAACTTCGATTTGGCCGTGGTACCAACCACCACAACATCAACATTTTCCGCACGAACAAGTTTGAGAATCTCATACGAAGGGTTGCCCGTGACAACGCGCAGTGAAGTTTCGATACCTGCTTGGCGAATGGGCTCTGCCAAAATGTTGAGTTTATTTTTTGCATCATCAAGCGTTTTCGAAATGACGGGTCCCTCAAGACCAGAAGTATCGACGACGTGAACGAGGATGCATCTTACAATCCCCCGCTCGCGCGTGCCCGCACAAAAGTCCATGAGTTTGGGCGTGTAATCATCAAAATCTGTTGGAATAAGCATAGTTCGTTTCATTAGTACTCCTTTCGATTTATGACTGATTCTTTTCCATAAGGTCGATAAATTTACCGAACAAATAATGGGCATCATGAGGGCCAGGTGCTGCCTCGGGATGATATTGCACCGAATAAGCTTGCTTCTCAAGCAGTTCAATACCTTCAACAGAATTATCGTTGAGGTTTATATGGGTCAATTTTATAGGGCCATGATTTTTTGAAATAACCACGGGCGCACTTCCGCTACGTGCCCAACCTTTAAGATCATCAACAGGAATGCCACGTTTTTCACAGTCTGCGTCAAGATGGCCAATTGAGCCGAAATCGACGCAGAAACCATGGTTCTGCGCAGTAATTTCTACACGACCTGTATCGAGATTTTTGACGGGATGGTTTCCTCCGCGATGTCCATATTTCAATTTATATGTTTTCGCACCGACCGCGAGCGAAAGCATTTGATGGCCAAGGCAAATACCAAAAATGGGCACCTGACCAATAAGACTTGAAACCGTCTCATATAAGTAATCCAAAGGCTCAGGATCTCCTGGACCATTTGCCAGAAATACACCATCGGGATTCATCGAGAGAATGTCTTGCGCTGAGGTGTTCGGAGCGACAACCGTCACCTTACAGCCCAACGACGAAAGATTTCTAAGAATATTGTATTTAATTCCCGAGTCAAACGCGACGACGCGGAAACGTTCTTTGGTCGGTTCGCCAAAGTCATAACAATGTAGTTCGCTTGGTTCATTTGCGCCAAACTCATACGCCTTGCCGTAGGCAACCGTAGAGATAAGGTCTTGACCAACGAGGCCTGGTTCCGCTTTAGCCTTTGCTATGAGTGACTCATGATTGCAATCTTCTGTGGAAATACAAGCGTTCATGGCGCCCGATTCTCTCAGCGTGCGCACGAGTGCCCGTGTATCGATTCCTTCAATGCCCACAACGTTATGTGCAGCGAGATACTCGGGAAGTGATTGCTCGCTTCTCCAGTTCGAAGGTTCAAAACACATTTCGCGTACGACAAAACCGCGCGCGAAAACACTGCGCGACTCATTGTCGAATTTATTAGTTCCATAATTTCCGATTTGTGGCATGGTCATCGTGATAATCTGACCAGCATAAGAGGGGTCAGAAAGAATCTCTTGGTAGCCCGAAAGCGAGGTGTTAAAACACAACTCACCCGTTGCTTCACCTTGGGCGCCACAGGCAAATCCCTCATACACATCGCCATTTTCTAGCGCCAAAAAAGCTCGTTGCTTTTCTTTCATGAAGCAATCACCTTTCCATCTTGTAGTGTATGATACCCGTTGACAATCACGTCAGTGACAACGCCATACAATTTTTTTCCAATAAAGGCGCTGTTTTGAGCGCAAGAGGCAAAACTGCCCGCTTTAAATGTTTTCGTCTTTGTTGGGTCAAAGATAGTGAGATCAGCTTGGGATCCAACTTCAATTTTTACCGGGCGCAATCCTAAAAGAGTACGAGGATTTATTGCCATTACCTCTACCAAGCGTTCCAAAGACATTCTCTGCGATTTGACAAGATTCGTATATACGAGTGGAAGCGCTGTTTCATACCCAATTGACCCATACGCAGCATTTTCAAATTCAACTTCTTTTTCTTGAGAAGCGTGAGGTGCATTATCCGTCGCCACGACGTCAATAGTCCCGTCGATAAGCGCCGCAATAAGCGCCTCTTGATCCTCGATGCTACGCAACGGTGGATTTACCTTGAGATTCGTGTCATAGGAATCATCAAGATCCGTCTCATTAAGAAAAAGATGATGGGGAGTGACTTCTCCACTCACACGCAGATTTTGAGCCTTTGCGGCGCGCAACGCGTCAACACCGTGCCGCGAAGAAAGATGCGCAACATGAACGCGTCCCCCCGTTAGGCGTGCAAGGTGCATATCGCGCGCAACCATGACGCTTTCGGATTCGCCTGGTTGACCTGGAAGTCCGAGCTTCGTGGAAGCAATTCCCTCGTTTACGCAACCGTTTCCTGCTAGAGTCTCGTCCTCACTATGCGCAACAAGGAGCACATCAAACATTTTTGCGTAGTCGAGTGCGGCGCGCATCATTTTTGCTGACTGAATGCCACGACCATCATCGCTAAAGGCGCATGCGCCTGCTTGTTTCATATCGTACAGTTCGGCCAACTTCTTGCCAGCGAGCTCTTGGGTAATCGCACCGAAGGGGTGCACGCGGCAGAAACTCTGCTCCTGAGCGCGTTTGACGATGTATTCAATAACCGAAGCGTTATCGGCAACAGGATCGGTATTAGGCATACAGCAAATATCGGTGTAGCCACCCATAAGCGCCGATTTCGCGCCCGAAGCGATAGTCTCCTTGTACTCAAAACCAGGCTCGCGAAGATGACCGTGCATATCAACGATTCCTGGGATAACGATTTTCTCTTGGCAGTCAATCTCTACGCCTTTTGGAATCGAAAGATTTTTACCGATTTCAGCGAAAACTCCGTCACGAATGACGAGATCAAGGATCTCATTCACACCCGTTTGAGGGTCACAGACATGTGCGTTCTTAAGCAGTAATGCCACTTTCCTCACCGCCTAACATCAGATACATTATTGCCATGCGTACCGCGACGCCGGCGCTCACTTGATCAAGAATTTTAACGCGAGGGTCGGAAACAACTTCTCCGGCGATTTCTACTCCCCGGTTAATGGGGCCTGGGTGCATAATGAACGCGTTTTTAGAAAGTTTTTGAGCGCGCTTTTCATCAATACCGTAAAGCATTGAATATTCTCGAGCAGACGGTATGCTGCTGCCATCAGCACGTTCTTTTTGAATTCTTAAGAGATACAAAATATCGAGGTCCTGAATACAGGCATCAAGGCTTGTATTTACGCTCGCTCCTAAAAGTTCTGGTTGAGAAGGCAGATAGGTTGGAGGCGCGATGAAAATCACTTCTGCCCCGAGCGCATTTAGGGCAGGCGCAAGAGAGCCAGCAACGCGTGAGTGAACAATGTCTCCCACGATGCCGATTGTTTTGCCCTTAATATCGCCTACCAGTTTCCGCATCGTATAAAGGTCAAGAAGCGTTTGAGTGGGATGCTGATGAATACCATCGCCACCGTTCACTATATGGCTGTCCATATTCTGGGCAAGTATTCTTGGCGCGCCGCCAAATTTATGACGAATGACGAGCAAGTCGCACGCCATGGCATTGAGCGTTTGAGCGGTGTCTTGCAGTGACTCACCCTTCACTGTTGAAGACGCCGAGCCCGTCATGTTAATCGCATCTGCCCCGAGACGCTTGGCCGCAATTTCAAAACTCGTGCGCGTGCGCGTCGATGGTTCAAGAAAAAGATTAATGATGGTGCGACCTCGCAAGGTCGGAAGCTTTTTAATCGAACGCTTATTAATTTCCTCAAAACTTTGAGCGGTTGTAAGAATCGACTCAATATCGCCTTTTGAAAGATTATCGATAGTTAAAAGATTATGAGTGCTCAGCATAGTTGCTCACCTGCTGTCTCAAAAATGTCGACGCCCGTGTGATCATCAAGAGGCTCGAGATACACTTTGACCGTCTCGCTATGCGAGGAAGGAATGTTTTTTCCGACATAGTCAGCACGAATCGGCAATTCGCGATGGCCACGGTCAACAAGCACCGCAAGCTGAACCGCGCGTGGTCGACCAAAATCCATAACAGCGTCAAGCGCGCAACGTATGGTGCGGCCGGTAAACAAGACATCATCTACGAGTACGATGACTTTGTCGTCAACAGGAAAAGGAATATTGGTCTGATGTATTTGCGGAGCTACTCGCACAGCTACGTCATCACGATAAAACGAGATATCAAGGGTACCAACGGGAACCTGAGTGCCTTCGATTTGCCCAATTTCATGAGCAAGACGCTTTGCGAGCACATCTCCGCGCGTCAAAATACCCACCAGCGCAATGTCGCGAGCGCCCTTATTGGCTTCAATGATTTCGTGGGCAATTCGTTTGAGAGATCGGGCAATTGAAGCACCGTCCATCAACGATGTTTTGGGCTCATTTGCATCCATAAAAAGCCTCCAATGAAAAAACGCCATGACTCGCGAGGGAGCATGGCATCAACATAGGCTTTAAGAATATCGCATAAGTGCGATCAAGATATTTCTTAGTATGTCAGGTGCCTTACCAGCCTCACGGGACTAGATTAAAGGTCTTGACTAGTGTAACACGCAAAGAAACCTCTTACAACAGCACTTGAGCGATTCTTACAAAACTAAAAGGAGAGCGCACGTAATAACCGTTCCGAGCAATATCCCCCGAGAAATCCCCTGAGATGTCACTCCCCCATCATGCTGAGCAATAAGATGTGGCACGCTTGCCGCAATAAGCATTGAGAGCAAAAAGCCGATATACCATGACCCCTTAAGGACCACAATGCTAATAACGGCAAAAGTTATCACAATAAAAATGAGAAAGAACAGATCTTCGTTGCGATATGTTCCGCACAACTGTTTGCTTCGTGGAGCCATAGGTAAATCTTTGCCAAGACCAGCGGCAAATACGGTAGTCAAACACCCTATTCCTACGCTCATCAAAAGCGGCAAATATGAATGACGTTCAAAAGCAGTATACGCAAGACTCAAAAACCCAATAAGAAGGGACGCGTCAAACCAAGAAAATCGCGCAGTCGCACTATTAAAAAAACCGCGCAACAACCCCACAAAGGCACACACAACCAGAGCTCCCGCAATAACGTTGCTCTGAAACACAAATGACCCAATCATGCCAAGCACCATGAGCACAAAGCCCACAAAGAGCCCCACAAAAGGAAGGAATAGCGCTGCTTCAAAAAACCGAACTCGCGATACTCGGTCACTTTGATAATCTGTTCTCACGCAAAAAGCAGAACGCAGAGCAGCAAAAAATGAAGTCGTATAGTGTCCTGATCTTTTTAGTTGTCGTGAAGTCATCTCAATCCCTAGTTCATACAAGCATATTTACATGAAGCCCGCGCCCGTTAGGCGTCCGTAATGGCTTTCTTCAAAATGTCTACTTCTTCTTGCGTTAATTGTCGAACATGCCCGAGGGGTAAACTCCCTAACTCTATGCCAGCAAACGTATGACGATGAAGAGCAATGACAGGCAAATGAAGCGCCTGACACATCCGTCGCACCTCACGCTTTTTTCCTTCATGAATTGTGAGGTCGAACATAGTTGTTGTGCGCATTTGCTCAATATGCCCTACGCGCGCTGGCGCGGTGACTCCGTCATCAAGTTGCACCCCTTCGCTCAATTGCGCTATCCGAGCGGGAGTCAGCATTCCCTCAACCGTCACTTGGTACGTTTTTTCGACTTTATTTTTGGGATGAAGAAGCTCATGACCAAGGTGTCCGTCGGTGGTGAAGAGAAGAAGACCTGTTGTGTCCTCGTCCAAGCGACCGACAGGAAACAAACTGGGATATTCATCAAGAGGGAGATATTCTTCGACGGTTGTGCGATCAAAAGGATCGCCCATGCTTGAAATGACTCCCGTCGGCTTATTGAGCATAAACGTCACATTTTCCTCAACAAGTGATACGGGCTTATTGTCGAGGGTGACAACGTCAATGCTAGGCGTGACTTTGCAGCCCTGGTCGGTGACGATGGCGCCATTAACCGCGACGCGTCCTTGCTCAATTATCCGTTCACTAGCGCGACGCGAAGCCACGCCAGCGCGAGCCAAGTATTTCTGGAGACGCATAGGCTCCATTAGTCGACCTCAACAATTTCCTCATCGAAGTCAATAGTTGTCGCGTCATACTCGGCCACATCAATATCCTCGAGAGTATCCTGATGCTCATCCTCAACACCCAAGCGATGTTTGATGACTTGCTGCGTCGCGTCATCGGGAGCAAAGTCTTCAAGAGGCGGCAAATCGTGCAAATCTTTAAGCCCAAACTTCTCAAGAAAGGTTCGGGTTGTCACATACAAAATCGCGTTACCTTGATTTTTGTCTCGCCCCGACTCACGAATGAGGCCTTTTTCAACAAGCGAAGAAATGACACCTTCAGAATTAACACCACGAATAGCGTTCACACCATTGCGCGTGACTGGTTGGTGATACGCAATTACCGCAAGCGCTTCGAGAGCGGCCTGTGACAAGCGACGCGTATCCCATGAAAGGACATATGACTCAATTAGCTCGTGATAAGCAGGATGGGTAAAAAGACGCCACCCTCCCGCAACCTCGCGCAATTGAAAACCGCGATTCTGCTCGCGATACTCCTCTGCGAGTTCTACTAAGACGCTGTCGATATCGCCGCTAGAAGCATCAAGCACTTCGGCAAGTTTCGCGCCAGACACGGGTTCATCACTCACAAACAAAAGTGCCTCAAGAGCACCCTTAAGGTTATTCATACTCGTCGTAACCTTCCTCTATGCCAAGCATTTTTGCCTGGTCATCATCGAGTTTGTCTATCAAAATATCGCCAAATAGCGCATCTTGAGTGAGCGAACAAATACCTCGCTTATACAGTTCAAGAAGCGCAAGAAAAGTGACGACTACAATTTCTGGAGAAGCGTCTGCCGCGATAATTTCACTAAACGAAAGATGCGATTCGTTGTGAAGACGGCGGCGAATTGACTCTGCTTTTGTTTCGAGCGACAAGGGTATCGCCGCGATATGCTCGGCCTCAAGAAGAAAAACTTCACGTTTAAAGGCCAAGTCAGCACAAATTGTAGCTAGGTTATGAAGCGTCACACCAGCCAAATAGTCGGGCATGAGATTCAGATACTCTTTTTCGAGTCCCGCGCTACGCGGATGCATACGACCTTCGGATTCGAGGCGTAGCGACAATTCACTTGCCACATTTTTAAACTGCTTATACTGAATCAGTCGCTCTACAAGAATGGTGCGCATCTCCATTGGAGACAAATCGTCTAACTCAGTGCCTACATACATCTCTTGCTTAGGCATCAAAGAATGTGCCTTAATTTCAATGAGTGTTGCGGCAAGCAACAAAAATTCACTGGCAACTTCGAGGTCAAGCTCTTTCATCTGCTCGATATGCTCAATATAGTTATCAGTAATCTCGGTCAGAGAAATAGCATTGATATCGAGCTTTTGACGCGACACCAAATCAAGGAGCAAATCAAAGGGCCCCTCGAAGACTTCAGTTTTTACTGAATAGTTGCTCACAAATATCCTTAGACAAATGAAGGGGCGCTTGCATCGCCCTCAGCATCGATTACGACGTCCTTCGTCAACGCGCTTCTTGAGTCGAGGCCGATAAGTTCGCGTGCCATTGCCACAGTATTTTGAGCAATGGGACGAGCCTTAAGTGCGCCCGCCTCAAGTACTTCGCGCGCAAAATGTGGGTCTTTAGAGAGTTCAGCGCGACGTGCTTGGAAATCAGCGAGATACTCAACCAACTCCTTGGCGATAACCTTCTTGTGAGCCACACAGCCACACGTTGCCTCACGGCAATCAGTTTCCCACTGAGCAATCTCGCTTTCAGGTGCAATGAGTTTGTGAATTTGATGCAGGGGGCACACGTCAGGGTTGCCAGGGTCGGTCTTGAGCTTGCGGGCTGGGTCGGTCATAAATCCCATAATAGTCTTCGTGATATCTTCAGGGGTGTCGGAAATGTAGATTGAGTTACCATAGCTCTTTGACATTTTTCGTCCGTCAGAACCAGGAACACGCGCGCCCTCTTTGGCAATCAATGCCTGAGGCTCAATGAGGAAGTTGCCGTAACAACGGTTAAAGCGGCGCACAATCTCGCGCGTCAACTCGAGATGAGGCAGTTGGTCCTCTCCTACTGGGACACAGTCTGCCTGCATAATCGCGATATCAGCAGCCATGAGCGAAGGATACAAAAAGAACCCGACGTTGCCTAAATCCTTCTCAGATATTTGAGCTTTTTGCTCTTTATAACTGGGTGTGCGCTCAAGCCACGTCATGGGGAGCACCATATTAAAATACAGGTCAAGCTCGCAGACTTCTGGAATATCACTTTGGCGATAAATGGTGCATTTATCAGGGTCGAGACCAGCCGCGCACCAATCAAGCACCATTTCTTCGGTATATTGCGCAATTTTTCCGGAGTTTTGCCATTCGCTCGTCAAAGCATGAAGGTCAGCAACAAAATAATAGGCGTCATGAGACTCCTGAAGCGCGAGCATATTTTGAAGATTGCCAAACCAGTGGCCCAAATGAAGTTTGCCAGTTGGACGATAACCTGTGACGATGCGAGAGCGAGACATAAACACTTCCATTCAAATAGTGAAAACTAACAGTAATCTATAATACCGTATTCAAAGCTCTCTTTAGGTTTGTTGCCCTAGAATCCCACCAGCAATTTCAGAAGAGGTAATGCGGTGATATTGAGGTAGCCCTCAAATAAGCTAGGGAAAAAGTATGAAATCCCGATGACGATGACAAAACCATACGGTTCAATACTATGGTAGATATCACGAACTTTAGTAGGGAGGAATCGCTGCAGTACTCGCGAGCCATCGAGAGGTGGTATGGGAATCAAATTGAAGAATGCCAAAACCAAATTCATCATGGCGGCGTAATACAGTAGAGATACCACAACCAGCATAAAGGAGCTACTTAGTGACCCGAACATTATGCACGCACGCGCAATCAAGCCTGTCACTATGGCCAGAAGGATATTGGTCGCGGGTCCAGCAATTCCAGTAATGAGCATACCTCTGCGCTCATTGTGAAAATTGCGCGGGTTAATGGGCACTGGCTTAGCATAACCGAAAGCAAAATTACCCCCCGACAGAAGCAACATCAGTGCCGGCATAATAACCGTGCCGAAAGGGTCAACATGCTTAAGAGGGTTAAGCGAAAGACGGCCACTGAACTTAGCGGTTGAGTCGCCCATAAGATACGCGGCGTAACCATGTGAAATCTCATGAAGAACAATCGAACCAAACAAAATCATTAAACGCGCTGCCCAGAGCGCAATGTTCGCAAGAGTAAAACCCTGCAATACGTCAGTCATAATTACTCCTCCATGAGACGCTGTGTTGAATCTTCTAAAGCATAGCCAAAGCGTCGCACAAAATCGAGCGCTCGGTCTTTACGTGTTGGATCGTCTTGAAAAGACAAATCGTGCAACACGCGAATAAGACCTTTTTGTAAATCCTCATACCCTCTAAACGGGTCAAAAATTTCGTGCGTTTTTGCATCGTAGGCAATTGCGTTGATGGTAAAGTCTCGACGCGCCAAATCCCACTGTATCGGAATATTGTCAAAAGAAACATGGGGATAGATGTTTCCTGGCGTATAGTCCTCAGCGCGCAATTGAGCCAAGTCGAACTCAACACGCGTCGATGATGTCGCGTCAGTAAACGCTATACGGGCTGTATGCAGGTGTGTGTTTTCCATGACAACCGTACAGCTACCCTCTGCGCGAATAAGCCCCATGAGCAACGAAAACTCTCCCGAAAAAGCAATATCAATATCTGTTTTGCTCGTTGCCTTATTTCGATACGTATCTCGCACAACTCCACCGACAACATAGAAGTGAAAACGTCCACTCATATGTCCAAATTTCGTGATACTTGATAACTTATCAAGAACTAAGCCAACCGTAAAAGGAAAATCAATAAGGGTAATGTTTTTTGGGAGCAATTCTTCTGTCATTGATTAACGCGCCAACCATTCTTCAATACTTTGTCCTACAGTGCTAAACGTGTCTCCCCCAATGAGAATTTTTGCATGAGGATATGGACAATACCATAAAGCAGGCACAAATTCACGCGTATGGTCTGTGCCCTTAAAACGCGGATCGCATCCATGGTCCGCCGTAATAACCAGCAAATCATCGTCGGTAAGAGTATCGAGGAAATCCCCCAGCCACTCATCAAAAACCTCAAGGCCATGGGCATAACCTAAAGAATCTCGGCGATGCCCCCACAACATGTCGAAATCAACAAGATTGGTAAATATCAATCCTTCTTTTTGCGTTGTCGCTAGTTGTGCGGTTGCTGCCATACCCTCTTCATTTGAATGAGTTGACACTGAAGCACTGAGCCCTTGAGCGGAAAATATATCTGATATTTTCCCCACGCCCGTCACGTCAACACCAGCACTTATTAGATGATCGAGTACCGTTGACGAGAAAGGCTTCACTCCAAAATCTCGGCGATTACCTGTGCGCACAAATCCCGTTTCAGCAGTTCCCGTAAACGGGCGCGCAATAACACGACCAACACAATACTTCCCGACAAGAACTTCGTCGCGCATGTATTGGCAGATGTCATACAGTTCTGAAAGAGGAACAATCTCCTCGTGAGCCGCTATCTGAAAGACGCTGTCGCCACTTGTGTAGACAATCAGGTCTTCTGTCTGCATATGCTGCGCGCCAAGCTCATTAATTATTTCTGTACCCGAAGCAGGCTTATTACAGAGAACTCCTCGACCAGCATAGGACTTAAGCGGCTTCAATACTTCTTCAGGAAAACCCTCGGGAAAAAGCGGAAAAGGCTCACGCAAGACGAGCCCCATAAGTTCCCAGTGACCTGTCGTAGTGTCTTTTCCTTTGCTCTCTTCTTGGAGAACTGAAAATTTACATGTGCCTTTACGAAGCTCAGCATCGATTTCTCGCATGCCTGTGGCCGCACCAAGCCCTAATGAAGCAAGGTTAGGAAGCTTCAGTTCGGGCTGCGCTTGCAATATGCTTCCCAAAGTGTTCGCGCCTTCATCGCCATAGTCAGCACTATCGCGAGCAGAGCCGCAACCCAATGAGTCCAAGACGATGACGAATGCGCGTTTATGTGTTGAAGTATTTCCCATGTGCATACCTGCTAGAAAATGTGAGCCCCAAGGCCGGCACCTTGAGGCTCAGGGGTAAGGGGTGTTGCATAAAGCAACAGTGATAATGTTACCATCACCGTCGCAAACTATCCGAATTTTTTACTTTTCAAAGCCCTTTTCCACACTGAGCTCCGCGTCCGTTAATTTTTCCGTACAGTCCATCCAGCGCTCTTCAAGTTGCGGAATTTCTTTTTTAAGGGAAGCATATTCGGTCATGGCCGCAGAAAACTTATCTTTCTCCTGATAAAAGTCGGGAGCAGCCATTATGACGAGAAGTTCATCATGGCGATTTTGCGCCACATCGAGACGCGCTTCAATTTTTGACAGTTCTTCCCTCAGTTTTTTTGTCTTTTGATACAGCACATTGCGCGCTTCCGCCTCTTGACGCTTCTGCTCCTTAGTTTTCTTTTGTTGATTGGAGGTATCTGCTTCTTGATCTTGCGAAGATTGCGCGCTTCGATTTTTACGTGGCACAGAACCTTCTTCTTCATTGGCAAGCGAAATATCTCGCGCCATAAGCTCTTTTTTGTACTGATAGTACTCATAATCACCATCAAACACCGTCAGTTTTCCATGCTCAACTTCAATGATTTTGGTGGCGACGTTTTCAATAAGTTGCCGGTCATGAGAAATGAGCACGAGCGTTCCCGTAAACGATTTGAGCGCATGCTCAAGAACCGCTACTGAAGCGATATCTAAGTGGTTTGTTGGTTCATCAAGACACAAAAAAGGAGCTGGCTTGCAGAGCATCTTGGCCAACGCCAGTCGCGCGCGCTCTCCACCCGAAAGCACTTTTACTTTTTTATCAACGTCGTCTCCATGAAAAAGGAAGGCGCCCAAAAGAGAACGAACCTCACCTTGTGTCCACCTATCAGCAACATCATCAAGTTCTTGAAATACCGTCGCGTTCAAGTTGAGCGCTTCGAGTTGATGCTGAGCAAAATATCCTGTGTACACTTTCGTACCAAGCGTTCGCTCACCGCCTTCAAATGAAAGCACCCCAGCAAGCATTTTGAGCAAGGTAGACTTACCTGCGCCGTTTGGCCCCACAAGCGCGATTTTTTCTCCACGATAGAGCGTGAGGTTCAAGTCATCATAGACTGGCTTATCGTCATACTTCTTTTGTATATGCGAAAGTTCGATAACTTTATCACCCGTGCGCTCCGGTTGAGCAAAATTAAAGTGTACTTCCTGCTGCTCTTCAGGTAACTCAACAAGTTCTTCTTTAATTTTTTCTATTTTGCGGATGCGTTCCTGCGCTGCTTTAGCCTTTGTGGCCTTATAGCGGAATCGGTCCACGAAAACTTGCATGTGTTCCATTTCCTTTATCTGCGCCGCGCGTTTCTCTTTAAGTTGCTCTATACGTAGAGCGCGTTCTTGCAAAAACTTACTATAATTTCCCGGATAGACAATGAGTTCTTTATTACTCAGCTCGCCCACACGATTGACAATACCATCCATAAAAGCACGGTCATGACTTACGATAACAATAGCGCCATCGTAACTTTTCAAAAAGCCCTCAAGCCACGTAACAGAAGCCAAGTCTAGATGATTAGTTGGTTCGTCGAGTAGCAGGATGTCAGGGTTTTTGAGCAGCAGCTTAGCAAGCGCTATGCGCATCTGCCAACCACCGCTAAATTCAGATGTCGCTCTGTCGGCGTCTTCGGGAGCAAACCCTAGACCGCCCAAGACGGCTCGAGCACGTGATTCCAGCGAGTACCCACCTGCGTGTTCAAATTGCTCTTGAAGGCGTCCATACGTCTTGAGAAGGTCAGCTTGGACCTCCTCATCATCCTGCGAAGCAATTTCTTCCTCAAGAAGGGTTAATTTGTGCTGCAGCATCACAAGATCATCATTTGTGGCGAGCACTTCTTCAAGCACAGTTGCTGACTGCATCTCGATTGCTTCTTGTTCGAGATAGCCCACAACAACGTCTTTGCCGAACTGTACCGTTCCGCTATCTTGACCATTGCCATGGATGATGATGTCTAGAAGTGTGGTTTTACCTGCTCCATTGGCGCCAACCAAAGCAAGACGGTCTTTGAGCCCTACCTTGAACGAAACATCATGAAAGAGTACGGATTCACCGAAAGATTTTGTAAGAGAGTCGACCTGTAAAAGCATAAATTAGTTATCTTTCTTTTCAAGTTGATTTTTGTGCCAGAGCACTGCGTGAGAAATAATATCGTTTCCCTGATCGTATTGAGGCTTCCACCCAAAACGTTCGTAAGCGCGTTGTGAGGAAGCAATTAAGACGGCAGGGTCTCCGTGACGTTTTTCGTCAATTATCACGCGTTCAGCCTCTTCGCGCTCGCTCAGACCTATTACATGAGCACAGGCGTGAACAATTTCTCTATTTGAGAAACCTTGTCCATTTCCCAAATTGTATATGCCACCTGGCTCTCCCGCAACAAGCGCCTCAAGTGCCGCAATATGAGCCCGTGCCAAATCGCAAACATGGATGTAATCACGAACGCACGTGCCGTCCTTGGTAGGATAATCATCACCAAAAATATGCACCGCTTTATCGCTCGTCAAAAACGCATTGATAATATTGGGAATGAGGTGAGTTTCAGGATGGTGAGCTTCTCCCAGCGACCCATCAGGCCAAGCCCCTGCCACATTGAAGTAACGGAAGCGTATTGAGCGCAAACCTTTTTGAGCGTATTCATCAAGAAGTTGCTCAAACCGCAGTTTACTTTCACCATAAGGGTTTATGGGAGCCAGTTCGTCGTCTTCAAGGAGGGGAACTCGTTTTGGCTGACCGTAGACTGCTGCCGTGGAAGAAAACACCATAGCCTTAATGTCACATGCCATCATGCAATCGAGAAGCACTTTGGCATTGTCAACATTGTTATGAAAATAACGCTCAGGGTCTCTCGTAGACTCGCCCACCTCAATATAACCGGCGAGATGCATGACAGCATCAACGCCCTGCAAAGCCAGCATAACGAGGTCTTTATCGCCAACTGAACCTTCAAAAAAGGTTGCACGTTTATCGACAGCCCAGCGATGTCCTTTTTCAAGCGTGTCGATAACGCATACATCATAACCGCGCTCAATAAGAGCTCGTGTTGTAATCGATCCTATGTATCCCGCACCACCAGTGACAAGAACGCGCATATGAGATTCGCTCCTTTTCTACCTCATAATTGTATCGTGAAAGATGAGCGCATAAAAAAAGACCTCAAATGAGGTCTGAAAATTTAATGGCTCCCCGGGTAGGACTCGAACCTACAACCCTCTGATTAACAGTCAGATGCTCTGCCATTGAGCTACCGAGGAGTGACTTTTGCACGAGAGAAAAGTATACTGCAAGACGCTTGGTAGTTGCAAGTAAATTTTCTAAATCCGCTCAAAGTTCTACGCAAATCTTTGCGCAAGAAATCTGTTAAAATCTTTTGGTGTGAAAACGCATGGGCCTATAGCGCAACGGTTAGCGCAGGGGACTCATAATCCCTTGGTTGCAGGTTCGAATCCTGCTGGGCCCACCAACAAAAGCAAAGGTCAGACGTTTGTCTGACCTTTTTCATTGAGCGCGACCATGTGAATGTGATCCTCCCATACCCCATTG